>JAEEGG010007716.1_pt1 | contig 24674 bp, 12 predicted proteins | sample 9134161 | NCBI WGS metagenome assembly JAEEGG01 (sample SAMN16246543, study PRJNA631951) | gut metagenome | biome: gut microbiome; feature: rumen; material: CR-attached | host: Bos | place: Iran: Karaj | collected 2018-10
CGGTACGGTGACAGGACTTGAGAATATGAATCCTGCATCCTATAGCACGGGATTCAAATATGGATATGCCCAGAATGCCCTGACAGAGACAGCTACGGCAGCCTCTGCCAGTGAGTTCTCCTCTTCGTTGTCGGGTTTGGTGAATAACACCGTTATCTACTATCAGGCTTATGTCACCCTGCAGGGTAAACTGACCTATACCGGTGAAGTGAAGTCGCTGATAACCACCGATGCAACAGCAACGACTGGTGATGCAACGGATATTGACTTTGCAGGTGCTACACTGGCAGGTTCTATCAGTAAGTATCCAGAGGATGCCAAGGCTGGTATCGTGATCTCAACGTCGAATGACGAAGAGGCAGTTCGCAGTGGCCTGCGTCTGACTATGGATGTCTTGGCTGACAACTTCCTATACATTCAGGAAGGTCTCCTGCCTGCTACTACCTATTATTACGCTGCATTCCTCGACTTAGGTCCTGGTGTGGTTTACGGTGAGGTGAAGTCATTTGCTACTAAGGAGCATATCATTGATGTAGATGAAGAGTTTGTTGATCTCGGACTCTCTGTCAAGTGGGCAAAGTGTAACTTAGGTGCAAGAAATGAAATCGAAGTTGGCGGATTGTTTGGATTTGGAGATGTATCTGGTTGTAATCCAAGTATCGACCCTGCTGATTATGCATCTGCCGATACCTATAAGACGGCTAATGACATTGCCAATATCGCTTATGGCGGTAAGGCTACATTGCCAACGGCAGAAGACTTCCAGGAACTGTTTAGCGTATGTAAGACGGAATGGACAGAGAATAATGGAATTTCCGGTTATAAAGTGACCGCCCCCAATGGTAACAGCATCTTCCTGCCTGCTGCAGGTAAACGTGTGGCCAGTGATCTTACGGAAATGGGAATACGCGGTTACTACCTGACGGGTTCTGTCAACGGCGGTAATTCTCAGTATGCTGTCGACTATGAATTCACTTCTTCAGCAAAAGCCCGTTCTACCCGTGCTACTTATGAAGCGCTCAGTGTACGTCCTGTTTCAACAGCTAAAAACGTGAAGTTCAATAAGGAACTGCTCTATAATACCTGGCATATCGACCTACGTGCTGATGGTAGTCATGCCCACTTCGATAATCCTTGCTGGTTCATGGGTACTGATGACTCTTGGCGTACCATTACTAATGGCGAGCCTATTGTAGGTGATACATGGCTATGGGCTCCTGGTTCTGGTGATTCATGGGTTTATGGCGGTACTCCTCGCGACTTTGGTACCATGACCTTTACAGAAGATGGTAAGGTTGTTGTGACTAAGATTGATGCCGAAGGTAAAGAAACAACAGAAGAAGGTACCTTCACTGTCGATGAGAACCAGAAGACTATCTCACTCACCATTGACATTTTGGATGTTCCTACCCAAAGTGCCCGTGGTGATAATAAACGCACCGATTTAAAGATTCTTTCCATCAGCGAAGAGACGCTACAAATTGCGATGCTCATTGATGGAAATACAGGTCAGGTGTCATTCAACTATGCTGCTGATCGAGTCTATAGTGGTGTTGGTGTAAGCTTGATTGCTGTCGGTGCTGATTGGGCTGGAACATGGGGTTCGCCACTCGACATGATCATTCCTCAGGAATTGGAGGGCACGCATACCGCTACTTATGAGGGTGCTGCCAATGGTGCCATGGTGACACTGCTCGACTTTGTCGGACTGAAGAAGAAGTTCCCCAATGCCTTCGTACGTATTGATGAGATAAAATTGGATGGTACGAGCCTGAAGTTTGATGCCAATAAATTCTTCTATGGCGATATTGAGAACAACGGAAACTACCGTATTGAGATGTTTAATAAATATGGTAAAGGAGCAGCGAACGAGCTTGTTAAAGAATCTCCTTTCAGTAACTTGACAAATGTTGGTAGCGATCCTGCCTTCACTTTTGCCAACAAGTTGGAGATTACTTACACCATTATGTTGAATGGTCCTGAAGGAACGTACACACCTAACCTCGTCACCATCAATCCTAGCTGGGGTGGCACATGGGGCTTCAACCAGGGTGCTACTTTCGATATTACGTTGAATACGGAGACAGCCAAGTACGAGATTTCGAAGAAGGACTTCGCTATAAAGTATGAAAGCGCAGACCATGCAGCCGGTTCTATCATGACATTCGTTCAGATAGATAATTTGTTCGGCTTCTTCCCAGGAGCGCATGCAGTGCTCAACAGCTGCAAGCTCGATGGCACGAGTGTTACTTTTGATGCATCGAAGGTCGTTGATAGCAGCGAGGGAAATGGCTACCGTCTGGAACTCTGGAATATGTATGGTGCTACCAGCAAATCAGGCTGTGGCTTCGGTACGGCAGACGCAAATGGTGTCGTCCATGAGCTCAGTTTCAGTTCTTCTATGGAGTTAGACTTTACAATCAAGAGTCTCTTTGCAGTTCCTGAATTTTAATAAGAATGAAAACAATGAAAATAAAGAAATTTTTGATGCTGATGGTGGCCTTTTTGGTCACCACAGCATTCGCTGCTTGTAGCGATAATAAAGATAATGGTGGCGGTGGAGCTCCCGTTTCAAAATTGACCGTACGTCCATTGGCATTGTCATTTGGCAGCGAAGGCGGAGAAACTATAGTGAAGGCTCAGGCTCCCGTACAGGCATCAGCTACGAGCAATGCCGAATGGTGTCAGGTGACTGTCGGTGAACGTTCCGGTGATATTTCGGTGTCGCCTGTAACAGTGACTGTAAGTCCTAATACGACAACTTATGAACGCTCGGCTGTGATTACTATCATTGCAGGTTCGGAGAGTGCCACAGTGACTGTCACGCAGAGCGAGGGTGAAGCTGATGTCCCGACAGGCGAAATCACTGCTACAGCCAATGAGATTGCCAAGAAGATGTATCCGGGATGGAACCTCGGTAATACGATGGAGGCATCAGGTGACGGCTTGGCATGTGAAACGGCATGGCAGCCAACAATGACTACACAGGCTGTGATTGATGCTGTTGCTGCCGCTGGCTTTAAGTCAGTACGTATTCCTTGCTCATGGAATATCCATACGAAGGATGGTTCTATTGATGCCGAGTGGATGGCTCGCGTCAAGCAGGTGGTTGGCTATTGCATCAACAAAGGTCTTTATGTGGTACTGAACGACCATTACGATGGTGGATGGATTGAAGTAGAGGGATTCACCAGATCGACTTCTGCTTTCAAGCCGATGACAGAAGAGCTGATAGAGGCAAAGAAAGCTAACTTAATGAGTCTCTGGACTCAAATTGCCAACGAGTTCAAGGACTATGATGAACACCTGCTCTTTGCTGGTTTGAATGAACCCTTCCAGCAGTACGACCTTTTTAATGGTCGTCATGAGGAACTGACACCAATACTGATTGAGTATAACAAGGCTTTTGTTCAGGCTGTCCGTGCCACTGGTGGTAATAATGTGAACCGTACTTTGGTGGTACAGGGTCCAAGCACTAATATTGATTCTTCTTGCGAGTACATGACTTATCTTGATTTACCTGAGGAGGCCGGTAAACTGATGTTTGAGGTTCACTTCTATGACCCAGGACAGTTCTGTGGCACCTTTGACGCTTCGGGTGATAAGGCTTACTATTATTGGGGAGCTGCTAATCACTCAACCGATCATAATGCCACATGGGGTGAGGAAGACTATATGCAGGCTCAATTCGCGAAGATGAAGGAGAACTATACAAAATACGGTTTCCCTGTCATTATCGGAGAATATGCCGGTTTGCAGCGTACCTTGGGTGAAGGACAGAGTCAGGAGAAGCATGACGCTTCCGTGAAGCACTTCTACCAGTGTGTCAACGAATACGCTACCAATAATGGTATCGTCGCATTTGCATGGGATACCAATGACGTAGCTAATCTGGCAGGCGAGGGTGGTTCGTCAACCATCATCGACCGTGCAAAATGCACCGTGGTAGGTACCAATGCGATGGCAGGTATCTTAGCCGGTGCTGCAGCTGGTGTATGGCCTAGCCTTGGTAACTGAAAAATAGACTTAAGTTGAAAAATGCTTATCGCCCTGCATTGTGAGAATGCAGGGCGATTTTTAAATAAATAAATCTTCCATAGTTATCTCGTTCTGTACCATGTTGTAATAATTGTTGTGAGTAACTCCATTCGTTGTAATCAAGACTAAGTGCAGGGTTCGCTTGTCTTTTGACAGCTCTTGGTATGCATTTAGCTTGTTTTGCAGGTCTATTGCATACTCTTTGTCTATGGTGAAAGTGTTTGTGGAGTGTTTTATTTCACAAATATCTGTAAATCCGTCGGCTCGTTGTAATATTAAGTCAATCTGAGCCCCATGCTGTTTGTTTGTGCCACGAGCGAACCATGAGCAGACATTTGTCTGTACGCCAGATATTCCAAGTGCAGTTTTTATCTGGTTGATATGTTGGAGACAGACTCGCTCAAAGGCAAGTCCCTTCCATGTGTTATGGGATGTAGAAGTAAATGTGTTCTGCCAGTAATGTTCATCACTATATGCATTTTTCTTACTACAGAGATAATGGAAAAGTGTATAATTGTCAATGAGTTGATATAGTGCGTTAGTCTCTGCGGTATCGGCAGAACTGAAGCGGCGTAGGAATCCGCACTCCTCTAGTTCTTCCAGAATAGTAGAGAACGTACCTCCGTCAGATAGTTTGCTCTTCGAAAGAATATCTTCTCTCGTCATACCGGACCTTTTTCCACTTGCCAGACATCCGATGACTTTGAGATAATTTTCAGGGCTTTTGAATAGGGTGGCATAAAGAGCATCAAACTCATCGCGTAGTTGGGCGGTTTCCGTGAAGAAAAGTTGGTCTACATTCTGTGCAACACTCAACCCCTTTTTCAGGAAGCTCCAGTAGTAGGGTATGCCGCCGAGAATCATGTACAGTTCTAATATATCCCGCCTACCAAAGGATAGGCTTGCTCCGTTGGCAAAGAGTTCACATTCGCGGAGTGTGAATGGAACAAGTTTAAGACGCATGGTCAGTCTGCCACGCAGTCCTCCTTTGTTTTTGAGGAGTTTCTTGCTTATCCATGAAGTGGCACTGCCACATACAATCAGCACAATGTCTTTTTCTTGACGTGCCGTTGCCCATCCGTTCCAAAAGTTTTCAAGTGCCCCTATCAGATTTCCTTTTGGAGTATCCATCCATGGTAGTTCGTCGATAAAGATGACTTTTTTCCCTGCCGGGGCATTATTGATGAGTTGTTTGAGTAATTCGAATGCTTCAATCCAACTTTTCGGTATACTTGATTTAATACCAGCCGATGCTAAAGAGTTTCGAAAGGCGGTTAGTTGCTGGCGAAGTGTTCCTTTGGCCACTCCCGTATGCTGAAAGCAGAACTGATAGTTGAAAGTCTCACGTACGAGATATGTTTTGCCTACTCGTCGTCTGCCATAGATGGCACAAAATTGAGACTCTTCTTTTTCAAGGAGATCAAGTAGTTCCCGTTGTTCTTTTTCACGTCCAATAATCATAGCGCGTTATTGTTTTTATTTAAATCCGCTGCAAATATAATAAAAATATCTCTATAATCAGCGGAAACTTTAATATTTCTTTATGTTTCCGCTGATTATAGCGCATTTTTACCAAATAAGTTGCGTCTTATGTTTTTAAAATACAGCCTTTTGGATATTTCCGGTATCGGTGGGCTTTCCTAACAGGAACTTGTCGAGGAAAGCTTCCACTTCTGGGTATTGACTTTCGGGAAGCATGCAATGGGGATGACCGCCAAGAATGGAGTAACCCATGCGGTCCTCTATGCCAAACTGCTGCCAGACCTTACGAGCGGCCTGTGCCGATACAAGTGCAGAACGGTCGGCCAGCCATTTGTAGTCGGGATTGCCCAGAATGAGTAGGGCACGTGGACAGATCATGGCGCAGAGCTCATGATGGTCGTAAGGCATGCGATAGACACTGTCGCCAGAGAAGGTCGTGCGCATGCTCTCCAAGAACCAGTGATAGTCGGTCTTCTCTAAACATTCTACGCTGTCCTGCTGGTGCGAGATGCGCCATGCTGCAGCCCCACCGCCACCGGGCTCCTGGGCTATGGTGAGGGCGATGCGTTCGTCGAAGGCTCCACAGAAGAGAGCCATCTTGCCGGCATAGGAACAACCCGTGACACCAATATGGCGGGTGTCGATCTTGGTCACTTCCGGTCCTAAGAGTTGCAATCCGTCAATCAGTCGGCTCAGTCCCCATGCCCATTCGCTATAGGCACCGTTGGCTTTCAACTCAGGGTAGAGTCGGTCGAAGTTATGTTCTCCCCTGTCGTGATGAGGGCGCCATTGGGAATAATCATTGACTTGGTTTTCATGGAAGGTCATGGTGGCAATGGGGCGGTTCTCAAACAAAGGCTTGGGCAGACTGAGCATGCTGGTACCTATCATCAAGGCATAGGGAGCCTGTCCGGTCTTGGGATAGTTGATGGCAGAACGGAGAGTAAGTGTCTCAGTACCCACAGTGACATCAACTATCAGCGTGTCACCAATCATCCGTGCCTTGATGTGCTGACTGTCAACAGCGGGCTTTTTGCCGATGCCGTAATGCTGGATTTCGGCTGCTATCTCACTGCGACGCTGTTCCCAGTCTTTGAACTGGGTCACCTTACCTTTGCCATTGCTCCATGCCAAAGGGTCGGGCAGTTCGCGGCACTCGGGTAATTGATCGTAGCCAGGCATCTCAGGAACTGCGAAATGGATGCCGGTATGCTCTTGGTCATAGACCAGTGGAGGTTGTTGTGCTGATGCTGCTGAAGTCATCAGACATACTGCGAAGATAATAAGATTCCTTTTCATTTCATCTCTTTTGTATGTGTCTCAATACGTTTGTCACTTTCAATAGAACGCCCCATTTCCTGTGGATTGGCTTTGATTTCCTGTAAGGTGAAGTCTGGGGTGTTATAGGAGTCAAGTAATTGGCGATAGTATTTCTTTGGATGTCTTTGGGGCAACATAAAAGGTTTCGTCGCTTTGCCGTCTATCCCGAAAGAGGAGAAATAGAGTCGGGTGTAAAGTCCGTCATCTCGTCTGCTGGTAAAGAGGAACCAGTGTCCATTGGACGACCATTGGTGCAAGCTTTCTGAACGCTGGCTGTTCACTTCGTCCATCGGTCGTGTCTCACCGGTCTTCATGTCGAGTAGCCAAAGGTCGGCCTCTGGATGCCATACGGAGAAATAACCGTAATTGATTAAAGAATACATGATATAGCGACCGTCAGCACTGACACGAGGCCAAGTCACACTCTTTTTCATCGCTTCGGCGCGTACAAGTGTATCCACTTGCTGTCCCAGTTTTCCAGTTTGCTCGTCAAACGCCACGCGACAGAGGTTATACCGTTGTTGTTGGAACTCTTGTGGGTATGTGCGCTGTAAAGCGGTAATGAAATATAACCACTTCCCGTCAGGAGAGAAGGCGGGGCAGTTTTCTGACCATGTGGATGTCATGACCATTGAGTCGCGTAAAATGGTCTGTTTCTCCACATCATACACAAATACGTCAGAGCTGTTGTCATAAACTTCTATGAGTTTTGGATTTCCCATGTGGAACATCTGTGCCGTCTTATTGGTGGAGAAAGCGATGTATTTGCCTCCAGGGTGCCAGCTTGGATAAACCATCGAGCCCCCTAACGTGTCGTTCTTGGCTTTCAGGAGGTCAAGCTGTCCTTGGCGTTGAATAATGGTGGCACCATGAGCACCTCTCACATGGAAAACATACTGTCCGGCGTGCGTGCTGTTGTTGGTGTGGCAGTTAACACACAAACCGGGAGTCTGTGATGTTTTTAGCAGGGGAGTTTCGTCGAAATTCGATAAGCATCGCTGCCAAATCCCCATGAGTCCATACATGGAATAGCTGGGAGGTATGCGTCGATAGGTGACTCCCCATTCTCCTAAAGGTTGGGAACTGATATAGACGTTAAAGGGCTTATGGCGTGTCCACTCTCCGTCCTTCCTTGTTGTTACGCTTACTTTCAGGTGTGCACCCTTGTTTTTGATTAACAGCTGGTGCCATTCATCTATATCGAAATCGGTATCTTCTCCAGCAGAAGTCAGCTTGTCTCCTTGTGCACCTTCTACCGTTACAGCCATCCAGTCCACTGCATCGTCCTTCATCGCAAAGTTTAATGGTGCTATATCGGCAGGGATTGTCACTCCGATATAGTCTGGATAGATGTCGGGAAGGCTGCCTGACTCTTTTTCGTGATGAGGCTGAGGCCGGCAACCTGTTAACAGCAGGAGTATGCTGATGATTGATAAGATAAACGATTCCTTCATGCGTGTTTCTTTTTTAAATAGGGTGCCATTAGTAGAACATTGCATCGGGTGTCATGTTGTAAGTTTGTCGCAGATGCCGGCAATTGACATTCTGTTCGATGAGTTCTGGTTGTCTGGCCATTTGAAGTGCTTCCTGTGCCCAAGAGCGGTAAAAAGGAGCCTTTTCCAACAGCTGGGCATATTTCTCCACTAATTCATATCTTCCTGTTACAAGACTCGTCTCTGTCAGTCGTTTCAAGGCTCGTCCGCTATAATTGTAGTTGGGATAGGACATCAGTGCTTCGTAGGCTGCCCTTTGTGACATGTTCAGCCAGCCTAATTTAAGATATAAGTCACTCATCAGTAATGATGAGCAGCAACTTGACAAAGAACCCCACGTGTCACGGATACATTGGCGTAGCTCACTTTCCCCCGTATTGTTTAGCTGCCACTGAGCCAGCAAAGTGGCATAGTAGCAGGAACGCTGGCGCGGAGGGTTCTTTTGCGCTACTGAGAGCAGTCTCTTCCATAAGCCCAGATGTACTAACAGGTCGTACTGCTGTTCTTCTGCTGTTCCTATAAATCCATCTTGAACCTTATAGTCAATTCCTTTTATAATGACACGTAGCGGCCTGTTCGAATGGGGAGCGTATAACAGGATGACGCTGATCAACAGGACACCAGCAACGGCTACACGGGACAAACTTCTAATGGCGGATGGTCGGCCGGAGCCAAGCACCGTCCAAGGAGCAAGTAGTGGCAACAGTATGCATATTGTTCCTGCCATCCACCAGTCTAATAGCATGAGTGCTATGGCAATGGGAAAAACTGCTTTCCCTTGGTGGGGAATGAGGAACGACAATAAAAGGGTTATGAATACAGCCACAGGGAGAGTCATCTGTACGTTGATGTCCAATAGTTGCAACCATAGCCATATAAGAGGAATAAGCGATAGCATCAGTAACCATTTGGGGCATGCTTCTTCCCGCCAATGATGCCATATACGGCATACGACCTGCCACCAAAGCCAATTCATTATCAAAACGAATACAGCGGTCACTGTTGCCCCCCAGCCGATATAGTAGTAGAATTGAACGATGAACTCACCGATATAACGGGCTAAGCCACCAGGCTCTGATAGACGGGAGCACAGGTAGTCTAAACTATAAAGCCATAGCTGAGACTGCTCTCGGGCAGTCATCAGCCATGGATGGCTATAGCATAGAAAGCTGAAAACAATGGCAGCTAATACAATACTAATGGCAGGGAGAAATATTTTTCTCATTTAAGTTTATTTGAACAGGAGTTGAGCCATCTGATAGAGACTTCTGCGCCATGTCAGGAACTCGTGGGCTGTGCCCTCAGAGACGTAGCCATGTGCATTGAAACCAGCAGCCTTCAGACGCTCTGTTGATTCTTTGATGGCATCGGGACGCTCCTTACTGCCACAGCTCTGGAAGATAACTTTCACCTGCTTCTTGTCCTTGATATCCTTGGGTTCGTACTGTCCACCGCTCAGCAGACCGTAGTAGCCGAATACCTCGGGACGGCGCAGCGTGATGAGCTTGGTCTCGAAACCACCCATCGACAAACCTGCCATTGCACGGTTCCACTTGTCAGACTTGGTCTGGAAATTGGCATCAATATAGGGAACGAGCTCATCGACGAGAACCGTCTCAAACTCCTTGGCAGTGAATTCCTGCAAACCGCCGAAGCGAATATCATTGGTCATTCCGTAAGTCATGACGATGATGAAAGGCTTGATTTTACCATCGGCAATCAGGTTGTCCATAATCAGGTTGGCATGACCTTGAGTGCTCCAGGCTGTCTCATCCTCGCCCCAACCATGCTGCAGATAGAGCACGGGGAACTTCTCCTTAGGATTCTTGCCATACGTTGGAGGGGTATAGACAAATGCACGACGAACGGTATTGGTGCTCTTAGAAGGGAACAGCACCTGCTGTACGTTGCCATGGGGAATATCCATGCGGCAGGCATAGAAGGCCTGATCGTGGGCGGGAATCTCAATACCGCTCTCCCAACGGCAAGAACCGAAGTAGTTGTTGGTACCTGGGTCGTTAACAACACCGCCGTCAACTGTGATGTGATAGTAGTGGAAACCTTCATCCATCGGACCTTCTGTCTGTCCGACGTATGAACCGTCATAGGTCTTGTGCAGTTTTGTACCGCCACGTCCGCCTAAACCGAGGCTGACAACAACCTCCTTGGCATCGGGAAGGTCAACACGGAAACGAACATAACCCTGTGAGTTAACCTGTGGGAACTGCTGACCAGGCTGGTTCATGACAGAAGGAACGAAGTCTTCCTTGACACCCTCTGTCTCGGGGAAGGCCAACTCTGGCTTGAAGGGAGGCTTCTGTGGACCGCCGAAACCACCACGCTGACGGGGCTTACGAGCAGGACGCTTTGGCATATCCCAAAGGGGAGCCTTCATGTCACGGATGTATTCGTAAGACAGCTTGGGCTTGTATTCAGAGTCGAAAGGCAATGGGTAGTTGGCTACACCAACCCAAGAGTCGCGGTCGCCTAAGTTCCAGAAGGTGACACAGTCAATCACATCCTTATGCTTGCGGAATGCACGGAAAACACGGGCATACTGGTCAGCAGAATGCTGCTTCACGGAATCAGTGACATTCACACCGTCACGGCTGAACTGAAGCTGTCCACCCATTTCTTCGTTGGCACGAATGTCAAGCTCAGTCACATGGATGTGCTTTACAACCTGTTTGTAAAGGCTGATAGCATCGTCAACTTCCTTCTCGGTAGGACCGTAGATGTTGTAGTGTCCCTGCATACCAATACCGTCGATGGGCACACCGGCAGCCTTCATCTTCTTCACCATTTCAAAGATGCGCTTGCTCTTTACAGGGTCGCACTCGTTGTAATCGTTATAGAACAACAGGGCTTTGGGATCAGCCTCACGGGCAAATTCGAAAGCCTTGGCAATGAACTCATCGCCAAAGAGCTTGTACATCGGGCTCTGACGGTAGGGGTCCTCTGCCTTTACATCGTCGGTGATGGCTTCGTTGACTACATCCCAGCAGTAAACGACGTCCTTGTAGCGGTTGACGATAGCATGGATATGCTTTCTCATGCGGGCATAGAACACTTCCTTCGTGGGATTGTCCTCATACATCCACTTACCAATCTGTGAATGCCACATCAAGCAGTGGCCACGCATCTTGATGCCATTCTGACGACAGAAATTGGCAATACGGTCGGCACCTGCCCAATTAAACTGACCCTCTGCAGGCTCAGTAGGTTCGGGTTTCATGTCGTTCTCGGCGGTCACGCTGTTGAACTCCTTCACGACGAGCGCCTGTTGCTGGGCATTCGTTACATTACGCTGATTGACGGCAACGCCAATCTTGAAATAATCCTTGTAGACGTCTTTCAGTCCTTGTGCATTGGCAATGCTTCCAATCATAGCGAGCACTGCCGTAGTAAGAATAGTTTTCCTCATAAGTTTTTAAATACTATATTAATAATCTGAGATAATTATGTTGTGCGCTTGCAAAATTACAAATAAATATCCAAATATGGTTTGTATTTTGTATCATTTTGTGTCGCAAATGTAACTTTGTCTTGCAATTATCAATAAAAAATGCTAACTTTGCCCTCATCATAACTAAAAATGTATCATTAACAAATTCGTAAACAACCCAACTATGAGGAAACTATTATTAGGCTTGATGGTGCTGTCAGCGCAGTTCTTGTCGGCACAATCGTTCCAGTTATTATCTGAAGGTTACTTCCGTCAGGGCGGTGTGGATGTGATGGCATTCAGCGACTTTTACCCAGAGGGCCATCAGGGAGGTGTCTGTGTCATCATGAACGGACACCGTATTGCCACCAATGGTGATATCCGTATGGAGGCTACACCAGGACAGTGGCAGCCGGTTCCAAAACAATTGAGCAGGAAAGTGCAGGGAAACCGTATTGTTACTACATTGTGTTATCCAGACTCATCGCGCCATCTGACCGGTTTTAATCCGATGGTTTATCCAGACTATGTGTTTACTTATGAAGTCAGTGTGGAGAGTCAGGGAAAGAGTGTTGTCGTGACGGTTGATATTGACAAGCCTGTACCAGACTTCCTTGTAGGTAAGGTAGGATTCAATCTGGAGTTCTATCCAGGATGGCTGTTTGGCAAGCCGTGGGTGATGGACGAACAAACAGGCATCTACCCGCAACAGCCTAATTCACCGCTTTTACAAACGCCAGAGAATAATCTGCATATCGGAAATTTCTTCGCAGGTAAAGGGCAGAAGGCTGACATCGACCATCTGAATGCGACAGGCTATAGTCCATTTACCGCTGATAGACTGATAGCAAAGCCTTATGCTGTTGGCAAGAAGTTTACCTCACGTCCTGACGATCCCTACAGTAAGCTGACTATTGAGTCGCTGACAGAACCCTTGAAGCTCTATGACGGACGTATGAATCATAATAACGGATGGTTCGTTCTGCGTAGTGAGGTGAAAGCAGGTACTACCAAGGGGGCGGTGAAGTGGGTAATCACTCCGAACGTGGTAAACACCTGGCGTTATCAACCTGTAGTTCAAATTTCGCAGATAGGTTATCATCCTACTCAGCAGAAGCAGGCAGTCATCGAGACTGATGCCCGCGAAACCGCAAATGCTACTGCACAGCTCATCCGTATTGACGGGGAAGGTGAGACCGTTGCCTTGAACATGCAACCACAGGTGTGGGGTAAGTTCCTGCGCTATCGCTATCTGAAAGCAGACTTCAGCCAGATTCAGCAGCCGGGCTTGTATAAAATCAAGTATGGGCAGTCGGAATCTTCCGTCTTCCGCATTGCTACTGATATCTACGAACGAGGGGTATGGCAACCTGTTATTGAGTATTTTCTGCCTGTTCAGATGTGCCACATGCGCGTCAGTGAGAAGTACCGTGTCTGGCATGCTGCCTGCCACATGGACGACGCCCAAATGGCTGCTGTTGGAAACCATATCGACGGTTATGACCAGCGCCCAGGCTTGTCGAAATATGAGGCAGGTGACGTAGTCCCAGGAGTGAACGTAGGAGGTTGGCATGATGCTGGTGACTTTGACTTGCGTGTGGAGTCGCAGGCCGGTGAGGCTTATATTCTGACATTGGCCTATGAGGCGTTCCATCCGGATATTGACGTGACAGCCATCAACCAACAGCGGCATCAGGTGGAAATTCATGAACCTGACGGCAAGAACGATATCTTGCAACAGATAGAAAACGGTGCTTTGACGGTGGTGCGTAGCTACCAGGCACTGGGGCGGCTCTATCGTGGTATTATCTGTAACAACCTTCGCCAGTATGTTTTGTTAGGCGATGCCTCGGCTATGACCGATGGCATTATAGGTAATGACGATGACCGTTGGATATTCACCGAGGACAATCCCTTCCGTGCCATCACTACTGCTGCACAACTGGCAGCAACCAGTCGTGCCTTGAAGGGGTTTAACAACCAACTGAGCAAAGAGTGTCTGGAAATAGCTGTTAAGATTTATGATGAGGCTGACAGCAGGATGAAATTGCAGGCTGCTGTGGAGCTGTATCTGACAACTGGTGAACAGACTTATCTTGATCATATCCTGCAGCAACAGGAGATGATAGTTAAGAACATCCGTCAGACGGGCTGGGTGTTGACACGAGTAGTCAAGAAGATGGAATCGATGAAGGACAAGCGAGCCAAGGCCTTTGTGGTAGCCTACCGACAGGCATTGGCAGGTTATCGTGCCGAATTAGAAAAACTGGCAGCAGAAACACCCTATGGTGTACCTTATCGTCCCTCCATCTGGGGAGCTGGTTGGGATATCCAGCGTTTTGGCTTTGAATACTATTTCCTGACCAATGACTATCCTGATATTTTCCCAAAGGAAACTGTCTTCAATGCCCTGAACTTTATTCTCGGTTGTCATCCAGGCAGTAATTCGGCCTCGTTCGCCTCAGGTGTGGGGGCCAAGTCGGCAACGGTAGCCTATGGGCTGAACCGTGCCGATTGGTCATATATTCCTGGAGGTGTAGTGTCAGGAACAGCACTGATACGTCCCGACTTCCCCGAACTGTTGGAGTTCCCGTTCCTCTGGCAACAGGTTGAGTATGTATTGGGAGGCGGTTCGTCGCACTACATGTTCCTGGTTTTGGCAGCCAGTCATTTGTTGTAGTCGAAGGCCTCTATGTCAACATAACCGCCCTTCTTCTTGGTAGCATAGCAGAAAATGCCAAACTTAGAACCCATGAAGAAACGGCGCCAGTCGAAATTCAGGCGGTAGTCCCTGGTACCTATTTGGGTCCATTGGCTGCCGTCAATGCTATAGTAGAAATTGGCGGCATCACGTCCATGGCCATTGACAGGTCGGAAGTCTGCATCGATGCGGAGGAAGAGTTGAGCGTTGAGCGTTGAAAGTTGAGCGTTGAGGGGGATGCTTTCAATGACTTTCTCCTCAACATTCGTCACTTCCTTGTCCAAATCAGTCAGGGTGACTGACATCTCCACCATCTCCAGGACCAGGTTCTTGCCTTTCTTCTTGATGACAAGGGCACCCGTATCACTGTTGAATGCTGCCAGTCCGGCACAATCACCGTCTTTCATCTTCGATATGTCGATAGCTATAGTGCCACTGCATGTTGGACCTTCCATGCGCTGAGTCAGTGTGTTGGGTGCCAGATAAAGGTTGCTGACCACTCGATTGGTTTTCAGTCTGAGAAAACCGGAGCGTTCCTTGAGCGACCATGCCTCGTCGATGGGGTTATGGTTCCACTGCCAATGCAGTCCAAGTTTGTCGGAGCTGAAATCATCGCTCTTTACGATAGCGGTAGCAGGTTGTCCGTTGACAAGAGGGCGGACTGTTTCGGGCACTTTGCCGCTTTCATCGCCTAACATCGGCCAGCCATTCACCCAACGACAGGGCATCACAGTCAGTACGCGGCCCACACCACCACGGTCCTGGAATATAATACCTATCCAGTCACCGTCGGGTGTATCGACAATTGTACCTTGTGCTTCATAGGAGAAACCACCGAACTCACTCTCGAGGATAACCTGCTTTTCGTATGGACCGTGAATATTGTCGGCGCGGTAACACACCTCACGACGATGCTTGCCCGGTGCATAAACATGTGAAATCATCAATAGGTAGTATTTCCCATTGTGTTTGATCATACGACTGCCTTCCAGAATACCTTTTTCATCCTCCTCACGCTGGAATAGCTGCTGGTGGGTGCCCTCAATGACATCTGACAGGTCGGGCTTCAGTTCCATCATTTCGCCGGTGCCGTAGATGACATAGACGCGGCCATCGTCATCGAAGAACAATGAACAGTCGTGGAAATGACGCATTCGTGAGACAATTGTCCATGGTCCCTCTGCTTTCTCTGCAGAGAAAATATAGGTGTCGCCCATAGCACCGCGCTCGTTGGGAGCCAGCAGCGCATAAAACTTGCCATTGTGATATTTTAAGGATGTTGCCCATTGCCCTCTGCCATAGACAGTACCATTTAGAAGATCGTACTTGGGTGAGTCGGTCAGACGGTCGAAGATATAACCCACCGTTTCCCAGTTCTTCAAGTCCTTGGAAGTCATGATGGGAGCACCGGGCATCAGGTGCATGGTGGTAGACACCAGATAATATGTGTCCCCCACACGGATGACGTCAGGGTCGGGGACATCGGCCCAAAGCATCGGGTTCTGAATTTTCTCCATGTGCAGCGTCTCGTAGTCGTCTGCACGGACACTTGCAGCCTGCATAAGCAGGATGCTGGCGAGGATAAAATAAATCCTTTTCATCATTCTAAGGGATTTAGTGTAGCTGGTCAAACTTTGCATTCTTTTCCAGCGTCCAGTCCTTACGCTTTAAGAGTCCGGGGGTCTTGCCGGTAAACATTTTGCCAGCTTCCTTGTCGCCCTTCAGTTGCCACTGCAACCAAGCCAATGCCGGAATGGTGAATTCGCCACCGTGAGGTTGGCGATAGGTGCCACCATGACCTACGGGATAGTTGATGACACAGGCAGGTACATGCTGGATGCGACGGAAATCGTCCATGCCATTGCCATAGGCAATATCGGTCTCACCTCCCAACATATACATCACGGGGGTGTGAATCTCCTTCAGTTTTTCCTTAGGAGGCATGGGCATACCGCCTACTGCCTGTCCTGCATTCTGCTGGTTAAACAGACCACTATTGCATATCATTAGGAGTGTGATGCGTGGGTCGGCACAGTTGAAGAGCGTCTGCAGTCCACCGCACGACATACCAGCTACACAGATATTCTTCGTGTCAATCTTTTGGTAGTAGGGCGACTTGGAGTCGGCATTCTGAGCCATAGCCCAGTCAATGCTCTCTATTTGCTGTTGAGTGGTTGACATAGGGCCTTTGTAGGGTTCTTCCACCATGGGAATATAGCCCGTAGCCAGTACGATGAATCCATGAGAGGCTATCTCGTTGAGGAACTTGAAGTGTTCCCATGGCGAGTCAGTACAGGCACCATTGCCCCATACCAGAACGGGGAGGGGGTTAGTGGCATTGAAGGCCGATAGGTCCTGTGGTACGAAAACGGTGTGAGCAGGCAGTGAAGCTTCTTCTTTCATGATAGACTTATAGCGTCCGGTTCCACCTTCCTCAACAATTAATTCTTTACTTTGGCTACTGGCTGTGTCAATCATCATGAAACAGCCAAGCATGAATAATAATACTTTCTTTGTCATAATCTTAATAGTTTTATTGGTTCATTCTAATGAAAATGGGGATGTGGGTTTTATCCACAGGGGTCGTCACGGTCTGACCGCCCTCATAATGACGTCCAGTCTGTTTGTGCTTCCAACCGCCCTTGCTCTTAGGCAGGTAGGTCTGCCACTCTGTGACACCAGGTTCAGTGACAGGACTGACGAGATAGGTTGGCCCGAACATATATTCGTATTTCTGCTTTAGGGCTTCCGGGTCGTCAGCAAAGTCGAAGACCAGTGGGCGCATCAGGGTGTAACCTTCGTCAGCCACGCGCTTGGCACACTGCTGGATATAAGGTAGCAACTGCTCACGCTCCTTCAGACAGTTGGCAATGACGGCAAGTGCCTCGGGACCATAGTTCCAGGGTTCGGTGTTACTCATATAACCATGTACACGCATCAGTGGCAGATAAACGCTGGTCTCAATCCATCGAAGCATACGTTCTATATAGGCACTGTCAGTGTATTGGTTGTAGGGACGGAAGAAACCGCCAGCATCGTATGTCCACCAGGGAATACCTGCTGCCTCGACGCCCATACCTGCTGTCAGCTGGCGACGGAAGGTCTCCCAGTCATTGCCGACATCACCACTCCAGAGGGCGGAGCCATAACGCTGGATGCCAGGGAAACCGCAGCGGGTGAGAATCATTGGCTCGCGTCCTGCAGCCACCAGTCCTTCATAGACGGTTTTATTGACCAGCAGGGGATATACGTTACGCACCTGTTCACCTGACCATTTGCCGTTATTGACGCGACGGCCTGCAAGATCGTCGTTTTCCGGTTCTGTAGCATCCTGCCACCATGCGTCGATACCAAGCGGCAAGAGTCGCTCACGGAAGTTCTTCCAATAGGCTTGGGCAGCTTCGGGATTGAAGAAGTCTATCCAGTCAGTTCCTGGGATATAATATCCATTGTGTTCCATCTGGCGGCCTACTACGGAATTCTTATCTATCTTCGACCATACGGAAAGCATCAGCCGGATATCCATCTTGTGGAGACTGTCGGTGAGAGCCTTCGGGTCGGGATAGTTATTCTCGTCAAACTGCATGGAGTTCCATCCGTGCTTGCCCCAGTACTGCCAGTCTTGAACAATCATACTGATGGGCAGTCCGTCGTCACGGAATCGCCTGGCTGTCTGCAATATCTCTGCAGACGAATGGAACCGCTCGCGACAATGGATATAGCCAAGGGCCCATGTTGGCATCTGCGGGGCACGGCCTGTGAGGTCGCGATAGGTAGCAATGATTTCATCGGGAGAACCGATGAAAACGGTGTAATCAACGGCATTGGCTACGGGTGAATGGAAAACAGTTGTATTTTCCACCTTGTTGTAATATAAAACGGGTTGGTCGCCCTTTGACAATTCAGCTGTCAGGTGGTGACGCCCCTTTGCTAACTGCACAATGACTGATGTCGTAGGGGGTAGCCAAACATTCTGCATGTTGATGACGGTATCTCCATCTATCACGAGATGATGGCGACGTGCCATTTTTTGTCCTACGTCCAATAAGAGTGTGTAGTTTCCTGTCTCGTTAACGTTAATATCAGCTTCAAAGATATGGCGCTCGCGAATCTCCTGTTTGTTACCTTCGGTCGAGGTCACGTTCACCACTTCTTGACTGCCAGTACTATTGTTCTTGTTTAATACGACTTGATGTCCGCAAGGATTAAACTCCGTCAGACCATAGTTATTCCACAGAATGCCGTAGCCTTTGCTGGAAATCAGCATGGGGATGGATATCTGTGTATTGACCTGCGTGAGGCGCCTTGACAGTCCACGGACATTGCTGTAGCCATCTTGAAATTGACCGAGACCGAACAGACATTCGTCTTTGGGTGAGTCGAAGGTCAAGGTTGCACCACCGTCAAGCAGTTCGTGACGGGTAGCGTGAAACAGCGTGTTGCCTTTGCGGTCTTTGATAGTGATGGTATGGTTCTTGTCATCTTTCTCTACTTTGACGTCACATTTGGCCACTTCATCGTGCTTGACATAGAGCCAATCGGGCAGAGTGTCCTTTACGGTTTTATCCTGATATTGTATTCTGACGGCATTGCGGGCCACTTTTTTAATGGTCAGATGCCCATTAGTTGAATTCGTCTGCCCGACTACAGATAAACTAACGAGCAGACTTACTGCAAGGGTGATTACGAAATGATTTTGCATGTTGTTAGAAATTTAATATAAGATTCTTCTGTCTGAATAATTGATTCTCGACTGCAAATTTAGCAAATAATATCGAATTGACGAAATATTCTTATTCAAATCTTTCGTAAAATAATTAACCCCCGCGTCAAGTTAAAAAACAGGGGTCTCGAGTCAAATCATGAATTGACTCGAGTCAAAAGGCGATTTGACTCGAGTCAGAATGATGAGGGGCCTTGGCCAATAGTTATCTAATGGGTTAATTCATATGGTTTACAACCGCAAAAACACACAATAGTCCACGACATAGACCTTACGTCAAGAGTCACAACATTAGTTAATCAGGAATATCTTCTCCTTCCCCTTATAAGTAGCCTTAATTGTTGCTCGTCCTTCAACGACAGGACTGATGGTGAACGCTACTGCTTCGGGAGCCTTCTCACAAGTTGCCTGTACCTTAGAACCAGCCTTCATCGGAGCATAGAGCTGGTAACGGTTACACTCAGTATAGCCATTGGCATTGGTGGACATGATGGGCTTAGCAGGGATGTTCAGCTTCTGGCCATCAACGGTGATGGTCACCTCAGGAACAAAAGCAGGCTGTGCACCCACGCCATTCTTGGCAAAGCCTATTCCGTGGAGGTCAAAGAGACCCTGTGGGCGCTGTGGTTCCTGAGGACGACGACCCCACTGTCCACGCTGTGGCTGTTCGGGCTGCTTAATCTCCGGACCTTCTACTACAAGGTAGATAGCATGCTTACCTGTCAAACCCTCCAAAGCAGGAACCGAGTGAGAAATCGTGAGAGCCTTATTAGCAGTGAAATTGGCAGGGACAACAACCACAGCCACCTCTTCACCCTTCCAAGGATTATCCAGGAGCACATGAATCTTAAAGGCGCCCTTGCCACTGGTTGTCAGGTTGATATTCAGCTTGACATCATCACCCTTCTTTATACCTTCAAAGGCCTTTACGCCCTTGGTGTCCTGAGCCAGGCCACCAAAGCCAAAGTACTTGAAACCGATGATGCTGCCATTCTGAATGCCGGCCAGATCCATGGAGTTGTTCCAGACGTCGTGGTTGTCCTGCATCCAGTTGTTGCTGTTAGGACCATACATAAAGCAGGCATAACCAGCACTGTAGTAATTATATGGTTGCAGACCGAAAATCTGGAAGCCCTCGCTGGTCACCTCTGCACCAGTATACTCGTTGCCATCGGCAGCTTTCGCAGTCCATACATTATCCTTGGTATAAGGGTCGTAAGCTGTAATCTTCACCACACCGCCCTTGGCAACAGGTTTTTTGTCCCATGTAATCTTGACGGGAGCGACCATTGCCTGACGGGCATTGCCAAAGCCACGGGGCGGACGGTGGTAGAAGACATACCACTGACCATTGATTTCCTGTAATGAACCATGGGTGTTGTGAGCAGCATTGGTGGTGATTAGCTTAGAGCCGTCCTCGTTCAGGACAACACCACGTGAGTCAACGAGCACGCCACCGGCACGCCATGGTCCAAGGGGTGAGTCACCATAGGCATAGCGCAGGGCTGAGTTGGTGTTACCCAAACCATACTCCTTGCCTGAGTAGCCAGAGAACACCATCACGAATTTGTTGCCTACCTGACGGATAGACGAAGCCTCAAAAAAGTTGAAGTCCAACGGGTTTTGTCCCTTGTAGAGGGCTTTGTACTCGCTACCTGGCTTGTCAAGCAGGCGACCATCAAAACTGCTGGCAGGGATGAACGGGTCGATGAGTTCGGTACCCTCACGCTTTGAGAACATGGTGTTCTGGTCGAGCTCGCAGGCTGTAGAGTGCTGAAAACCATAGAACACGTATGCACGATAGCCTTTGTCGAAGTCTTTGTCCTTCTTGTTGGTAATGGTCTCAATGAACACTGAGGGGTCAAAGTCAATGAGTGAGCCTGGCAAGCACTTGGTACCATCTTCCGTCAGGTTGACAGGTGTGAAAGGACCATTGGGACGATCGCCCTTGCAGACCATTGGCACACGTTGCCATCCGCGACTGTGAGGATAGAGCCAATAGGTCTTCTTGCCCGTCTGCTTATCGACGGTCTCTACGAGGTCAGGGGCAAACATTGTGTCCCACTGGCCATTGACAAACCATGTGAAGATAGGACCCTCATCGCGCCATTGCGACAGGTCTTCAACAGGTGCCGACCACATACGGATGTCTGGTCCACAGTATGCCGTATAGGTAACGTCATGCGAGCCAATGATATAGGCACGGAATTTACCAGGATGGTCGGGGTCTTCAAAGACACGTGGTTCACCATCGGGCAGATGCTCCCACAAGGGAAGATAAGGGTTCTGTGCCATGACTCCCAGAGTAGCCAAGCACAGGATGAATGTTGATAATACAGTTTTCTTCATAGTTAGTTATTACTTAAATTGCCAATAATCGAGACGGACGTCACCCTGTGCCTTGTCGAAGCAGAGGTAGAGGTCATGAACACCTGTAGCACCGTTGACCTTCGTATTAAATGTCTTGTATTTTTCAGCAGATCCAGTGCTTTTGATGACTGCCGTTCCAATAACATCGCCCTTCACGCTGTCGAGTCGCAGGGTAATAGTGCAGCCAGCCTGGGTAGCAGCGGCGGCGACGATGCTGAACTGCTTGGCACTATTGCCAAAATCGACACCACGCAGACGGATATACTCACCATCATTGATGTCGAAGATGTACATGTTACGCTTACCGGTAGACTCGGGCATGTCCTTGACGACACCGGTATTGGGAATGCCCATCTTGGCAGACTTCAAGCCATAGCCCCAGTTCATGGTCTCAGCCTCTACACGCTGATAGGGATTGAACCAATGTAACTGTTTGATCGGTTGCTGGTCGAGCCAATAGGGAACCTCCTGAATGGTACCGTCTGCATTGTAGGTGATTTCAGTGGCGGAAACACTGCGGCGTTCATGATGAACGAAGGTCTCAAGATGCATCAGGTCGTAATTTTGTCCGAAAACATAAGAATGTCCCTTGAAATCACAGATACCAGGGTGGTTGCCCCTGTCGCGTTCGGTGGGACGCATGATGTAACCTTTCCACTCCCAAGGACCTGTAGGAGAGTCGCTCATAGCATATCCCAACGCCTCAGGACAACAGGTAGAAGCAAAGGCCAGATAGTATTTGCTCTCCTTACCTTTTGAAGAGGGGTTGGGGTTGAAGCTCCGCTTATAGAACCAAGGTCCTTCCTGATAGTTTGGAATATGTGGCAACTTGGTGACTTCGCTGGTAAGGGATGTCATGTCGTTACCGAGTTTTGCCCAGAAAGTATGGGGGTTGCCCCAGTACATATAGGCCTGTCCGTCATCATCGGTATAAACAGAAGGATCGATGTCGAACCAGTTACTCTGATCCCATACCAATGGCTTGCCTAAAGGATCCTTGAAAGGACCGTAAGGAGAATCAGCAACCAATACTCCGATACCATGTCCGTGGAGTGGGGCATAGAGATAGTACTTCCCATTACGCTCTACGGTCTGAATGGCCCAGGCTCCGTTCTCACGACTGCGCCAAGGGAAATCCTTCAACGAGGCCACAGCGCCGTGCTCTGTCCAGTTTACCATATCGGTAGTACTCCACAGCAGCCAGTCGTACATAAAGAAACCCGCAGAGCCCTTCTCATTCTCGTCGGGAATATCCTCTGGAGAGGCGTCGTGTGAGGTGTAAAGGAAAATAGTGTCACCAATGACCAGTGGCGAAGGGTCTGCAGTGAACTTGGTCTGGAAGAGGGGCATGTTCACTTGTTCCAAGCCTCGCATCTCCCACCAGTCGAAATTAAAGAGCTGAGGACCTTTGCGTCCTGTAAATACGAAGAATACATCGTGGCTGCCCTTAGCAATAGCAGTCAGATCGGTTGTCAATGTCTGCCATTCCTCCCAACCGCCTGTTGCGGGGACTTCCAGACGGCCTAACAGTTGTCCGCCAATGCTGTCAATACGTATTTCAATGGCTCCGCCGCGCAAACCACTGGCCACGCGAGCCGTAAAGGTGCGAGGGATTTTAGTGTCGAATGCCACGTTCTGCAGTTTGATGTAATCACCGTTGTGGATAGCTGTCACATAGACGCCAATCTTGTTGTTCTGAGCAGTTTTAACACCTTTCGAGAAAGCCATTGTCTCGGCTTCCACCTTACGGAAGGGATTGAAGGTGCCTACAGGTTTCACACCTTCGTCAGTCGGCATGATGGTTGGGAAACTGCCGTCGGCATTATATTTGAATTCCTCGACGGCAACGCTACGTCCAAAGCCGCCACCTTGTGGTAATTTCCCAGTGTGATAGAAGAAATAACTGTGACCTTTGTAGTCGGCAACACCAGAATGGTTGGTAAATGAGTTGGTGTTACACAAAGGCATGATCTCTCCTGCATATTTCCAAGGACCGGCAGGTGAGGGAGCTGTACTGTAGGAAATATGTTCAGGAACACCACCTGCAGCATAGATAAGTTGGTAGGCCTTCGAACTGTCAACTTTATACTTCTTACTGTCAACTTTTCTGATCCAGGGTCCTTCTACATAGCTGTCCTTGTATTGCTTTCCCTTCTCACGCTTGCTCATGATAGGTCCGCCGAAGGCCTCCTCTGTCATGTCAAGCAGTCCCAGTTCACCACTGTACGATACCATGTCTTCATTCAGTTTCAGGTAATAGCACTGGGGGTTGCCCCACATCAGCCATGCCTGACCGTCGTCGTCAATCATCACCGTAGGGTCGATGTGGTCCCACGAACCGTTCTCAAACAGCGGTTTTCCAATGGCATCACGGAACGGACCTGTAGGACTGTCGCTAACGGCTACACCGATGGCCATACCGTTCGAAATCTTGGAATGGGCACAGATATACCAATAAAACTTTCCGTTCCGCTCCACGCACTGGCTTGCCCATGCCCTGTCGTCGGCCCACGAAAAACTTTCCAGAGCGAGGGGAGAACCGTGATCCTGCCAGTTGACCATATCCTTGGTGGAATACACACGCCACTCCTGCATCCAGAAGAAATCGGCATTGTCTTCATCATGACCGGTGTAAACGTACATGGTACCATCATGAACCATAGGAGCAGGGTCAGAGGTAAACCAAGTCTGAACAAAAGGATTCTGGGCATGTATGTTGATGAAGCCCAGCAAACATAAGAGGGATGTTAATCTTATTGTTTTCATATTTGATAGTTTTGATTTTTCTCTATTTGGATAGATGAGGAACATACTTAACCGGAATACCGTCTGTCTTCAAGACATTGGCGAAATCCTGTGGTTTGATGGCCACCGGCCCTCTCATAAACTCTGGGATATTATAGCATTTTAGGAACTGACGGTGATAGTCTGGGTCAGCGCAGGGGAGCTCAAACGGTTTCGTCGCCTTGCCGTTTTTATCGATATGTGCAAAGAACGGTCGCGTATAGTTGCCGTCGTCACGCCGACTGCTGAACACCAGCCAGCGACCGTTCGACGACCAAGAGTGATAGCTCTCTACCTCTGGGGAGTTCACTTCCTCCA
>JAEEGG010007718.1_pt1 | contig 24671 bp, 25 predicted proteins | sample 9134161 | NCBI WGS metagenome assembly JAEEGG01 (sample SAMN16246543, study PRJNA631951) | gut metagenome | biome: gut microbiome; feature: rumen; material: CR-attached | host: Bos | place: Iran: Karaj | collected 2018-10
AATTCTTCTTTCTGTAGAGGTACGCTATGGACGCTCCCGAAATGTTATGCCACACGCTGAAGATGGCGCCGGGGATGGCAGCCAGGGGATAGGCTGCGAAGTGCAGTGTTGCCAGACTGATTGCCAGTCCCGAGTTCTGCATGCCCACTTCAATGGAAATGGCCCTCTTCTTAGGCTCTGTGAGACCCAGCAGCCGTCCCGTCATATAGCCTATGCCGAGTCCGCAGATGTTATGAAGCATCACCACGACAACAATCAGTAGTCCGCCAGCCAATAGTCTGTCGGCGGTTGCAGATATAACGATGGCTACGATGAAAGCGATGGCCACCGACGAGAATGCAGGGAGATAGTCCGTGGCCTTTTCGGTGAACTTCGGCCACATACCCTTCACCAGCAGTCCGGCGATGATAGGGAGTATGACCACCCAGAGTATGCTCAGGAACATGCTGGCTACATCGACATTGATACTTTTCCCTGCCAATGCCCATGTCAGCAAAGGTGTCAGGAATGGAGCGAGCAGCGTTGAGACTCCCGTCATGCCTACCGACAGCGCCAGGTCGCCCTTGGCCAGATAGGTAATGACGTTCGACGCCGTGCCACCCGGACAGCAGCCTACGAGCACCACGCCGAGTGCCAGTGCCTCGTCCAGCGAGAACAGCCGCGTCAGCATCCATGCCAGCAGTGGCATGACGGTAAACTGTGCCAGACATCCTATAATAACATCCTTCGGGCGGCTGAACACGATTTTGAAATCCTGCAGGTTGAGCGTCAGTCCCATGCCGAACATCACCACGCCCAGCAGATAGTTAATGGTCGTCGGACGTATGTGTCGCAACAGCTCAGGAAACATCAGTGCCAGCACGGCAGTAGCCAGCACCAGTACGCCCATGTATTTTGATATATAGTTACAAATCTTTTTCATTGTGCATTGTGCATTATGAATTAAGAATTATGCATTAAGAATTTTATGCATTAAGAATTAAGATTATACGTTGACAGTTGAAATGTCTACCAGTCCGTTGACGATAGCATAGATGGTGAGCCCCGCCGGACTGTGAATCTGCAGTTTGCGGGCTATGTTGCGGCGGTGGGTGATGACCGTGTTCGTCGAGATGCAGAGATGGTCGGCAATCTCCTTGTTCGACATGCCCTGCACCAGTGCAACGATGACGTCCTTCTCACGGTCGGAGAGCGCGTCCGGGTTTTGGCCGGTGCCACCCTTGAACACCATGTCCGAGATGTTCTTTGTCACGTCGCTCTGCCTGACGGTCTGCTCCAGACGGCGTATGGCAGGTACAAAGATGTGGTCCTCCACTTGTGCATGTTGTCGCAGCCATTCCTCGTTGTCGTAGATGTCGTGGAGCGTGGCTGTCAGCTGGTTGTTGTGCAGCCCGTCATGTGGCAGGTATTTGATGATGAGCAGCTTCAACTCACGTAGCTTCTTGTCGGTAGCCCCATGATGTTTCGAGAAGGTTTCCACGTTGTAGTCGTTGATAGCGCGGCCTTCCATGAGCGACTTCACATACGGGAAGAGCGTCTTCTGCTCGTACTTCATGTGGCGGCGAATCTCGTGGGCATACTCATCATAGAAACGCAGGATGAGGCGTGCCAGCGAGTCGTTTTCGTTAAGCGACTCCGTCAGTTCCCTGCGAATGTAGGGCAGTTGGAAATCAAGGAAATAGGCATGGCTGGCCTCTAAATAGTGTAGCAGCGTGGGAATGCTGATTTGCGTGTCGCCTTCAAACTCGCCATAGCCGTTGGCCGTGTAGTTCACTACGGCCAGAAACGTATAGGTGTCTACGTGGTTGTCCTCACAGGTTTCGCGGACAGTCTTGTCGCCAAAGCCCAGGCTGATGCCGAAGCTGCCTAACGACTGCAGCAGATCGTAATTATCGCGGATGAGCGAAATCATCTTGTCGTCCGCCTCATACAATTTCTGATTCTTCATGCTTAACTTCCTTAACTTCTTTTACTTCCTACCAAGAAATGATTATCGGGTGCAAAATTAAGCATATTTTCCGACCTGTGCAATAATCACAAATAGGTATTTCTGCATAAAATATCTTGTCGAAAGGGCTAAAACAGGCTCTTTCACTATTTTTAGGTATTGGCGTAGCCGCTCAATCGTTGTACTTTTGCAGCCGAATTAAAGAATTGAAGTAATTATTAGATATGAAAAGACTATTTGGAATATTGGCATTTGGTGCAGTGGTTTTCACGGCACAGGCACAGGAGAATACTGCTGACAGCGTGATGGCCCATGTCCGAGGCAACAGGCTCAGTGTTGGCGGTTACGGCGAGGTGGCGCTGTCGAGAAATTTCTACAGCGACAATCAATACCGTTACCGTAATCCCGCAAAGTATAAGGATGACCCCAGCAACGGACGCTTCGACATCCCGCATGCAGTCATTTATTTAGGCTACGACTTCGGCAAAGGCTGGACGATGGGTACGGAAATCGAGTTTGAACACACCGGCACGGGTTCTGCCATTGAGATTGAGACCGACGAAGGTGGCGAGTATGAGCACGAAATAGAGAAAGGTGGCGAGGTGGAGCTGGAGCAGCTGTGGCTCCAGAAGAGCTTTTCGCGGGCTGCCAACGTTCGCATAGGCCACGTGATAGTCCCCGTAGGACTGAATAATGCCCATCACGAACCCCTGAACTTCTTTACCGTCTATCGTCCTGAGGGCGAGAATACCATTCTGCCTTCTACGTGGCACGATACCGGCATTTCGTTCTGGGGCAAAAGCAGCCAGTTCCGTTATGAGGTATTGATGGTGGCTGGACTCAATGCACTGCAATATAGCCGCGACAACTGGATTCAGGGAGGCAATAAGTCTGCCTATGAGTTCAAACCCGCCAACAAATACGGTTTTGCTGCCCGTCTCGACTACTATCCGTTACCTGGCTTGCGCGTCGGTCTTAGCGGCTACTACGGACAGGGCATGCACAACACTTCGCCCAATGAGATGGAGGGCGACGGCAAGACCTACGACAAGGTGAAAGCCAATACCTTTGTCGGTTCTGTTGACCTGACGCTGAAACGTTGGAACTGGATCGTACGCGGACAGGTTGACTATGGCTATATTTCTGACACCCCTCTGTTGAATCAGGCCAAGATCAACCAGCGTAGCACCTCACCATATAATAAGACGTATGTGGGCAAGAATGCCTATACCGCAGGCATCGAGGCTGGCTATGACGTCTTCTCGCAGATACAGAGTCTGCGGCGCAACAACCAGAAACTGTATGTCTTCGGTCGCTTCGAACAATATGATTCCTATCTGCCTGAGCATACACAGCCCAAGGCCACGAACGACTATACCAAGCGTACGAATATCGTCTGCGGTGTCAACTATTTCCCCATCCCGCAGATTGTCATCAAGGCCGACTACTCGCTGCGCCGTCTGAAGGATCCCTGCAACAACGAGCCAAGCATCAATCTTGGCATTGCCTACGAAGGATTCTTTCTTTGAAGGATGGAAAAGTTGAAGGATTGAAGAATTGAAGTATAGAAGTAATAATAACCATTAAGCAATGAAAAAGATTTTTAAGTTCGCAATGCTGTTTGTAGCGGCTTGCACCATGACCATGAGCATGACTTCATGCTCGAGTGACGATGAGAAGGATAACGCTGTCGATGTGACAAAGGAACAGAACGACGCCATCGAGGCGCTGACCAAACAGTACCTTAGCGACGTGGTTTATCCCACCTACGGCAATCTGGCTAATGAGAGTGAGAACCTTTTCAACAAAATCAGTGCGCTGAAAACGAAATTGAAGTCGAATGCCACTGTCAGCCAGAGTGAGATTGACGCCATCTGTACCTCGTACAAGAACGCGCGCAATTATTGGGAGCAGAGCGAGGCTTTCCTCTATGGTGCTGCCAGCGATTTCGAGATTGACCCCCACATTGACACATGGCCCCTCGACGTACCTACTCTTGGTGAGGACCTGACTGACGATGCCAAGATTCAGAAGCTCGACGCTGCCGACGGCATCGAGTATGCCCGTACCAGTCTGACGGCTGAGAACCTGGGCTTCCACGGCATTGAGTTCATTTTCTTCCGCGATGGCAAGAACCGCTCAGCAGCCTTCTTCAACAACGACGAGAAAGAGACCGACAGCGACATTACAGCCAAGGGCGACGTGACGGCTCAGCAGGAGGTCATCTTCGCCACAGCCGTTGCCGGCGACTTGCGCGACAAGTGCTTCCAGCTCGAAGTGGCCTGGAATGCTAACGCCAGTGCTGCCCATAAGTCCCGCGTGGCCGAGTGTGCCAAAAACAGCAGCGACTTTGCAACGAAGGTCGTCAAGAACGGTCTGACCTATGGCGAGAACCTGACGGCCGTGAATGCTGGCACGAGCACCTACAACTCTTGGAAGAAGGTCGTCGAGGAAATCATTGTCGGCGGCTGCTCGAACATCTGCGCCGAGGTCGCCGACCAGAAGATGGGACAGGCCTATCGCGCAGCCACGGGTACTGGCGATGCCGAGGACGACCCCAACTACATCGAATCGCCCTATAGCCACAACTCGTTCGTTGACTTCTATGGCAACATCATGAGCATTCAGAACGCATTATATAATAATGTGGAAGGCTCTGCTGCTACTAATAGCTCCGTGATGGCATACCTCAAGAAGTATAATGCCACCGAGGCTGCTGCCCTGCAGGCCAAACTCACGGCGGCTCTCGATGCCCTGAAAGCTTGTCAGAACAGTGGCAAGTCGTTTGTGGAAGCACCTGGCGCTGCTTGCGTGAAGGCAGCGATGGATGCCATCAGCGCCCTCGACGACGAGCTCAACGAGGCCGCCGACTGGATACTGAAGAATTAACCAAACAAAAAACTTTATGAAACGATTACGCCAATCAACACTATTGGTAGTCAGTGCCATGCTTAGCATGGTGCTGGCTTCCTGTTCTGAGAAAGATGAGCCTGAAGTGGTAGATAACGGTATCAGCACTACAGGCGAGGAAGACTACAAGTACGTCGGCAAGGAGACCGCTGGTTTCAAGGCCGAGGAGTGGTTCCCCGGCGGAGAACTGGGAACCACCACTAACACTGTGGCAGGCTGCTACGAAGACCAGACGCCGTCCACAGAGAATGCCGACCTGATGGCAGCCTTCAAACGTGGCGAACTGCTCTTCGAGCATGACTTCACACCCACCAGCACTGCCAGCTTCGCCGGACTCGGCCCTGCCTACGTGCGCTCGTCGTGCATCCACTGTCACCCCGGCTACGGCCACGGCAAACGCATGGAGACCTACAATGCCGACCAGCGCGGCAATGGCTATCTGCTTGTCATCTATCACCCCGTTGACGGTGCGAACAGCGACGACGGCCCTTATATCTCTGAGGTTACGGGCATGCCGCAGACACGCGCCGTGTCGCCCTTCCTGCCACCCGTCGACGAGAGCGGTATCCACCTGACGTGGCTCCCCGTTACGGCCATGGAGAGCGGACTGCCCCTGCAGTTCCCCGACGGTGAGAACTACGAGCTGATCTATCCCGAACTCTACATCGACCAGGTTGCCTTCAACACCGACCCCAAGCCCTCGAACCTCGCTTTCCGTCTGGAGTCGACCATCGGCATCATGGGCACTGGTCTGCTTGACGCCATCCCTGAGGATTCTATCAAGGCACAGTATCAGCGCGAGGCACCCTACGTGGAACTGAACCCCAACTTCTGGGACAAGGATGCCAACGACTGGGCTGCAGGAGCCTGGTACACGCTGGCCGACGGCACAAAGAAAATCAAGCGCTTCACCTACGCCATGACGCGTGCCTCGCTGCAGGATGGTGCCGGTGCCAATGCCGTGTGGAACATCCCGAACGTCTCGCGCTCAGACCGCCCTTATCTCTATACTACCACCGCCTGGGCCAAGGCCATGTCAAAGAACCCCGATGTCATTGCCGCCATCAAGCGCGACCCGTCGTCACCTTATTATAATGACGGTACCGACGAGGGCATTGCCGAGGCTGTGGCAGCCTTGCTCGACCCCAAGACCAACCAGTTCGACAATCCGTATCACAACTTCCAGCCGGAGATGACCGACAACAACTTCTGGTCGTTCATGGTGTGGCACCGCGGCTTGGCCATTCCCCGTGCCCGCGACCTCAACGACCAGCAGGTGCAGCGCGGCAAGCAACTGTTCAACGAGATTGGTTGCGCCTCGTGTCACCGTGCCAAGTGGACCACAGGCTCTGACAACTACTGGGCACCGTCGCCCATTGTCAGCAATAACCTGAGCCTGCCGCGCTATCCTAACCAGGTCATCTATCCCTACACCGACATGATTCAGCACCGCCTCTATATGAAGAACGGCATCCACGGCTCATGGTGCCGCACAACACCACTTTGGGGACGCGGCCTTTCGCGCATCAACACCGGTGCTGAGGACCGCCTGCACGACTGCCGTGCCCGCAACGAGATAGAGGCTATCATGTGGCACGCCTACTCCAAGAAGAGCGATGCCTATAAGTCCACGGAACGCTTCTTCTATCTGCCGAAGAAAGACCGTGATGCCATCGTGAAATTCTTGCAATCCATCTGATTAGAATTGAAGAATTTAAGAATGGAAGAATTGAAGAGACATTTGGTTCATCGTTTGGTGTTGCTGGCTCTGCTTTTGGCAGGGTCAGCACACCTTTTTGCATCGCCCCGTACCCTGCCCAAGGAGCAGGCCGCTCACTTCTGCCAGCTTCTTTTCAACGATGGCGAAGGCAGTGTCCGTCTGCTGAATACCTATGCCCAGAACCTCGTGACCGTGCTCTGCGGTCAGGCACGTTATGGCGACTACACCGCCGAACAAGTGTTTACCGGTCTTATCTTCTATTTTGACGACTGGATGCGCGAACCCTTCATCATGACAGCGGATGCCGAGCGCCAGAGACTTATCTACGATCTGTGCAGCGGCAGCACACTCCGCATCTTTCCCCATAAAAGCGGTGCCGGTGCCGTCAGCTGGTACACACCGACCGGACGCCTCCCTGAGAGCATCGACGCCGAGCACCGCCGTTACATACAGGAAGTCTTCACCCGTCTGAATGCTGAGGTCAAGGCCGAACACTGGGAAACCGTCGACGCCTACATCGACTCCATGATTAAGTATCAGTGCCAGTTCGGTGGAAACCCTCCGTCCCAATCACCGTCATCCTACACCATCATTGCCATCTTTCTGGGGATGTCATTAGCCTGTCTTGCAGTTTGCAAAGTCTTTTGATTTAAAGAATCAAAAAGGTTCTCTTTTTGCATTTGCCGTGCTTTGTATCTGTAATAAATAATTACCAAAAGGCCAATTTTGAGCTACGGAATCGAAAAGTGTGCCTAAAATAGGCACTGAGAGTGCCCATCCTAGGCATTCTTTATATGCTATCATGGCTGAGCGTAAACCTCCTTTACCATCTGATGGAGAAGTTGACGTGCCGTTTCCAAATCCATTGTTTCTGCATCTGTCACTGAAACAACGTTGTTGTCTAATTCATCGTACTTCATAATCAATTGATTTATTACGACCGTAAAGATAAGCATTTTTTCTCAAACTACGTTCAATGTAAGTTGTATTTTTAGTAAAAGTAGGTTTTTTTTCGGCAAAAATAAATCTAAAAGAGAGAAAGAAGAACGAAAGTTAAATTGAACATGGTGCCGATGAAGAAGACAAAGATTATCGAGGCCGCCGTGAAGATGTTAGTAGCAGCGGGGCGCTTTTTTGTGGATTAAATTTGCATGTTTCGGATTTTATGATTATTTTTGCGTGCCAAAAAACAAGAAAGAGCATGAATTACGAGGAATTGGTGACGGCAAGAAATGAAGGAAAGCTGCACAAGACCGTGCTGCCGATAGGCGACTACTATCGCGAGAAGGTGGACGGGAAATGGCGTGGCGTGGTTGACATACGGCCTGAGCTGCACCGGCTCATGGCTTTTACAAAGGCTATTGCGCGGGAATGCGAGGCGAACAGGACGCTGACGAACAAGCACCAGATACACTTCGCGCCGCTGATGAGCGGTGATGAGGTCACGCGGCTGGAGCTGGAAGTGGGAAACTTTGAGCCGCTGGAGCAGTTGCTGAAGGATGACCCCGCCGTGGTTGCGGAAAAGAGTTTCGCCGACAACGTCTTCGCAGGGCTGGTTGACGTGACGGGTTTTCTGCATCAGCGCGGCATCAGGCATGTGTGCTACTCGCCGCGGACGGTGTTTGTGCGCAAGGGCGACCACAGTGTGATGCTGCTGTCGCACGGCTCTTTCTATCAGGACATCAGCGACCAGCGTGCGTTCTATGGTGACGATGCGCAGTATGTGGCGCCGGAGGTGACCGATGGCGGTGCGTGCGACGACAGGGCCGACGTCTATGGCATCGGCAGACTGATGCAGGCGATTTTCGACCAGTCGGAGGTTCCCCTGGAGTACCGCCAGGTGCTGAAGAAGGCTACGAGCGAGAAGCCGGAGGACCGTTTTGCCACGCCCGAGGACATGCTGAAGGCTTTGCACAAGCAGCGGAGTACCTACCGCTCTGTCCTGACGTTCGTGGCAGCGCTGGTGATTGCTGCGATGTGCATATTCGTGTATTTCGAGCTCTTCCCGGAGTCGGAGCCCGTGGAGTTTGTCAAGCCTGCTCCCCGGCAGCCGATTGACGACTTGTTGGACGATGGTATCACGCTTGAGGAGCTGGGATTGAGCGCCGGCGATTCGATACTTGCCGACACTATGCACAGCCAGCGCGACTATGATGCCAAGGCAGAGGAGATTTTCCGCAAGCGCTATGAGCAGGAAGCAGAGCGCATCGTCTCCAGAATCTACAACAAGGAACACATGAACAACAGCGAGAAGCGGTTCATGGTGGAGAGCGAGGAGGTCGTTGACGAACTGATGAAGCTGCAGAGCGAAATGGCAGGGGAGTCGGGATTGTCGCACGAGCGTGCTCAAGTGATAGCCTCGCAGATCATAGAGCGCGTCACCGACAAGAAGAAAAAGGAAATGGGCTCGACGAACAGTCGCTCAGTGAAACTGCCGAAGAAAAAATAAAGAATTGAAGTTTTAACGGGCACGCTACGCGTGGAAATTTTTCAAAAATTATTCATCATACAGATATGATAAATTTTCTTTCAATTTCCCGCCGTAGGCGGCTGATATATAAATTAAGCATTGAATAATTATGAGATCAAGAACAGCCATTTGGTTTGAATGCAAGATTGCCTACGAAAAGGTTATGGAGGACGGTCTGCAGAAAAAAGTTACGGAATCGTATGTCGTTGATGCCCTCTCGTTCACAGAGGCCGAGAAGCGCATCATGGAGGAGATGTCGTCGTATATCAGCGGCGAATTCACCATCAAGGACATTAAGATAGCTCCCTATAAGGAGATTTTCTTCTCGGACGAGGAGATGGCCGACCGCTGGTACAAGGCCAAGCTCCAGTTCATCACCATCGACGAGAAGACGGAGAAGGAGAAGCGCTCGAACGTCAATTACCTGGTGCAGGCTGGGACGCTGAAGGGTGCCGTGGGTAACATCGAGAGTGTCATGGGAACGACTATGATTGACTACGTCATTGCTGCCGTCAACGAAACGACGCTGATGGATGTCTTTGAGTACGGCAAAGACGCTGACGCTGACGCTTCGCTAATTGAAAAATGATAATTGATAATTGATAATTTTATAATGGATAATAATTACGAATTATCCGATGTCAGGGAGAATCTGCATGAGGTGCTGAGGCACTTGCCGGAGGGGGTTCAGCTGGTGGCTATCAGCAAGTATCACCCCAACGAGTACATCGAGGCGGCATACGCCGAGGGGCAGCGCATCTTCGGTGAGAGCCATGAGCAGGAACTGCGCCAGAAGCACGAGACGCTGCCCAAGGACATCCAGTGGCATTTCATCGGTCATTTGCAGACCAATAAGGTGAAGTATATCGCGCCCTACGTGACGATGATAGAGGCCGTGGACTCGTTAAAGCTTCTGAAGGAGATTGACAAGCAAGCGGCTAAGTGTGAGCGTGTTATCGACGTACTGCTGGAGCTTCATATCGCCGAGGAGGAAACGAAGTACGGGCTGACGCCCGAGGGGCTGCGTGAGCTGCTGGCGGCTGGTGAATGGCGGTCGATGGAGCATGTGCGCATCTGCGGATTGATGATGATGGCGTCGTATGTGGACGACGAGGAACAGATACGTTCTGAGTTCCGCTTGGCCAAGAGCCTGTTTGATGAGGTGAAGGCGCAGTATTTCGCTGACTGCGACTACTTCTGTGAACGCTCGTGGGGCATGAGCCACGACTACCTGTTAGCCGTTCAGGAGGGAAGTACCATGGTGCGCGTCGGTACCACTATTTTCGGTCCCCGGGTTTATTGAAGTAGTACTGGCCGCGGCGTCTGGTGATGCTGCCGTAGTTGATGGCATGCACCGGACAATGGTGATAGCAAGCCAGACAACAGGTACACCGTCCGTTGTGAAGCCACTCGGGCGGTGTACCTGTTATATTGTCGACAGGGCAGACCTTGCGGCACTTGCCGCAGCGGGTACAGACGTCCGCATCGACGGTAAATTTCTTGTCGGTAATCATGTGACGATTGAAGTACTGGCCGATGACATAGGAGAAGAGGCGGGGCGTGGCACCCTCGTCGAGTTCTGCTATGCCGCGCCGGCGGTCTCGTATGATGCGGGCTATGTGCTCCGTCTGTCGGCGGGCCTGTTCTATCTTCTCGCGTTCACGGCTCTCGGTGTCGGTATACATGAAAGGCAGGCAGACGTAGCTTTCGGGCATGATGACGGAAAACAGCGTCTCGGCTTTCAGCTGCTTGCGGGCCAGTTCGCGGTTCAGGATGTCCATGGTCTTTCCCGTGCTGTCGCCACAGGTGGTCAGCGCCCATACGTAGGTAGTCGGTGTGGTGTGGAACGTGGCACGACGGATGAAGTCGCGGACGATTCTTGGCGGCTGCCAGCCGTGGGTAGGAAAGCAGAAGCCCAGACGCTCGTCGTCTGACAGGGTGTACGCCATGCTGCCCTGACGCAGTTCGTCGGCGATGGAGCACAGCGCCTCGCCCGTAGCATTGGCCAGCTGGCGGGCTATCCATGCCGTATTGCCTGTTCCCGAGAAATAGAATATCATAGCTCGTCGCTCATGTAGCCCTGGGGCAGTCGGCGGCAGTTATACTGCGAGGCCATGATCTCGCCGTAGGCTCCAGCGGAGCGGATGGCCAGCAGGTCGCCGCGATGACAGCGGTTCAGGTCAATTTGCTTGGCAAAGACGTCGGTGGATTCGCAGATGGGGCCCACGACGTCGTAAGTCTCTTTAGGCTCGTCGCTCGTCAGGTTCTCAATCTTGTGGTAGGCCTGATAGAGGGCGGGACGGATGAGGTCGGTGAAGCCGGCGTCGACGATGCAGAACTTCTTGACGCTGCCCTCCTTAATATATAATGTACGTGTTATCAGCGAACCGCATTGTGCGACGACGGCACGTCCCAGTTCAAAGTGGAGTGTCTGGCCGGGGCGCAGCTTCAGCTTCTTGGCGTAGGTGTCGAAGTAGGACTTGAAGTCGGGTAGGGGAACGCGGTTGGGGTGCTGGTAGTCGATGCCCAGTCCGCCACCGACGTTGATGTGCTCCACGCGGATGCGGTGGCGCTCCAGCTCTAACTGCAGCTCGTTGATGCGGTTGCAGAGGGCTTGGAAATCGCCCATGTCGAGAATCTGCGAGCCGATGTGGAAGTGCAGTCCTACCACCTTGACATTCTTCATCTGGGCTGCCTCCTCGATGACTTTAATCATGTCACGCATGTCGATGCCGAACTTGTTCTCAGCCAGTCCCGTGGTGATGTTGGCATGGGTGTGGGCGCCGACGTTGGGGTTCAGGCGGAAGGCCACACGGGCCACCTTGCCTTTGGCTGCGGCCAGCTCGTTGATGACTTCCAGCTCGGGGATGCTCTCGACGTTGAAGCAGAAGATGTCGTTGTCGAGTCCGAGGTTGATTTCCCAGTCGCTCTTGCCTACACCGGCGAAGACGATCTTCGAACTGGGGAAGCCGGCCTTGATGCTGGCTTCTATCTCGCCGCCACTGACGCAGTCGGCACCGAGTCCTGCCTCGCGAATAATGCGCAGCAGCTTGGCGTTGGCATTGGCCTTGACGGCATAGTGGACGACGAAGCCTTCGTGCTTCTCCGCCTCGGTATTGATGGCGCGGAGCGTCTGCCTGAGCAGCTCAGCGTCATAGTAGTAAAACGGTGTCTGAATTGTTTTCAGTTTGTCCGTTGGAAATTGTCCTTTTGCCATAATAAAGTGTTTGTGTCTTGTTTTTCTATTCAGAGATCTACGATTTATCAACCACCCCCAGCCCCTCCTTTCTAAGGAGGGGAGAGAGTTACATTTTGACACACCCTCTTGGCATAATTTATTTGAACAGGGTGTTACTCAGTGACTGCAGGGCACGCTTCTTGTCTTCCTCACGGATGAGGAATGAGATGTTGTAGTTCGAGCCACCATAGGAAATCATGCGGACAGGGATGTTCTTCATGGCATCCATGACCAGAGTCTCGAAGCCGATGTTCGACCAGTCAAGGTCGCCGACGACGCAGATGATGCACATGCCGGTGTCGACGGTGACGGTGCCGTACTTCTTCAGTTCGTCAACAATCTCGCCGAGGTGGGCTGAGTTGTCGATGGACATCGAGACGCCGACCTCAGAGGTGCAGACCATGTCGATAGGTGTCTGGTATGACTCGAAGATTTCAAAGACCTTGCGCAGGAAACCTGTAGCCAGCAACATGCGGCTGGACTTGATCTTGATGGCGATGATGTTGTCCTTGGCGGCCACAGCCTTGATTTTGCCGTATTCAGTAGCGTTGCTGATGGTAGTACCCTCGGCATCGGGCTCCATGGTGTTCAGCAGACGCACGGGGATGCCGGCATATTTGGCTGGCTGCACGCATGTCGGGTGAAGGATTTTTGCACCGAAATAGGCCAGCTCGGCAGCCTCCTCGAAGTGCAGCTGGCGGACGGGCTGTGTCTTCTCGACCACGCGAGGGTCGTTGTTGTGCATGCCGTCGATGTCAGTCCATATCTGAATCTCCTCAGCGTTCAGCGCAGCACCGATGAGCGATGCCGTGTAGTCAGAGCCGCCGCGCTGCAGGTTGTCCACCTCGCCATAGGCGTTGCGGCAGATAAAGCCCTGAGTGACATACACTTGCTTGCCTTCGTTCTTCTCCATGATAGCCGTCAGCTTCTCACGGATGTAGGTGGGGTCTGGCTCAGAGTTCTTGTCGGTGCGCATGAAGTCAAGAGCGTTCAGCAGCACGGCGTTGATGCCCTGCTCCTGCATATAGTTGACCACCATGTTCGTCGACATCAGCTCACCCTGTGCCACGATGCTTTTCTCCTCGAAACTGGTGAAGAGTTCCTTGGTGAATGAGCGCAGGTAGTTCATCTCGGTCACGAGGAAATCCTTCGTCTTTGACTTCATCTCGTCCGTGGAATACAGCTCGTCAATGTGCTTGATGTAATTGCGCTCCAAGTTGTTGATGACCTCGTTGGCTCCCTCGGGATTCTTCTTGTAAAGATAGTTGGAAATCTCCACCAGCGAATTGGTGGTGCCTGCCATGGCTGACAGCACGACGAATACGGGCTCGCCGGACTTGGTTACTAACTGGGTTACTTCCTTCATGCGGGCCGGCGTTCCTACCGACGTTCCGCCAAACTTCATTACCTTCATAGCTATATATATTTTACTTTTTGCTCTTTTAATTTTTTAATTTTATATCGAAAGGTCCTCACGTGCAGAATAGTCCACACCCTTCTGGGCGGAACTGCCTTCTTCCTCTTCGTAAAGGGACATCTGGTTATATTTGTCGGTGATGTCCTCTAATTGCTGGTTGTTGCAGCGATAGACAATGCCAGGAAACTCCTGGAGCAGCGACGTGTTGTGTGTGGTCATCACCACAGCCGTACCCGACTGTGTAATCTGCCGCAGCAGCATGATGATCTGACGGGCTGTTTCCATGTCAAGGTTGCCCGTAGGCTCGTCGGCGATAATGACTTTCGGCTTGTTCAGGATGGCACGGGCAATGGCGATGCGCTGCTGTTCGCCACCTGACAGCTCATGGGGGAAACGGTCTGCCTTGTCCTGCATCTCCACGTCTTTCAGTACGTCGTCAATGCGGTCGTCTATCTCGCTTTTCTCCTTCCAGCCCGTGGCCTTCAGTACGAAGCGAAGGTTCTCCCTGACTGTTCGGTCGGAGAGCAGCTGGAAGTCCTGGAAGATGATGCCCATCTGGCGCCGCAGGGCGGGGATGTACTTCTGCTTCATCTCACGCAGGTCGTGGTTCAGTACCGTGGCGTTGTCGGCCTCGTCGACGTCCAGCTCAAAATAGAGGGTCTTGAGCAGGGTGCTCTTGCCGGCTCCCACACGTCCGATGATGTAGATAAATTCGCCCTCGTCAACGTGGAAGTCCACTTCCTTCAAAACGAGGATGCCGTCTTTCTGATAGATGTTCGCGTTCTTGTAGTCTATTAACATCGCAGCATTTTATCTTATAGTTTTATTACCTTGTTACCATTCACTTCATCTTCCCGGCAGCTTTGGCCTCACGACGTTTCTTGTCCCAGTTCGGGTCGTGACGCTGCTGTAGTTCGGCTGCTACATCTTCAATGCGCAGACCTTTCTCTGTCAGCATGACCAGCAAGTGATACAGCAGGTCGGAGGCTTCATACACCAGATGGTCGCTGGTGCCGTTGGTGGCCTCGATGACGGTTTCCAGGGCTTCTTCGCCCACCTTCTGAGCTATCTTGTTGATGCCCTTGTTGAAGAGGCTCGTGGTGTATGACCCCTCGGGCATCTCTTCCTTGCGGCGGTAGATGAAGTCCTGCAGCTCCGAGAGGAACTGCAAAGCAGAACTTTGCTGCACATTGTTTTCTTCGCCCCAGCAGGTGTCAGTGCCGGTGTGGCAGGTCGGCCCGACGGGGTTGACACGCACCAGTAGTGTGTCGTTGTCACAGTCTACCTTCATGTCGACTAGGTTCAGGAAATGACCGCTGGTCTCGCCCTTCGTCCACAGACAGTTGCGTGTGCGGCTCCAGAAGGTGACATGGCCCGTAGCCTGCGTCTTCTGATAGGCTTCTTCGTTCATGAAGCCCAGCATGAGTACCTGTCGGGTGTCGGCGTCTTGGATGATGGCAGGCACCAGACCGCCCATCTTTTCAAAGTCTATTTTCATATTCTTACGTTGATACCTTCGTTGTGTAGATATTGTTTCAGTTCCGGCACGGGAATCTCACCGAAGTGGAACACCGAGGCAGCCAGGGCAGCGTCGGCATGGCCTTCGGTGAAGACGTCGCGGAAATGTTCCTTGCACCCTGCACCGCCGCTGGCGATGATGGGTATGGAGAGCGTGTCTGACAGCTCACGCAACGCCTCGTTGGCATAGCCGTTTTTAGTGCCGTCGTGGTTCATGGAGGTGAAGAGTATTTCTCCGGCACCACGTTCCTGTGCCTCACGGGCCCACTCAAAGAGACCGCGCTCCGTCCGCTCACGTCCGCCCTTCAGGTAGCAGTGCCAGCCATCGTCATCCAGACGGGCATCGATGGCCACTACGCACACCTGACTGCCGAAGCGTGTGGTAATCTCGTCAATCAGCTCAGGACGGCGTATCGCAGCGCTGTTCACGCTGACCTTGTCGGCACCGGCATAGAGCAGGCGCTCCACGTCCTTCAGCTCGTTGATGCCTCCACCCACGGTGAAAGGAATATTGATGGTTTCAGCCACGCGCGTCACCATTTCGGTGAACGTCTTGCGGCCTTCAAACGATGCCGTGATGTCTAAAAAGCAGAGCTCGTCGGCACCTTGCTCCGAGTAGGCCTTGCCCAACTCCACAGGGTCGCCGGCACTCCGCAGGTTGACGAAGTTAATGCCTTTGACGGTCTCGCCGTCTTTGACGTCTAAACAGGGTATTATGCGTTTTGCCAGGCCCATAGTTCTTCCAGATTAATCTTACCTTCGTAAATAGCTTTACCGAACACGACAGCAGGAATGCCGGCGGCATCCAGTGCCTTGATGTCATTGATGCTGCTGACGCCGCCGCTGGCTATCAGATGCAGCTGCGGGTAGGTGTCCATCACACGCTGATAGAGGTCGATGGCGGGACCTGCCAACGTGCCGTCCTTCGAAATTTCCGTACAGAGCACGTTACGGACACCGGCGTCAATGTATTTTCTAAGGAATGGCAGCAGGTCTTCCTCGGAGTCTTCTTTCCAGCCGTTGATGCTGATCTTGCCGTTGCGCACATCGGCACCGAGTATCATGCGGTCGGCGCCGTACTTGTCGAGCCAGGCGATGAAACGGTCGGGCTGGGTGACGGCAATGCTGCCGACTGTCACCATCGCAGCACCTGAGGCAAAGGCCGTCTCAATGTCTTCATCGGTCTTGATGCCGCCACCGAAATCGACGGTCAGCGCTGTCTCCGTTGTAATATTCTGGAGGACTGCGCTGTTGACGATGTGTTTCGATTTGGCGCCGTCAAGGTCAACAACGTGCAGGCGCTGGAAACCGATGCGCTCAAATTCCCGTGCCATGTCTAACGGCTGGCCATAGACGGTCTTCTGTTCGTAGTCGCCTTTTGTCAGGCGTACGCACTGGCCGTTGATGATGTCGATGGCGGGAATCAGTTCTATAGAATTCATAGCTTATAATTCAGAGTTCGAGGAAGTTTTTGAGGATGCGTTCCCCAGCAGCTCCACTCTTCTCGGGATGGAACTGGCAGGTGTAGAAATTGTCCTTGTGCAGTGAGGCAGAGTAGGGCAGTATGTAGTCGGCCACAGCGGCAGTGTGCTCACAGAGGGGAACATAGTACGAGTGGACGAAATAGACGTACTGTCCCTCCAGTCCCTTAAACAGAGATGGCGGCTCAATGCTCCCCTCCTTTTGGAGGGGCTGGGGGAGGCTCAGTGCGTTCCACCCCATGCATGGCACCTTGTCCTCGTGGCGCTGGGGCTGGAAGCGGTGCACGTCGACGTCGAACACGCCGATGCATTCGGTGTCGCCCTCGTCGGAGTGGCGGCAGAGCAGCTGCTGGCCGATGCATATTCCGAGTACGGGCTGCCTGAGCGAGCGAATCACCTCGTCCAGTCCTCGGGCGCGCAGGTATTCCATGGCGCCGCGGGCCTCGCCCTGTCCTGGAAATACGACGCGGTCAGCCTGTCGCAACTCTTCGGCGTTGTCGGTCAGTAGGGGCTCCACGCCCATCCGCTTCAGTGCATTCACCACCGAATAGATATTTCCAGCATTATATTTGACTATCGCTACCTTCATTTAACTAAATATAACCGTCTTGTTCTTATACGTCAGTATTTTGCGCTGGATGTGCTTGCTGACAGCATGCGACAGCACAATCTTCTCCAGGTCCTTGCCTTTCAGCACCAGACTCTCGGGCGTGTCCTTATGAGTGATGCGCGTCACATCCTGTTCGATGATGGGGCCTGCGTCCAGTTCTGCTGTGACGTAGTGGCTTGTGGCACCGATAATCTTCACGCCGCGCTCCCATGCCTGATGGTAAGGCTTGGCACCGATGAAGGCTGGCAGGAACGAGTGGTGGATGTTGATGATGTGGTGCGGATAGGCAGCAATCATATCGTCAGAGATAATCTGCATGTAGCGTGCCAGCACGATGAATGAGATGTCCTCCTTCTTCAGCAGCTCCATCTCAGCCTGTTCCACCTCCTGCTTGTTGGAGTGGTCTTTGTTGATGCTCCACACGTAATAAGGAATGCCAAACTGATCAGCCACATAGCGCAGGTCCTCATGATTCGAGACGATGCATGGGATGTCGCAGTTGAACTCTCCCGCCTTCCACCGTGCCAGCAGGTCGTAGAGGCAGTGGCTCATCTTCGACACGAAGATGGCCATGCGTGGCCGCTTGTCGCTATAGTAGAGCGAGAACTTCATCTGGTAGCGCTGTGCATAAAGTGTGGTGATATAGTCATAGAGCTTGTCTCGCGGAATCAGAAAACCGTCCAGTTCCCACTCTATGCGCATAAAGAACATACCGTCCTGCTTGTCCACATACTGGTCAAGGTAGACGATGTTGCCCTGGTTGTCAGTGATAAATTTAGTTACTTCCGAAATGATGCCCTGCTGGTCAGGACAGTGCAGAAGCAAAATGGCTGTTGGTTTCATTCTTTTCCTATATTATATTAATATGGTGTGCAAAGGTACAAAAACCGAAGCAATAATCCAAAAGAATTAATGATTTTTCGATTTTTGCAGGGCTCTTTGCCGTTGTTTACTTCGTCTTGACCTCAAGATTCAAGCAAACAACCAGTAGGTGGCAGTTGTTTCTACCGCTTCCGCCCGAAGAACCGGCCGTAGTTTTTCATGAGTTTGCGGACGAGCAGGAAGGCGTCAACAGCAACGATGCCGTTGTTAACCAGACTGGCCACAAACTCCCCCTTGGTGCTGTCCTTGCGTGAAACGAACAGCCCTTTCCACAGCGTGCTGAAACGGTCACTGTCGTGCTGGATCTCCTTGGCAAGCTCTTCCTTGCGAAGGCGGATGTCGTCAAGCGAATGGTATTTCTTTTCGGGGGTTCTAACGGGCAGCATAGGCATCAACTCATTAACAAACTGGTTAAGAAGCGGATGAGCGGCTTCTGTATCAGCGGTTTACGGAAAGTGATGAAGAGGAGTAGCAGGATGAAATGGATAATGCCGACGATAAAGAATGCGGCAACGTTGCCGATGTAGCTGCCTATCCAGAAGGCAATGGCGAACGAGAAGTATGTGACGACGGCCACGAGAATCAGGATGAAGACGATGGCCAGCGCCGTCGCTGTCAGCAGGCGCACAAGCTTGTCAATTACATCGAGCTTCAGATATTCTTTCTGAAGCCCGAGGTAATGTTTGACAATCTCAGCCAGTCTGGCAATAGTCTCAACGTTTTTGTCGCTGGAGAGCATCGTGGCGGTGTTTGTTACGCGGCTTATGCCTCCACTTCAGGGGCGGCTTCCGTAATGTCATCAACGAGGTCGCTGACTTCTTTGCGGCTCAGCTTGATGTTGTGTTTCTTCATAAAGTCATCCACAGCATCCGTGATTTTTCCACGAGTGTCTTCTCCTTTTTCGGGAGCCAGCAACAGTCCAATTACAGCTCCGGCAATAGCGCCGCCGAAGAATGCACCAAAATAACCTAAACTTTTCATAATGTCTGATATTTTTTATCGAGTTAAACGTCTTTTCGCAGGCAAATATACGGAAAGTTTTCCAAATTAACAAACTTTAGGCAGGATTTTTCGCTACATTGCCCAATATTTTGTAATTTCGCGCTCAATAACATGAATTATTCTAATTTTATAATAAGTATTAATTGAAATTATGAAAAAGTATGCTGTTATTTGCGCAGGTCTTTGCGCTGCCATGGCTTTTACAAGTTGTAAATCAAGTGAGAGTGCCTACAAGCAGGCTTATCTGAAGGCAAAAGCCCAGGAAGAGGCTCAGTTGGCTAACCAGCAGAATGCTCAGTCTGCAGAGAACAATGTCGTCGTTCCTATGGAAGAGAAGGTTGTCACCAACACCCGCGTGGTGGATAATTCAGACAATATCTCGGTACGTCAGGAAGCAGTGTCTGTCATTAGCGGTACCGGACTGAAGAACTTCAGTGTCGTTGTCGGTTCCTTCTCGCTGATTGCCAATGCTGAAGGTCTCCAGCAGACGCTGAGGAATGCCGGCTACAATGCCCAGATTGTGCTGAACTCTGCTGTCTCACCTGCGATGTATCGTGTCGTTGCCACTACCTTCGACAACAAGATGGATGCCGCTGCCAGCCGTGATGCACTTCAGGCAAGATATCCTGGTGCCTGGTTGCTTTACGCAAGATAATCCGTGGCGCGAATCCTTTCTATAGATTACGGTAAGAAAAGAACGGGACTGGCAGTCACCGACCCGCTGCAGCTCATTGCTGGCGGGTTGGCGACTGTCGCTACGTATGAGTTGTATGATTATCTGCAGCAATATGTGGCCCGTGAGGACGTAGAGCGTATCGTCATTGGCGAACCGCGTCAGCCGAATGGCCAGCCCAGCGAGAATCTGGCACGTGTTCAGCAGTTTGTGAACCGCTGGCGCAAGGCAATGCCTCAAATTCCCATTGAGTATTACGATGAGCGTTTTACTTCTGTGCTGGCTCATCAGGCTATGATTGCGGGTGGACTCAAGAAGAAAGCCCGTCAGGATAAAGCGCTGGTTGATGAGATTAGTGCTACCATCATTCTCGAGGACTATATGCGTTCACGAAAAATGCTTAATTCAAATTTTTAATTCCAGTGATTCTACCTATTTATATATATGGCCAACCTGTGTTGCGCAAAGTCGCCGAGGACATCACGCCCGACTATCCTGCCCTGAAGCAGCTCATTGCTGACATGTGGGAGACGTTGGCTGAGAGTGAAGGTATCGGTCTGGCAGCTCCCCAGATAGGCAAATCTATACGCCTTTCCGTCATCGACCTCGATGTCATCAGCGACGACATGCCTGAATATAAGGGCTTCCGCCAGGTCTTCATCAATCCGCACATCGTGGAGTATGATGAGTCAAAGACCGACACCTCCGAAGAAGGATGTCTGTCGTTGCCCGCCATCCATGAGAAGGTGGTGCGCCCGACGCGCATCCATGTCCAGTGGGTCGACGAGGACTTCCAGCCGCATGATGAGTGGATTGAAGGCTATCTGGCCCGTGTCATGCAACACGAGTTCGACCATCTTGACGGTAAGATGTTCGTCGACCGTGTCTCGCCGCTCCGCAAACAGCTCATCAAGTCCAAGCTGAAGTCTCTGACGTTGGGACGCTACCGTTGCGGATACAAGACAAAGCCCGTTAAAAGGTAAAAAAGTAAAAAGGTAAATAGATGGGATGCTGGAATAAGATATTACACTTGTGTAGTAAGAGGCTGGCATGCTTTTTACTTTTTTATCTTTTTACCTTTTTACCTTTAAAAGCCCAGTTCAATACTGACCGTCTGCTGATGATAGGGCGCTCAGCCCTCTATTACGAGGACTATGTGCTCTCCATACAGTATTTCAATCAGGCTATCTCCGCCAAGCCCTATCTCTATGAACCGTGGTACTATCGTGCCGTGGCCAAGTATTATCTGGACGACTATGCCGGTTCTGAGACCGACTGCTCTGAGGCTATCAGGCGCAACCCTTATGTCGTGGGCATTTATGAGCTGCGTGGACTCTGCCGCATACAGCAGCAGAACTATGGCGGTGCCATTGACGACTACAACTTGGCGCTGCGCTACGACCCGGAGAGTCTGAACCTGTGGTACAATCGTGCTTTGTGCCGCATCGAGCAGAAAGACTACGATGCTGCTCTGGTGGAGCTGGACTCTATGTCTGTCCACTGGAGTCGCAATGCCAGAGTCTATGCTGTCAAGGCTGAAGCCTTTCTGTTGAAGAAAGACACCGTACAGGCCGTTGCCGCCCTTGAGAAGAGTGTCTCATTAGATGCCTATAACGGCAATGTATGGGCGCAGCGTGCTGTTATCAGCCTGGCGCGCAGCGAATGGAAGGAGGGTGAGGAATATCTCGACAAGGCCATTCATCTGCTGCCCAAGAATGCCGGGCTATACATCAATCGCGCCTTGGCCCGTTTCAACCAGAACAACCTGCGCGGTGCCATGTCCGACTATGACACGGCGCTGGATTTCGACCCCAACAACTTCCTGGGACATTACAACCGCGGACTGTTGCGCGCACAGGTGGGTGACGACAACCGCGCCATCACCGACTTCGACTTTGTACTGAAGCTGGAACCCGACAACCTGATGGCGCTCTACAACCGTGCTCTCCTGTTGGAACAGACGGGTAACCCCAGGGCTGCCATACGCGATTATTCAAAGGTCATCGAGCAGTATCCGAACTTCTGGACGGGTTTGCACCAGCGCGCACAGTGCTACCGTAAGCTGGGCATGACGAAGCAGGCGGAACTTGACGAGTTCCGCATCCTCAAGGCCCAGATTGACAAACGTTTCGGTCGCCAGCCACGCCTGTCAAAAAAGCAGATGCGAAAGCGTAGTGACGAGGATATTGAGAAATACAACCAGCTGGCTGTGGCCGACGAACAGGAGGTACAGAACGAATACCAGAGCGACTACCGCGGACGCGTGCAGAACCGCCGCGTCGGCATGGACTATATGCCGATGTATGTGCTCTCTACCGAGCGTTACCAGAGTGCGGTCAAGCATTATGTTGCCTATGACCGTCTGGTGGATGCCCTCAATGCCGTAATGCCTGCCAACGCACAATTGTACATCATCTGCAACCAGCCAACGCTGAGTGAGGCAGGTACCAAACGCTACTTTGCCCGCATCGATAGTCTCTCCCAGCAGATAGACCGTTCCCGGAGTTCGCGTGAGGCATGCCCGCTGCTGTTCCGCCGTGCTGTAGCCTATAGTGTTATCCAGAATTACCAAGATGCCATTGACGACCTCTCTGCCTATTTGCAGATTGATAGCACTTCTGCTACCGCCTATTGGCAGCGCGCCGTCTGTCAGGCCCGACTCAACCACTTCAATGCCTCACAGGGTACGGATGTCAAGATGAAAACCGCCAATGTGCTCAGCGACCTCACGGAAGCCATCAAGCTCAATGCCAGTGCCTACCTCTATTACAATCGCGGCAATGTCTATGTTGAGCGTCATGACTACCAACACGCCATTGATGACTATACCCGCGCCATTGAACTTGACCCCAATCTTGCCGAGGCATGGTACAACCGCGGCCTGGTACGCCTCTCGCTCAAGCAACAGGAAGAGGGCAACAATGACCTCTCTAAGGCTGGCGAGCTGGGATTGTACACTGCCTACAGCATCATCAAACGACAGAGAAAGTAACTTTTTATTATTAACTCAAAACGTAAATACAACTATGAGTAAGATTAAGACCATCGGTATTCTGACGTCGGGCGGCGATGCCCCCGGCATGAACGCAGCCATTCGTGCGGTAACACGAGCCGGCATCTACAACCAGTTTCGCATCAAGGGTATCTACCGCGGCTACGAAGGACTCATCCACGATGAGGTCAAGGAGTTTACCACGGAGGACGTCTCGGGCATCATCACTCGTGGCGGTACCATCTTGAAGACCGCCCGCTCGAAGGATTTTATGACCCCTGAAGGGAAGCAGAAGGCCTACGAGACCATACAGAAAGAAGAGATTGACGCCCTCATCGTTATCGGCGGCAATGGTTCACTGACCGGTGCCTGGAACTTTGGCGTGGAGTATGACTTTCCTGTCATCGGTCTGCCTGGTACCATCGACAACGACCTTTACGGCACGGACGCAACCATCGGCTACGACACCACGATGAACACCATCATGGAGTGTGTAGACCGCATCCGCGACACTGCCAACTCGCACGAGCGCATCTTCTTCGTTGAGGTTATGGGACGCGACGCCGGCTTCTTAGCGCAGAACTGTGCCATAGCCTGCGGTGCCGAGGCTGCCATCGTACCTGAGGAGACCACCGATGTCGACCAGCTGGCAGCTTTCATGGGTCGCGGCATCCGCAAGTCCAAGAAGTCGTGCATCGTCATTGTCTCGGAGAGTCCCAAGTGCGGAGCCATGTACTATGCCGATCGTGTGAAGCATGAGTTCCCCGAGTTCGATGTACGCGTATCCATCCTTGGTCACCTGCAGCGTGGCGGTACCCCGTCGGCTCGCGACCGCATCTTGGCCAGCTGTACGGGCGTGGGTGCTATCCAGGCCATCCTGCAGGGTCAGCGCAATGTGATGGTTGGTATACGCAACAACGAAGTCGTCTACGTTCCCTTCTCCGAGTGCATCCGCACGGACAAGCGTTTCGACAAGCGCCTGATTAGTGTGCTCGACGAACTCAGCATTTGACGTGTAACATACTTTATGATGAAGAGATTCGTCTTTGGCTTGTTTTGCATGACACTGCTCCTGATGAGCTCATGCAATCAGAAAGAAAAGGTGACAACGGGTGAGACTGTCAGTACTGACAGTCTCCTTTGTCCCGTCTATGCCACAGGCTATCAAGTGAAGAGTGCTGATGGCATGCGACTGGTGGACGTGGGTGACGACTATCACTTTGCGCTGGTGACGTCGGACGATGCTGAGGTGCCTGATGGCTATACGAAGATTCGTGTGCCTATTAAGAACACCATCTGTATGACGGCGTTGCAGCTCTCGAACTTCACCATCCTCGATGCCCACGATGTCGTGAAAGGGCTGACCGGTACCAAGAACCTTTTCAATAAGGATATTCTGGCACGGGTAAAGGACGGCCGTATCGTCAAGATAGGCATGGAGGGCAACATTGATGCTGAGATGGTGCTGGCAGCCAATCCTGACGTCATCTTCATCTCTCCTTTCAAGCGTGGCGGCTACGATGCTATCAAGGAAACGGGCATTACGCTCGTGCCACACTTGGGCTATAAGGAACTTGATCCCTTGGGACAGGCTGAATGGGTTAAGTTCGTGGGCATGTTCATAGGCAAGGAGCGTGAGGCTTGCGACATCTTTGCGGGCATCGAACAGCGCTACAACGAATTAAAGTCCAAAGTTCAACAGTCAATGGTCAATGGTCAATCGTCAACGGCCAAAAACCTTCCCACCGTCACCAGTGGCGAAATGCATTATGGCAATTGGCATGCGGTGGGTGGAAAGAACTATCTGGCG
>JAEEGG010007721.1_pt1 | contig 24668 bp, 29 predicted proteins | sample 9134161 | NCBI WGS metagenome assembly JAEEGG01 (sample SAMN16246543, study PRJNA631951) | gut metagenome | biome: gut microbiome; feature: rumen; material: CR-attached | host: Bos | place: Iran: Karaj | collected 2018-10
TCTTCATAGAAGCGGCAGGCGTAGTCATAGCCACCGTGCTCCTCAAAATAGGCGGTATTCACATCGAAGATCATCTCATCGAAAAGCTTGGCATCCGGCTTCAGACCGCGAAGAGAGACGGAGCCTTCTTCGATCATCTTATCCAGGGTCGCGTTATAGGTCAGGTCTCCGCAGCTTTGGAAGTGGACGTTCCGGGGCGTTTGCGATAAGTCCACGTTCATATTCTCGTAGTTCTGGTTTTTGCGTTCAATGTGGCGCTCGGATTTGCCGATGCTCGCCTTGGTGTATTGCTGGACGCGGGCAACGGCATAGTTTTTACTCATTCATTTCACCTCCTTCCTGGATGATTCGCGGGGGTAGGGCGCGGGTTACACAGCTTTTTCAAAGTGTGTAACCCACTATGACACTTTCAGCCCGAAGAGCTGCAAAGTGTCGTGGGCTCTGCCGAGAGCACAGGGGACGCGGCTGCTTCCCCTGTACCCCTTCGCCGGATCGCCGCCCCATCCGTGCCGTCGATCCATGCTTGCAAAATGAAAGCAGTGTTCATACGACATGCTTTCAAATTGCAAGCATCAAAAGCTGTTGGCGAAATCCAGAATGTCGGCAGGGAGTTCTTCCTCTGCCTCCACCGTGGATTCTGGGCTGTCGCCCTCCGGAAGCACAAAAAGCCGCTGGGTACGCATCTCCCGGCAGATCTCTTCTGCCAGGGCGCGCACATCCAGCGGCTTTTCGTTTTCCTCCAGCGCCATCAGCTTTCGCAGACCTTCGATCAGAAAGGCGTTCATGGAGAGCGTCTGTGATTCGCTCTTCTCATGCAGCCATTCCCAGATCTCCCGGTCTGTTTTACGGGAGAGATCGAAGCGGAGAAGCAGCGTCTTCTCGTTTTTTCCCATGATCACATCACGCATCCCTCCGTTTCAGATTGTTCAGAGCCAGCAGCTCATAGCCCTTGGCCGTGGCGCAGATGTCCTCAATATACTGCACACGACAGTTTTCACCATTCCAGAAGTGCTTGAGGATACAGGCTCCGCCGCCCATGACGGTGAGGCGCATGATCTCAGGGTTGAATTCATATTCCCGGAGCTTAGCGAGGATCATGGCCGAATACTCTTCGGCGGCTCTCCGCATGACCGAGGTGTATTTCTCCGCCAGGTCTGCGTTCCCCCGACGCAGGAAGTCCTCGCACACATCGTAGGGCATGGCAAAGCCGCTAACCGCCAGCAGCTCGTTGGACATGCGGATGATGCACTGCTCCACGCCCAGCTTGTCCGTGTAGCAGCGGCTGGAGATGGGCTTGCCATCCTTGATGAGCATGGTGTTCATGGTGCCATTTCCGATGTCTGCAAGGATGTTCAGACCCTTGAAGTCTCCGAGCCTCTGCACCACCCCGGCAAAGCCCTGCGGGAAGACCTGCACGTCGTCGATGCGGACGAGATAATCCTGCCCGTGATACCGGAACTCGATCAGTTCATTCCGCATGAGGTACTTGCGAAAGGCTTCCTTCTGGGCGCCGATCCACTGGATAGGCAGGCCCACCGCCAGCACGGCCTCACATTCCGTGATGTGCCGGAACTCCAGTTCCCTGGCCAGCGCAGCCACAGTGAGGATGTAGTAATCCTCGTCCTGGCTCTTGTCGCTGACAAAGCCCTTGTGCTCCTCGCCGACCACATAGTACTTGCCACTGTAGTACAGAGCGTCCGCCGTCATGGCGGGCTCACTGTCGTAAGCCTTGACGCCCGAGCGAAAGACCACGTGCCGGCATTTGATATTGCCGAAGCCATGGTCGATCCCGATGATTTCTTTTCCGTTGTAGTTGTAGTGTTCCATTCAATTCTCCTCCTCTAATTCTTGTTCTTTGATTCTGTTCAGCCGTTCTTCCAGCTGATCCATTTTGCCGTCGGCCAGGAGCCGATCTACCGCGCGGATGCGCTGTTCCAGCGTCCCGGCTGCCAGCACCGAAGCCAGGTAGTCCATGGGCTCCAGCATCTGGCAGGCCTCCACGTACCGATCGTCCAGTGCATCGTCAGGTGAGCGCGGCGCATACCTTCTCTGCCACCGGATCAGCAGATTCAGGTATTCGTCCAGCACCTGCTGGCACCGAAGCAGATCCGACCGGAAGCGGTTCAGGCTGCCGTCCGGCGGTGCGGTGGCCGGAACATCCACGCCGAAATCCACTGCCAGCTTGCTGGCCGCCTCGTACGGCCGCAGATCGAACAGCCGCCTGGTCAGCTCCACCACGTCACCGCCCGCCCCGCAGCCGAAGCAATAAAAGTAATCCTCGTTCAGCTTCAGGCTGGGCGTGTGGTCATCGTGGAAGGGACAACGAACCATACCCGCACGATTGGCCTTCAGACCGTAGCGCTCTGCCGCCATGGGGACCGGCACAGCCTCCTTGACGGCTTCAAAAATGTTTGCCATAGGGTTCACCTCCTTTCTCAGCCCTCGAAAAAGTGAGAGCAGTTATTAAAGACAAAAAACGGCCCAACCCATCGATTTGGGTTGAGCCGTAAACAACAACTGCCGGGACACTTTGAACCGCGGGAGGCAAAAAGTGAGAGCAGTTATTTAAAAACAAAAAATGCCCCATCACCGACATTGATAGCCGATGATGGGGCAGTTGCTTAGTCATCTGTCTTGATTTGAATGATCTTGGGATCGTCCGTTTCTTCCGCATAAGGGGTCGTCGTTATATAGATTTCTTCAGCTTCCAGCAAAGCGGCCTTTAACTGCCGGGCATACGGCACTGCAAGCGGTATGCGCTCCAGCGGATCGATCACATCATCAATGGTTTTGCTTAGGAGATAGTACATCTTTCTATAGTCTGCCATGGCTTATCCTCCAGCTCTGGTTATACCCATATTCGGGTAAATCGATTTTAGCTTGAAAAGCTAAAGCAAGTCAACCCGTATTCGGGTTAATCCGACCGTTTCTCTTGTTATCATCGAAGTAACCCAAACACGGGTAACGAGAGGAGGCCGCCATGGAATATTCCGATCTGTATGTCCGCCGCATCCGCCAGCTCTGCAAGGAGCGCGGGATCGCCATCAACAAGCTCGCCACGATGAGCGGCATCAATCAGTCCACCATCGACAACATCGTGCGCGGCCTTACCAAGAACCCCAGGGTCATGACACTTCATAAGATCGCTATCGCCTTCAACATGACCGTTTCGGAGTTTTTGGATTTCAAGGAACTCAACGATTATTCCTTTGACGATCAGAGCGAAGATTGATACAGAACAGTTTTAGAGCCGAGAGATCGGCTCTTTTTTATTGCTTTAGAAGTGATACCAGTTTTTTGTTAACAGGAATCCGGCGAAGTCATGATCTGGCCTCACCGGATTTCAACGTTTTCTGCACGGAATATGGTGTTAAATGGCGAATGAAAATTGTTGCCACGACTGGGGGCGGCACAGAACAAAGTCCGTTTTTTGGGACACCTAAAAGTATATACTAAAAACATGGGCCCCCAGACCCAAAAAGTGAGAGCAGTTATTTAAGAAGAAAAACCATCCCGAAGGGAGGCTGTGACGATGAAACTGCAGCAATACAGTATCTTTCAGATCTCTGCGCGAACGATCCTGAACCTCGCACAGAAGACGAAGGACGGCTGGCGCTTTTATTTCGACACCAACGACGAGACAAATCAGAGCGCGATCACAAAGACAATGCAGGATGACTGCGCCATGTTCCACCAGCTTTTGCCGCTGACGGATGTTCCCGGCGAGCCCCGGCTCCCGGATGAGGAAAAGCTGCAGAGCTTTCTGGTCTATCTCGACTTCACCGGGATCTTCGACCGGCGGCCGGTCGGGCGGGTGAAGGAGCTGCAGGAGATGGCTGAGCTTCTCTTTCTCCCGGAGGGGATCGAGTTCGTCTTTTACCGAGGACCCGTCCGTTTCGTGGCCTTCGAGCGTTCGGCCAGCATGAGCCGGAATAATAAGCTCGCCTTTATCCGCGCCGATCTCTATGATGCCATGTGGGAGCGCATGACCCTGGGCATGAAGATCGGACAATGCCAGCTCTCCAAGCTCTACGCCTACAACGGGCTCATGTTCACCAGCGGGCAGGGGATCGACCGGTACTCCTTCCGCATGGATGCCGATCACATCATCGTGGTGGACAATCCCCGGAGCATCGTGAAGGACGTCTCTGTGATCACCGTTGAGGACGACGGCAGCGAAGACCCGGTCCGCACCTATTCCCGCGTGGAGAAGACCATGGACGTGGAAGTGCTGGAGTTTGACGGGGAGGGCTTGATCTCAGCGCGGCTGGGGAAAAGTCTCGACCCCTATGCTTATGACAAACACGACCACCATTCTTTTCAGATCCGCATGCCTTACATCAAGGGCGTCGTGCACGAGGTGGACTTCCACGCTCTGTTTGAAGAGCTGGGCATCGACGAGATCCAAGATATCGAGGGTGTCCGCCATCCGGTTTCTCAGGTGGACATGATCCTGACCAAAAGCATGTGTAAGGGCTGGGGCTGGATGAAGGAGAACGGCCTGAGCTGGAAGGAGTATCTGGATCGCTGCCGGAAGTATAAGCACCGGCTGTTTGTCTCCAATATGGACCGGCGCGGACGTGACGGACTGACCGAGCTGAACTTCCAGCTTCTCAATACCGCCGCTATCACAGCGGAGGAATACCGGCCCCAGAATCTGCCTGCTGGTTGGAGCAGCTCCCCGGAAAAGGAAGAAGAAGCCTGGCTCACCAAAGCGACGGAGACCGCTTATTACAACACGCTGGCCAATACGGATTGGCAGCTTTCCTATTTCCGCGCTGATGAAGAAGACCCGGAGCTGGATTACAGCGACGCCCGTAAGCTGCGGGCACGGCTTCTGCACAAGAACCCGGCCTTCCTGGCCGAGAAGGTCTTTCAGAAAGAGTTGGCGGACAAGGCCAGGCAAATCCGCGAGAAATACGGCATTGGAAAGCTGCAGGTCAGCGGAGACACCCGGTATCTCTCCGATGATCTCATGCGCCTGCTTGCGATCATCGTCCGCCCAACCGCGGAGAAGGCATACCGTTTTCTGCTGCGGGAATGCCTGCGCGGCGCGGAGATCTACGCTCCGCAGCCGGATTATCCCATGCCGGAACAAGTCACCATCCTGCGCAACCCGCATATCTCCCGGAATGAGGAAGCCCTGGTCACGCTGCTGAAAAATGTCGGGCCGATCCGAAAGAAGTATTTGTCGCATCTTTACTACGTGGCGATGGTGGATTCCCGTTCTCTGATCCCGGATCGTTTGGGCGGCGCAGATTATGACGGAGACCTGGTGCATCTCTACGCCGATCCAATCCTCTGTGACTGCATCGCCCGTAATTATTCCGGCGGGCTGGACAACGCAAGCAATCTGCCCCTGTTGAAGATCCCTTCCGCCGAGCCCTTGATTGCGGACGCCAGCGACTGGCACGCACGGTTTGAAACGGTAAAGAGCACCTTCTCCTCCCGTGTCGGGCAGATTTCCAATGCCGCCCTGCGCCGAAGCATTTTGGCCTATGACGAAGCAACGCCGGAAGACCTGCGGGAGCAGTACCGCAAGGAGACGGAAGTTTTGACCATTCTCACCGGGCTGGAGATCGATTCGGCAAAGAGCGGCATCAAGCCGGATCTGTCCGAATACCTCGGCAACCGGGCCAAGTTCAAGAATATCTTTCTGCGCTATAAGGAGATCGTCGGAGAGCCGGACGAGCACCCATGGTATGAACCAACAAAAAACAAAAAGCTGAAGACGTATTTTGACAGCGTCGCATGGGATGAGGTCACGGCCAATCTGGAGCGCACGCCCCTCTATGCAAGACAGCTCGAAAAACAGACGAGGCCGCCAAAGGCACAACCTGCCGGAAGCGCGGATCTGTTTACCTTTGCGCTTGACCCCGACTGGAAAGAAAAACTCGACCCACATACGCTGGAGAAGATGCGCTCAATCATTGCTGACTATGAAGAAGCCAAGCGCCGCTGCGCAGCCTACCGGCATATGAAGCCTTCCGGCAATTACCGGAAGGACGTGCAGCGCATTCTGTTCTCACAGGATCGGGAGGACGAGATCAGCGTGGACGAGCTGTATCAGACCTTTGAGTGGTACGAGGCTTATCAGATCCGCCGGTCTCTGGCGGCTTTGCGGGAATCGGACTGGCGGTTCACGCCCAGCGAGGACAGAGAGGAGCTGCTCTACACCATTCTGGGAAGCCATCTGCCGCCGACAAAAGAGGTACTCTGCGATTTCCGCAGCGGAGGCTACCGGCTGCTGGGAGATATTCTGATGGATCTGGACGAACAGAATCAGGATACCGCCATGCGGAAATACAAAGGCGTCCTCAAGGAGGATACGGCGCAGATGAAGAGCATGATGCTCGGTGTGATGGAGTCTCAGGACTACCGACAGACGCTAATCCGAAACTGTAAAAGCATTATCTGGCCCACAATCCGCCATTATTCGGGCGAAGTATTGGAGCAGATCGACTGGGATGATGCCGTGATGTGCGCCGAGGCGCTGGGAAAACGGAGCTTCATTCTGGAGGTGCTGCCTGCATCGGCACTGGACCTGGTCATTGACCGCACAGCACCGGAGAAAAAAGAAAGGGGGGAGAGCCTTGTTGAACGAGTGGGAAGAATTCTCGGCCTACACCGTGTTTCCTGAATACAAGAAAGGCACCTATCTGGGCCGTTTTACACTGCCCATGCTGCTGGATATCATGGGCTTTCATCGCATTCTGACGATCCTGGCCCGGGGTTATCTGTTCCGGGATGGCAACGACGGCTATGATCGGATCGATATTGCCCGCCGGGCGCTGTTGGCCTGGTGCAGCCTTTCCGGGGAGAAAGCAAAAAAAGCCCCGGATCAGGAGAATGATCCGAGGCTGAGAGTGAACTATGGAGAATACACAGAGGAGTTTCCGGAGCTTGTTACCCCGGACGGCGACGGCTGGCTGATCCGCCATGTGGAGAACATCATTGCCTTTGTGGAGGCCAATCCCAATGTTGTGCGCAAGGGCGTTTTGGAAAAAGTGCAGGCACTGAAAACGGGCTTTCGCAAGCAGTGGGCGAACAAGCTGCGACAGATGCAGGTGCCGGCCTTCGCGTCCAACACCAAGGGCGCGTGGGTGCTGCGCTTTGACGATATCCTGGCCGACGCTCTGGAGCTCGGCCCGCTGCAGAACAGGGACTTCGACCTGCCGGAAGAAACGATCCAGCACATAACCGAGCTGACGCCCAATGGGGTACCAGTGGAAGCCAGCATTCTGCTGTACAAGTACTACATTGCTAACAAGGAGGAAAACCAAAAATACGTTCTTCTACCGCAACAAAACTTCAACGCTTACTTCGGCAACACCAGTTTCAGTCAGAAATGGGTAGCAGCGCTCAACGGGAAGCTGATTGAGAAAAAGGTACTGGATGGAGTGTGCAAGTATAGAATCGTCCTGGAATAGAGACATAGGATTACCATATCATCATTTGGCGTATTGAAGCAATCGCATAGCCGTCGTTCCGGCGTTTTTGATGAACAGCAGGCGACAGCAAAAAACATACCGCATGCCCTTGCAAAATGGTGGCCTATCCGCTATAATGGTTAGCGGTGTCTAACGAGCCTTGCTTGCCCATCGTACAGTGACCCGATCATGGACATCTGTGCGATGGGCATTTTCATCAGCCTGCGGTTAGGCACGACTAACGCAGGCTTTGCGTTCTGTTGACTTGTAACGAGGGGAAAGATGCGGATGCAGCCGAGCAGGACGCCTGCCGGGTTGAGTACGATATCAGCCGCGAGACTTTTGAGAAGCTCAAAGCCTGTTGGGAGACGATCGCGAACGGAGAGCGAAAGCCGTGAAAAAGAGAATCTGGGACCTGTACGCCCCGATCTATGAGAGAGCCATGCGCGCTGACCGGAAGGTCTACGCCTTTATGTACGAGCGGATCCCGACGGTCATCCGCGGCAAAGAAGTGCTGGAGATCGCCACCGGGCCGGGTTTGCTGGCCAAGCACGTGGCAGGCGCGGCCAAGCGTATGATCGCCACGGACTATTCCGACGGCATGATCCGGGAGGCGAAGAAAGGCGCAATTCCTGCAAACCTCAGGTTTGAGGTGGCGGATGCAACCGCCCTGCCCTACGCGGACGACAGCTTTGATGCAGTGCTGATCGCCAACGCCCTGCATGTGATGCCGGAGCCGGAGAAGGCTCTGCGGGAGATCGACCGGGTGCTGCGGCCGGGCGGCATCCTGATCGCGCCGAACTTTGTGGAGCATCAGACCGGAATGGCAGGCCGGATCTGGTCGGGGGTCTTGAGGCTGGCGGGCGTGAGCTTTGAACACCAGTGGACTTCACAGGAATATCTCGCCTGGCTGGAAGCGCATGGCTGGCGCGTCACTTTCAGCAAGGAAATGGCGGCGCGGATCACACTGATGTACGCCGAGTGCGGAAGAAAGGAAGATAAAGCATGAACGCAAAAGAAATCATATATGAGACCGAAATCTCAGACGCACGCTGGTGGGCCTATGACATTCCGGGCAACGCAGGCTGGATCGCCTATCTGGTGTGCCTCGTCAAAAACCTGAAGCGTGGGCTGAACACATTCAACATGACGGCGCTGCTGCCGGGCGGATTGATGCTGCTGGGCGTTGGGGAACTGATCAGCGAGCGCATCGCCGGGCTTGACCGGGTACTGCCGAAGCGCCGCCTGCTGCGCGGCTTCGGAGCGCTGACCGTGGGCGGGATCGGCGGCATGGTCGTCTCCGCCCTTGGACTTGCGGCGCAGAAAGAAAAGAAGCATCCGGCGATCATGCTGATGGGCTCTTTGCTGTGCGCTGTGTTTGCCGGTCTCTGCTGGCAGGGATACAAGAAAAGATGAGCGGCAGTAAAGACGGAAAAGCCGAGGAGGAGCAGAAGCATGTCTTTGAAATATGAAGTGTTGAAGCGCCTGGTCAAGGCGTCGGGAATCAAGAAGCGCTGGGTCGGTCAGAGCACCGAGGAACTGCTGGAAAACCGCCGGAAGCAAAACGCCAAAAACCGCATCCCGGAGCTGAAGGACGACGCCTTTACCATCAGCCGGATCGAGGTTATGGGCTTCCCGGTACTGAAGTTGATCCACAAGCAGCCTGCGGATCATGCCAATCTGTTCCTGATCGGCGGCGGCATGATCAGCGCGCCGAGACCCGGTTCTATCAAGAAGGCCCTGCGCTTTGCCAAAGAGACGGGGCTGGATCTCTTTGTCCCGTACTACCCGCTCTGCACAGACTATCCCATCACCAAAGCCTATGAGATGATCCACGAGACCTATCGGGTAATGCTGCACCAGTATGCGGCTGACCGGATCTCCGTCCTCGGTACCTCCTCCGGCGGGAATCTGGCGCTGGGGATGGTGCCGTATATCAATGACAGGCATGACGACATCCCGATGCCGTCGTATATCATGGCGATCTCCCCCGGTACCTGTGTGGACGGCGAGGAGGAGTGGCAACGGATGCTGGAGCTGGACGAGAAAGATGTGGCCATCCCCGCCCAGTACATGAAAACGGCGCTGGAGGTCATGCGACACGGGGACGACAGCGTGCCCGATTACATGCTCTGGCTGCAGCGGGCGGACTTTACCGGCTGCCCGCCGGTCACACTCATTTACGGAACCGATGAGACGCTCTACGCCTGCGCCCCGGCCATCGAGGCAGCGCTGCAGAAGTGCGGCGTTAACTATGAACAGATCCTCGGCGAAGGCCTGTTCCACTGCTATCCGGTCTTTCCCATCGTGAAAGAGGGCAAGGAGGGCTGGCGGCAGATGGTCGAGCGGATGATCCAATGGAGGGACGAGACATGAAAAGACAGGTTTTCCGGGTAGGGACCGACGGCTTTAGCGGCGCGTGGTATCCTTGCGCCGAGGAGAGCAAACGCGGGATCATCGCCATGCTGGGAGACAGTGCGGAGGACTATATGGCTTCCTCCGGAGCCAAATGGCTGAACCGACAGGGGATCCACGTGCTGGCCATGTCGCCGGAGAAAAAGGATTACGGGCACCACAATATCCCGCTGGAGCGCTTCGGCAAGGCCATTGCGTTCATGAAAGCGCAGGGCTGCGAAAAGCTGGGCGTGGTGGGCGCCTCCACCACAGGCATGATGGCCCTGCTGGCGGCGTCCTATTATCCGGAGCTTACGCTGACCGTCGCCATTTCTCCCCCGGATTTCGTGATGGAGGGCTTTTATCAGGACGGCAGGGACGGCATGCATGAGCGCCCCGGCGACAACGAATCCACCGTCACATGGCAGGGTAAGCCTCTGCCCTATCTGCCCTATGCCTACCGTCACCCGGAATACTGGCAGCGGATCGTGGCGGATTCAAAAGCCGGGGGTGACAGGATCGCCTCCCGGAAGATGTTTGACGAATCGGAGCGCCGTCATCCCATCCGGGAAGAGGAGCGGATCAAGGTCGAAAAGATCCGCGGAAAGCTCATTTTCATCGGCGCGGAGGACGATGTGCTGTGGGATACCTGCAAGTATATCCGCCGGATGGAGGAGCGGCTGGAGCGGCTTCCCCATGACAGCGTTTATGAAGCCTGGCTCTATGAGCACGGCACCCATTTTGCCTTTCCCGAATCCCTGCTCAAGAGCATGCTCCCGGTGGGCTCCGGGCTGCTGGTATCGTTCATGTTCAAAGCCGGGAAGGAGCATCCAAAGGAGTGCAGAGAGACGAGGCTCGATATTGACCGGCGGCTGAAAAAGGCGCTGGCGGAATGGTGAATGACAGGAGGATACCAAAATGGCGCTTCTCAGGAAATTTTTCAACCAGACCCGGAAGCCGGAGGGTTTTCTCGGGAAGCTGATGCTCAGCGGCATGAATAGCGGCCACGCGAAGCTGGCGGACTGGGGATTTGAGCATCTGCCGGAGCTCACGGTGTCCCAGGCGGTGGATCTGGGCTGCGGCGGCGGGCGCAACGCGGGGGAGCTTCTCAAGAAGTACCCGGCGGCGCAGGTGACCGCCATTGACTACTCCGCGCTCTGCGTGGAAAAGGCAAAGGCATACAACCGGGCCATGATCGCGGCGGGACGCTGCACGGTGCAGCAGGGAAACGTTGCGGAGCTCTCCATCCCCGGAGAGAGCTTTGACCTGGCCACGGCCTTTGAGACCATCTATTTCTGGCCAGGACTGGAGAAATGCTTTGCCGAGGCGGCGAAGGTGTTAAAGTCCGGCGGGTTTTTTCTGATCTGCAACGAGTCCGACGGAACCGATCCCACCGGCACGAAATTCGAGTCGATCATCGAGGGCATGAAAAGCTACACAGCCCAGGAAATCGAAGCTGCGTTAAAGGCTGCGGGCTTCTCCCAGGTGGAGATCGACCATCATCCCAACAAGCCCTGGATCGCGGTGCTGGCGAAAAAGTAAGGGCGGCGAACGAGCAACTCTCCCATCTCACAGCGGCCAAAAAAGCATCTGCGGGATGGGCATATTCAAGCAGAACGGTTAGAGATTGTTAACAGGAGGACGAACGATGAAGCTGAGCACGAAAGAATTCGACGCCATGCAGATGGGCTGGCGGAAATGGTACATCGAAAAAATAGAACTGAAGACCTTTGAAAAGTTCGGCCTCGACCTGCGTGGCGCGGACGTTCTGGAGGTGGGCTGCGGGAACGGCTACGCGGCCACTCTGATCACGAAGCGCGGCGTCAACAGCTATACGGGGCTGGATATCATGCCGGAGCAGCTCGCAATCGCGCGAAAGCGAAATCTTCCCAATTCGTCCTTTGTGCTGGGAAGCGCGGACGATCTGAGCTGGTTTGCAGACAGGAGCTTCGACGCGATCCTGGACTTCTGCATCCTCCACCATGTGGAGGGCTGGCGGACCTTCTTTGACGAGAGCCGGCGGGTGCTTCGCGGCGGAGGGAGCATCTATGTGGCCGATCTTTCGAAAACCTGCATTCATATCGTCGATGCGCTGCTGCACTGGGATCACGCGGAGGAGGCGCTCTTTACCCTCAAAGAGTTCGAGGAAGAAGCCAACAAACGCGGATTTGAGACCGTAAATAAGGCAAACGACCTGGGACTGGAAGGCTATTTCCGGTTCCGCAAAAAGGAGAACTGACCATGGCAAGGAAAGATTCGAATAACCAGAAAAAGTCCATGAGCGCCATGTTCCGCGGGCGGGCGATCTTCAAGCCGCTGAACACCGGGCGCATCGACGAGCATGTCTCCTGCGTGCGCGAGTGGGTGGCGAACATCTTTTTCTATACCAAAAACGGCGTCACCATCATGATCGACGCGGGCTACAACTACGCCCGGCTGCAGGAGAAGATGCGGTGGCTGGACATTGACCCGGCGAGCATTGATCACATTCTGATTACCCACCAGGACACCGACCACGTGGGCGCCCTGGAAGAGGATAGCGAGCGCCTGTTTCAAGACGCCACGGTCTATATCGGCGAGATCGAAAACCGCTATCTGACCGGGGAAAAGCGCCGGAAGGTGATCCACGGCCTGTACAAGCTGCCGATGGTCAAGATGGGCAACCGAAAGGTGCTCCTGCAGGACGGCGAAGTATTCTATATCGGCGACATCAAGATCGAGTGCATCCTTGTTCCAGGACATACCTGGGGACATATGGTTTATCTGATCGATGACGAGTACCTGTTTACCGGGGACACAATCTGGTTCGGCGCGGACGGCGGCTACAGCTTCATCAGCACCCTGGCGGAGGACAACAAGCTGGCGGTCCGTTCCCTGGAACGGCTGGAGCGGAACATCCGTGCGCGGAAAGGCCGCATCGTGGTGATCACCGGGCACACCGGCTGGACGGACGATCTCGACTTCGCCTTTGCCCATCGTGCGGAGATCTGCAAGCCCTTTACCAGACGCTACACCGACCCGGAGGCCCCCTACGACGGCTATGAGGAAGCGGAGGACACGGAGGAAAGGGCGCGGAGCGTGCCGCTTTCCAAAAAGAAACCGGGCGGGGGCGGAGCAATATGACACGAAAAGAACAGATTCAAAACGCCTATAAGCTGACCGGAGGGGTATCCTCCTTTTATGACGGGATGATGACTTATTCCACGCTGCCCGGCAAAGCCATCTGCCGGATCGTGTGGAACATGGACGGGGAGAAAAACCTCCGCTATCTGGAGCGCGCCCTGTCCGGCGTGCCGGAGGAGTTCTCCGGAAAGATGCTGGAGGTGCCGGTGGGCACCGGCGTGCTGACCATGCCGGTATACCGGGAGCTGCCCGAGGCGGAGATTACCTGTCTCGATTATTCCCCCAATATGATGGCGGCGGCGCAAGAGCGGGCCAAAAAGGCCGGGATTACAAACGTTCGCTTTGTACAGGGCGATGTGGGCGCGCTGCCTTTTGAAGATGAGAGCTTCGACATTGTTCTGTCTCTCAACGGTTTCCACGCCTTCCCGGATAAGGAGGCGGCCTACCGGGAGACCTTCCGGGTGCTGAAACGCGGCGGGACCTTCTGCGGCTGTTTTTATGTACAGGGAGGCTGCAATCGGACCGACTGGTTCATCCGGCATCTCTACCAGCCCAAGGGCTTTTTCACGCCGCCTTATGAGACGGAGACGAGTCTGAGGCAGCGGCTATCCGCATTATACAGCACGGTGAACGTGACGAGCGTGGAAGGCATCGGCTGCTTCCGCTGCGTCAAGTGAGCGCCGGCGGATCGTCATCGAGGGGTAAAACCATGATTAGCGTTTTGCTTTGCGTCCTGCTGGCGGTGGTCGTCGTTCTCTGCGTTTCCTCCATTCTCTGGCACCGTCGGCAGGGTGAGCTCTGCGACTGCCCGGGGGACTGTGGAAACTGCAAAATCCAGTGCCAGTCCAACGTGAAATACTACGGAACGGCGGCGCAGACCATGCCCGTCATGACGCAGCTTGCGAAGAAACGGATCCGTGCGGAGAGCCGCCTTTCCCGCACGCTTGCCAAAGTGCGGGAGGCGCTGGATTTTCTCTGCTATTGGCTGTTCAATCTCTGCGCCATTGCGACCCTGATCCGGGGCCTGATCCTGAGCCTCGGAAAACTGTTTGGATAAAGGGAGAAAATCGATGAAAAGACCTGACTATAAAAACTGGGTGCCGAAGAGCATGGTGATCGGTCTCGGCGCGGCGACTGCCGCTTCCGCGAGCCTGTCCCTGCTTTTTGGCACGTCGGATCGTATCTTGAAGGGCAAGCCGCGGCAGATCGCCGCCGCTGCCTTCGGCGCAGCTACCCCGGTGCTGCTGTTTTACACCGCCTGGATGGGCGCTCTGCACAGCGCTTTCGACTATAACGGAACGCGTAAGCTGGCCAAGACCATCGTCGACGGGACGGCGGAGTATGTGACGCTTCCCGACGGCGGCACGGGGCTGGACGTGGGCTGCGGCAGCGGGGCGCTGACCATTGCCTGCGCCAAACGCAACCCGCGCGCGAAAATGGTCGGCTGCGATATCTGGAGCGGCGCCTACAAGGCCGTTTTTACGAAAAAACGCTGCGAGCAGAACGCAGCGGCCGAGGGCGTCGACAACGTGCGCTTTACCGAGGGGAACGCCGTGCGCCTGCCCTTCCCCGACGAGAGCTTCGACGCCGTAACCAGCAACTACGTGTACCACAACATCGCCGGGCACGATAAGCAGGCGCTGCTGTGCGAGACGCTGCGCGTGCTGAAAAAGGGCGGCAGCTTTGCCATCCACGATCTCATGAGCAAGCCGCGCTACGGTGATATGGATGCCTTTGCGAAAAAGCTGAAAGCCGCGGGCTATGAGGATGTGCGCCTGATCGACACGACCGACGGGACCTTCATGGGTCATACGGAGGCGGCCTTCCTTGGCCTCGGCGGATCAACCCTTCTGGTGGGGAGAAAGTGAGAAGAAAGAAAATGATCAAGACAGTACTGAAAATAGACGGCATGATGTGCGGTATGTGCGAGGCTCATATCTGCGACACGATCCGAAAGGCCGTCCCGGCTGCGAAGAAGGTGAGTGCCTCCCACGGACAGGGCAAGGCATCTTTTCTAACAGAAGATCCGATAGACGCAGCGGCCCTGAAGGCTGCCATTGACGCGACAGGTTATACCTGTGTGTCGGTGGAGAGCGTCGAAGCAGAACGGAAGGGCTGGTTCGGATGGAAATAAGCACCGTACTGTTCGGACTTCTGATTCCCTTTATCGGCACCTCGGCCGGGGCGGCCTGCGTATTCTTTCTCCGAAAGGATCTGAAGCGCAGCGTTCAGCGTGCGCTGAACGGCTTCGCGGCCGGCGTCATGGTGGCGGCGTCCATCTGGAGCCTGATCGTGCCGGCCATCGATCAGTCGGCCGCCAAAGGCCGGCTGGCCTTTCTCCCGGCCTTTCTGGGGTTCTGGATCGGCATCGCCTTCATGCTTCTGCTGGATCATATCATCCCGCATCTGCACCGCGCCGTGAATCAGACGGAGGGGCCGAAGAGTCACCTGGCCCGGATCACCATGATGGTTCTGGCGGTGACGCTCCACAACATCCCGGAGGGAATGGCGGTGGGCGTCGTGTACGCGGGGCTTCTCTCCGGTTCCGGGATGATCAGTGCGGGCGGGGCGCTGGCCCTGACTCTCGGCATCGCGATCCAGAACTTCCCGGAGGGCGCGATCATCTCCATGCCGCTGTACGCCGAGGGTAAGAGCAAGGGTAAATCCTTCTGGCTTGGTCTCCTGTCCGGCGCGGTGGAGCCGGTCTTCGGCGCGCTGACGGTGCTTCTGGTGGGGTTGATCGTGCCCGCCATGCCTTATTTGCTGTCTTTTGCCGCCGGGGCCATGCTGTATGTGGTCGTGGAGGAGCTGATCCCGGAGATGTCCGCGGGAGAACATTCCAATATTGGTGTCATCGCCTTTGCCTTCGGCTTCAGTCTGATGATGGCTCTGGATGTGACGCTGGGCTAAGGAGGAGAAAAACTTGAAATATCACATTGAAAAGAACTCCGTTCAGGAGACCCTGATCATCCCGCTCTTTGGGCGGCTCATCTGCTCCGAGCATTACCCGGAGCTGTTTTCCGATCCGTCGGCGAAGCGCATCTGCGCCATGCTGGACTATGACTTCTCCGAAAAGCGGAAACTCATGGAGTCCCAGGCGGGACTCTTCGGCGCGCTGGAGGTGGCCCAGCGGCAGTATGACCTCATGTGGGAGGTGCGGGATTATCTGAAAGCCCACCCCAAAGCGGCAGTGGTCAACCTGGGCTGCGGGCTGGACGACACCTTTTCCCAGGTGGATAACGGCCGATGCCGGGGCTATAACCTCGACATGCCGGATGTGATATCTGTGCGGAACGAGCTGCTGCCCACGGGCGAGCGGGAAGAAAACATCGGCATCGACCTGAACGACCACAGCTGGATGGAGCGGATCGACGCTGACCATGGCGCGGTGTTCTTCGCCTCCGGTGTGTTCTACTACTTTGAGACAGAGGCGGTCAAGGCGCTGTTTCAGGCGATGGCCGCGCGCTTTCCCGGCGCGGTGCTGGCCTTCGACTGCTGCAACCGGCGCGGCGCGAGGATGATGACAAAGACCTGGCTCAAGGGGGCCGGGATCCGGGACGTGAACGCGCTGTTCTCCCTGGATGACCCGATGACCCTGAAGGGCTGGAGCAAACATTTCGCTGCCGTCTCGACGAAAAGCTATATGCGCGGCTACCGGGACATCTACCCCAAGGTAAACGCTTTCCACAAGCTGATGATCCGCTTCTGCGACAGTCTGGTGAAGATGGTGATCGTGAAGATCGCGTTTGGAGAGGAAAAAGCATGAAATACATGGGAATGCCGCTGGGCATGTGGCTGCTGTATCGAAAGTCTTTCTGGGAGCGCCTGGTCTCCGTTCTGGGCTGCACCGCATTGGAGGCAAAGGAAATCACCGAAAAGGCAAAACCCAGATACCGGGAGATCATTGAAAAGCTGCCGGACTTTGAAAAGGGCGACCGCTTCCAGATGAATATCGTGAACTGCGCCCTGCTCTGCGCCTTCGTCCTGAGCATGGAGCGGCGACCGACGGTACAACAGCTGACAGACTTTTACGCTCAGGCTATGATGACCGCGCCCACCAGGTGGTTCTGCCGGATGGGCGGGAAGCGCAAGTTTACGGACGCTGACATTCAGGGCATGAAACAAACCGCTGCGCTGCGCGCCGCCGACCGCAACCCCTATTCCTGGAACATGGACTACCTGCCCTATCCGGACGGCAGCGGCTATGAGGCCCGTTTTACCAAATGCGGCATCTGCACGCTGATGAAGGAGTTGGGACTGTTTGAACTGACCCCCGCCATGTGCCATCTGGACTACACCATGAGCGAGGTGGGCGGTGTGTCGGAGTTTGTACGCCAATACACGCTCGCTTCCGGCGGGCCGTATTGCGACTGCGGATACAAGAAAAAGTAAAATACCCGGCAAGGGCCGGGCAAATATAGGAGGATAAAAGATATGACTACTACCGAAAAAATCGCACTGTTTGTGGGCGGCACGCTGTTTGGTTCCGCCGGCTTCAAGCTTCTGGGCAGCAAGGATGCCCGCAAGGTCTATACCCACGCTACCGCCGCCGTGCTGCGGTGCCGCGACCAGGTGATGCGGGACGTGGAAGCCGTGCAGGAGGGCTGTTCAGACATCCTGGCCGACGCCAAAGCGATCAACGAGGCGCGAGCCACCGAAGAGGAAAAGTACATCGAAGATACTGCGAAAGCATGAGATTCCAGATTCTGCATGAAAGCCGGGGGCGCGTCCGTCTGCGGGCGGTGCAGCGCTCCATGAGCCTGCGTGAAGCCGACCTGCTGGAGGCCTGGATTCTGGCCCTGCCCGGCGTCGACCAGGTGACAGTGCACGAGCGTATCTGCGGCGTGACCATCCTCTTTCAAGGGGAGCGGGCCCCGCTGTACAGCGCCCTATCCCGCTTTTCCTACGAGGAAGCCGAAGAAGAGGCGCATGTACTCAGCCCCCACAGCCGCCAGATCAACCGGGAGTACAAGGAAAAGCTGGTCTTCCAGGTACTGCGGCACTATGGGAAAAAGCTCTTTCTGCCCACACCTCTCCGGCAGGTGATCAACACCGTGAGCGCCCTGCCCCGCCTGTGGCTGGCAGCGAAGATGCTTTTGCGGGGCAGACTGACCGTGGAGGTGCTGGACGGCGTGGCCATCGGCGCCTCACTTCTGACGGGGGATTTCTCCACCGCGGGTTCCGTGCGCTTCCTGCTCTCCCTGGGCGAGACCCTGGATGACTGGACCCACAAGAAATCCGTGGACGATCTGGCCAAAAGCATGTCCCTGCAGGTGGACAAGGTCTGGCTTTTGACGGAGGACGGTACCCAGGTGCTCGTCCCGCTGTCTCAGGTTCAGGCCGGAGACCGGATCATCGTCCACACTGGCCATGTCCTGCCGCTGGACGGCATCCTGGAGCAGGGGGACGTGATGCTCAACCAGGCATCTCTCACCGGGGAATCCGTCCCCGTGGCCAAGCGGCCCGGCGCTGCCGTCTACGCGGGCAGCGTGGTGGAGGAGGGCAGCTGCGTCCTGCGTGTGACCCACGCCGCGGGCGAAAATCGCTATGACCGCATCGTGCGCATGATCGAGGAGTCTGAACGCCTGAAATCCGGCACCGAGGACCGGGCCTACCGCCTGGCGGACAGGCTGGTGCCCTGGTGTCTGGGCGGCAGCGCGCTCACCTGGCTGCTGACCGGCAACACCGCGCGGGCCGTCTCGGTGCTGATGGTGGATTTTTCCTGCGCCTTGAAGCTCTCCATGCCCCTGAGCGTCCTCTCTGCCATGCGGGAGGCCGGCCGCCACAAGATCACGGTCAAGGGCGGCAAATATATGGAGATTTTGAGCCGCGCGGACACCGTGATCTTTGACAAGACCGGCACTCTCACCAACGCCTGCCCCACGGTGCGGAAGGTCGTACCCTTCCGGGGGCAAGATGAGCGGGAAATGCTGCGCGTGGCCGCCTGCCTGGAGGAGCACTTCCCCCACTCCGTGGCAAACGCCGTGGTGCGCGCCGCCCGGGAGCGGGGGCTGGACCACCGGGAGATGCACAGCGAAGTGGAATACGTGGTGGCCCACGGCATCGCCACTAAGATCGGCGACGAGCGGGCCGTCATCGGCAGCCGCCACTTCGTCTTTGAAGATGAGGGCGCGCAGATCCTGCCAGAGGATCAGATGGCGTTTGACGCCTTGGAGCCGGATTGCTCCTGGCTGTATCTGGCCATCGGCGGGGTGCTCTCCGCGGCCATCGGCATCCATGATCCGCTGCGCCCGGAGGCGAAGAGAATCGTAAATCTTCTCCACGAGGCCGGGATCCAAAAGGTCGTCATGCTCACAGGCGATAACCGCGGAACGGCTGCCGCCATTGCAAAGGAACTGAACATTGACGACTATCGCGCCGAGGTGCTGCCGGAGGACAAGGCGGCCTTTATCCGCGCCGAACAGGAGGCGGGCCGTAAGGTCGTCATGATCGGCGACGGCATCAACGACGCGCCCGCCCTGTCGCTCTCCGACGTAGGCGTGGCCATCGGCAGCGGGGCCAGCATCGCCCGGGAGGTGGCGGATATCACCATCGCGGCGGAAGATCTGCGGGAGCTGGTGCTGCTGCGGAAGCTGTCCCAAAAGCTCATGGGACGCATCGAGAGAAATTACCACTTTGTCATGGGCTTCAACGGCGCGCTGATCGCCCTGGGGGCTGTCGGCGTCCTGCCGCCTGCCACCTCTGCCCTGCTGCACAACGGCTCGACTTTGCTTTTGAGCATGGACTGCATGACACCGCTGCTGCCGGAAGTAGGCGCTATATGAAATACGGGATCCCGGGCGGCTTTGGTAACCTGACAGGACGAACTTCAGAGAGGGCGGAAACCATGGGAAGTGAGCAGATGAACAGAGAAAAAGCGGAGAGTTGGTTAAAGATCGGCCTGTTCGGCGCCTTGCTGACGCTGATCGGAGACTGTCTGATCGGGGCGGCGAAGTTCCCGGACGGGGCAAACATGATCGAGGGCTATTTCGCCATCGCACTGGACATGCCCGCCTGGAGGCCGATCCTGGGCGGCCTTGTCGGCTTTGTGGGGATCTGTCTGGAATTTCCCGCTCTCATGACGATCTATCCGTTGATCCGGGAAACAATGCCCCGCGGCGGCAGCTTTTATAAACTCTCGATGTACGTGTATCTCGCTCTCGGCGGCGGGGCGGTGCACCTGCCCTGCGGCGCGTTTATGTGGATTTACAAAACCGTTGCGGAAGCAGCCGGTCAGAGCGTCGGTCAAGACATCGCAATGCGGTATTTGCTGACCTTCCTGCTCCCGGCCGCGGCCGTGTTCGGCGTGTTTTTTATCGGAGCGAGCGTTGTGCAGTTTATCGCCTTTGCAAAGGGCCGCACGCCGTTTCCCAAATGGTACTGCGTGTTCAATCTGATGATCGGAAAGGGCGTGTTCAACGCCGTGCGCCGGCTCGGCAACACGGCGCTTTGTAACGGGATCGGGACGTCCAATATGAGCCTCGGCGCGATCGTGATGTTTACGGCTCTGCTGCTTGGCTGGAAAAAGTACGTGGGCGATCAGCAGCTCAAACAACATGAATAATCGGGAGGAAACCATCATGCTTTTAACGGTATTTCTGTCAATTGTATTTTGCGCGGCGATGGCTCTGATGCTGATATCCTGTGTGGCGTTTATTCAGGATAACAAGTTCTTTTCCTCGGCTCCCAGGGAAGCGCGGGAAGTGCTGATCCAGCGGGAGCAGGAGCTCTTCTACGGAGCGAGGGCGATCGGATGGACGCTTTTTATCATCAGCGTTCTGATGATCCTTGGCGCGGGTGTGATCGCCGTCTGGGACGGCCTCCGAAGCGGCTTTTCGTTCTGGCAGTTTTTCCTGAGATTTGTGCTGATCCTTACCATTTACAAGATCTGCGACATGGCTCTTATCGACAACTTCCTGCTTTTGAAATTCCACTTCTTCCAGCATTATTACCCCGAGGCGGCGCATGTGATGGAGGGAAGGAAGTACGGCTTCAACCTCAAAAGCCAGCTGCTGAAGCTGTTGGTAGTCTTTCCCGCGGTGTCCGCGCTGGCAGCCTGGATCTGCACCCAATTCTGATCCCGCGGGAAGGCTTGTGGCACGGACTCGATGAGACGACAAAAAACAGAGGAGTATCTTTTCCCATGAAATATTTCGAATTTGGCCGGGAAAACGAGGAATTGATGGTGCTTCTTCACGGCGGCGGGACCAGCTATCTCGGCGTCTTTCCCACCGCGAAGAAGATCGCGGAGAAATATCACGTGGTGTTGCTTGCCTATGACGGCTTCAACCCTTCCGAGCCGGAGACGGAGTTTCGCTCCGTTGCCTGGGAGGCGCGCGGCCTGGAGGATTACCTCATTGCGAACTACGGCGGCAAGGTGGATATCCTCTACGGCATCTCCTACGGCTGCCGGACGCTGATGCAGGTGCTGGAGGATGACCGCCTGCAGATCACCACGACCATTGCCGACGGCATGTCCCTGCGGGACTACCCGGATATCAAAAGCGAAGCTCTGAAAGAGCTCTATCTGTTCTTCTTTACCGGGACCTTCTTTGTTGTCATGGGCCGGGCGGGAAAGCTGCGCAAGCGCTTTCTTGCGAAGATCACGGGCCGCAGCCCGGAGGAGGCCGACCGGATCCTCTATACCAAGGCCAGCTGGCGAAGCTGGAAGAATCAGGACAAGTGCCTGATCGGCAAAAAGACGGATTATAGCGTTTTTGCCCGCACGGATATGCACATCTGGTACGGGATCAGGGGGACGGTGGATAAAAAGCTTTCTGCCGATCTGGAAAAGCTGAAAGCGAAGGGCTACCCCTTCACCTGCAAGATCTTTGAAGACATGGGCCATGGCGGCCTGGTGGGCGAGAACACGGAGCGATTCATTCAAGAAGTGGAAGCGGTTCACCGGTACGCCAGACAGAAGGAGGAACAAGCATGACATCCCAGGAACGGGAAAAGATCACAAAGCGGATGCTGTGGATCATCCCCGCCATGATCCCGTGTATCATCGGCGACTACTGCATGGGCCTTGAGCCGAAGAACAGCACGGCTGTCTCCTTCATGATCTCCTCCGGCTGGCTCACGATCGCGGACTGGCGGATCGCCCTGTCCCATATCGGCGGGCTGATCGGTACCGCGCTGTACATGATCGCCGCTTTGGCTTTTGTGCGGTATCTGAATGAGAAGCTGGCCCGCTGCGGTGACAAATGGGGCCGCCGGTTCCTGAAGCTGTTTATTGTCGGCCTTTACTGGGGCTGCATGGTTTTCGTGTATTTCCATCTGGCCTGCGGAACGCTGATCCATACATACAATGTTCTCTTCGAGGCGGTCGGCGGGGATACGGCGAGGGCGGTCGCGGCCTGGAATCGGGCTTATCGGGTCCAGGCTGTCCCATATTGGGCCAGCTTTGTCGTGCTGGAGCTCGCCACCACCGTCGGCTGGATCGCCATCATTTGGAAGGGCGTGCTGCCGCTGAAAAAGCGCTGGGTGCTGGCAGCCCCGATGATGATCGCCGGAATCGGGTTTCTGCTGGAACTGATCCTTCCGCTGCCCTTCAACGGCTTCGCGTCGGGCTTTGAGAGCTTTGGCTGGATCGTGATGTTCCTCGGGGGCATCCGGGCGATTCGAAAGGAAGAAAGGAAGGACGACAGGTGATTACGCTTAAGCTCATTTTGGAAGGGCTCGGTCTGGGCTTTCTGCTGTACCTGATCTGCGCGATCGGTATCCGAAACGGCGCCGTCGGCATGGTGCATTTGTACGATCAAACGGTACAGGAGCGCGTCGTCGCGCTGGGCCTGACGACAGCGGAGGAGATCCGGAAGCGGAGCGTGCGCTTTAAAGGTCTGTGCCTTCCGGGCTACCTGATTTATGTGCTCCTCTGCGTATATGCCGTCAACGGAGCGAGGGGCTTCTGGTCTGGTTTCTGGCAGGCCTTCGTGATCCTGTCCATCATGAATCTGATCGACCGCTTTCTGATCGACGAGTATTGGGTCGGCCATACCAAGGCCTGGATCATCCCGGGCACGGAGGACTTACGGCCGTATATCACAACAAAGGACAAGAAACAGAAATGGATCATGGGAACCGTGGGAATGGCATTCATCGCGGCTGTTCTCGCCGGGATCATGGCCGTGATCCTGAAATAAGGAGGGCGTATCGATGCAATTTGTTGAAATGGGAAACCCGTCCGGGAAGACCCTGATGCTGCTGCCGGGGACGGCCTGCGACTATCAGACAAACTTCGCTGCGGTACTGGACCGCCTGGGCGAGAAATACCACCTGATCTGCGTCAATTACGACGGATTTGACGGAAGCGACGCCATTTTTCCCGATATGATCACGGTAACAGAGAAGATAGAAGAATATATCAAAGAAAACTATAACGGAAAGATCGACGGAGCCATCGGTTCCTCTCTGGGCAGCAGCTTCGTCGGCCAGCTGATCCAGCGGGAGATTATCCACATCGACCACGGGATTTTCGGCAGCCCGGATCTGGACCAGAGCGGAAAGTTCAGCGCCTGGCTGCAGTCAAAGCTGGTGGTCCCGCTGCTGACCAGCTTTACCAAAAATGAGAAAAAGAGGACAAAAACCCGTGAAAAGCTCAAGAGCTTCTTTGAAATGAACGACGAGACGGCGGACCGCTTCATGGGCTGCTTTTCCAAATTCAGCCCGGAGTCCATCAAAAACGAATACTACACGGACCTTCTCACCTGGCTCAGGGACGATATCCACGTGGAGGGCACGAAGATCCATTTCATCTATGCCAACAAAATGGGTGAAAAGTATCTGAAGCGATATAAAAAGTATTTCCGGGATCCGGAGATCCGCGAGTTTAATATGCAGCATGAGCAGTGGCTCTTCGGCGGGGAAAAGTACACCGCGCCGGTACTGCGGGCGATCGACGAGTTTATGGAGCTTACGGCAGAATAAAGCCGAAAGAGCAAAGGAGCGGAAAAATGGTCACGCTGATTTTGACGCTGACGATGTGTGCCTTGCTGTTCCTCATGATCTGGGCGGCGACGTACTTCTACCCCTGGACGGGGCTGCTTCGGTTTTTCCCGAAAGACATCGAAGAAAAAGCCAGACTGCATAAGCCGCCCTTCCCGGCCGCGCCGGTGATCGGCTGGATCCTTATGCTGCTCTGCGCGCTGGGCTTTGTCGGCGTGATCGTTTACGGCGGATGGGACGGCGTACAAAAGGAATTTACCTTTGGACAATTCCTGGCCCGCTTCCTTGTCATTCTGTTCGGCGTCAAAGCCTTTGATATCATCGTTCTGGATTACATTCTGATCACGAAGACGCAGTTTTTCCAGCACTATATCCCGGAAACGAAAGGCTGCGCCGGGTACCACAGCTTTGGCTATAACCGGAAAGAGCAGCTCAGACAGATACTGACGCAGCCCTTCGCAGCACTGCTGATCGCCTGGATCTGCACGCTTTTTTGAACGCGGCGGCAGGATGGGAGACAGTATCCGATCGCTGCAGAGTATGAGCTGAAAACGAAGGAAAACGGCCTGTGGGTCAGTGTAAAGAAATAGAACGGAGCAGAAAAGCTGTGAAATATGTCGGAATCTACTGGTCGCTGTTTGCGCCGATGATCAAGAAGAGCATCCGGACAAGATTTGACACCGCTCTGGCGGAGCGGTCGATCCGGGAAGGGAAGAAGGAATACAGAAGGCTTTTGTCCCGCGCGGACGAGCTCGGCCCCGGCAATCCTATGGC
>JAEEGG010007722.1_pt1 | contig 24667 bp, 21 predicted proteins | sample 9134161 | NCBI WGS metagenome assembly JAEEGG01 (sample SAMN16246543, study PRJNA631951) | gut metagenome | biome: gut microbiome; feature: rumen; material: CR-attached | host: Bos | place: Iran: Karaj | collected 2018-10
AAAATATCGGATATTGCCGTACTCTTCGACGTTCCTGCAGAGCAGTTACGCGAAGATATTGCTGACCGTTCAACGGAGGTAAGCAAGCGGTACCACAAGGGAAAGGCCGCTTCTAAAGTTAAGCTGCTGCATCAGGAAATGCAGTTGGCGTATGTGGGTAGCCCGCTTGCATTGGAGAATGCCCAAAAGAATCTCATGGACATGGAGGATGATGAATAAATCAACCATGAACCCTTAACCCTGAACCATTAACCATCGTCCATGCCCTTACCATCAATCATAGATATCGCCCGAGCTGACCTCTACACCGCTAAAGAGGATTTAGAGGCCAAGTACGCCATCACACAGGTCGACCACATTCTGCGCCTGCGTGACATGGTGACATGGTGCATTGCGAACTGCGACGCTAAAGACCGGCAGTTCGTGGATGAAATCATGCAGCGTTACGGCATCTCCAAGGTCACTGCCTACGCTGACCTGAAGATTGTGAAGTCCCTGCTCCCGAACTTGGGAGAGGCTTCACGCGACTATCACCGTTGGCGATATAATGAAATGATACTCGAGACGTATCAGATGGCGAAGAAACGTAAGGACACGAAGACGATGGAAAAGGCTGCTACTTCCTACGCCAAATACAACCGTATTGACGTGGAAGACGAACAATCTGTACCGTATCACATGATTGTTGTGCAACCCTTCTTCCCGACGACAGACCCGCGTGTCGTGGGCATCAACCCCGTGCCCAATATCGACGAGCGTATCAAGAAGCTCACCAAGGAACTGGGGGCTTCTAATCCTGATACGCTGAACATCGAATATGAGGAAGCCGACATGAACTTTGAAGAGATCTTCGATGATGAAAAATCCGATAAATCCGTATAATCCGTAGGCTAATGAATGACTTAATCTCTCAATGGAACGCCGAAGCAAAGCATCATGAGAAGCGTGTATATTTCAATAAACCGCAGTTGATGGCTCAGTATATCGGCGCCAAGACTACGGTCATTGTAGCAGGGCGACGTACGGGCAAGACGGACTCTATTGCTTCGCCATTCGTGCTGCGTAACATGCAACGAATGCCGGGCTCTACGGGCGGTATCGTGGTACCAACATTCAAGCATGGTCTCACAAACACGATTCCTGGACTATTGGCGGCATGGAAGCGCTGGGGCTATCTCAACGGCATACACTATGTGGTAGGCCGTAAACCGCCAAAGTCCTTTGCCAAACCGATTACGGAGCCGGCTGACTATGAGCATGTCATTACGTTCTACAACGGCTCCATAGCGGTCATCATCTCTCAGGACCGACCAGGTTCTTCTAACTCTTTGACGCTTTCTTGGCTACTGATAGACGAAGCGAAGTTCATTGACTATAACAAACTGAAGGACGAGACACTGCCGGCCAACGGCGGCATACGCTCGTATTTCGGCCATCATTCGTTTAATCATGCGATGATGGTGCTGAGTGACATGCCCCAGACGCAGAAAGGTTCGTGGTTCCTGCATTATCGGGAGAAGATGGATCCCCAGCTCATCGAGACGATTCAGGGTACCATCTACAAGATTTGGGAAACAAAGGAACGGATTGCCCGTCTCAAAGAGCAGCACCAGCCCATTCCTCAGTACCTGAAAGGCTACTTGAAATGGCTGGACCAGTCGCTGAACAAGATGCGCTCAGTGGCGGTGTACTATAAGGAGTACAGCACCATTGAGAACCTTCAGCTCCTGGGAGAAGAGTACCTGCGCCAAATGAAACGAGATTTGACGCCAAAGACCTTCCAGACAAGTATTCTCTGTCAGCGTATCGGTATCACACACGACGGTTTCTACTCGTCGATGCAGGAGCATCACAAGTATGATGCCTCTAACTTTGCGTATCTCGATGAACTCGGTTACGACAAGATTCTAAAGGAAACGAGCCAGCAGAACTACGACATTAAGGCAGCGTCGCAGTTCAGCACAATAGGCGGATGCCTCGATTCAAGAGCCGACGAGGATGTAAACCCGTTGGCCCCGATTTGCATTGGCATGGATTACAATGCTAATATCAACTGGATTGTGGCTGGTCAGCCGTCAGGTAACCGCCTGAACGTCCTGAAGTCTTTCTACGTCAAGTTCGAGCGTAAGATTCCCGCCTTGGTGGATGATTTCTGCGCGTACTACGCTTATCATCAGAACAAGACGATCATCTTCTACTACGATGCCACGGCGCTCGGCTCGAATTATGCCGTGAACGACCAGGACTTCCGTTATGTCGTCGTCCATGAGTTTGAGCGCCACGGGTGGCAGGTACAGGATGTGTACCTGGGCAACCCGATGCGCCACGATGAGAAGTACCTGCTCATCAACCAAGGCTTTGCTGGTAAGCAGCGCCTGATGCCGTTCTTCAACCGCCAGAATAACGATGACCTGATACTGGCCATCCAGTCTGCCGGTGTCGAACGCGGACGCAACGGCTTCCATAAGAACAAGTCTATGGAGAAGCAGCCGGAGTCTGAGGAAGATTTGCTTGAGCATCGTACGGACGGCACGGATGCTTTCGATACGTTATACATTGGATGCGAGAAGTTCCCGCAGCATGACGTCTACCCCATTGCCTTGGGTGGTGTGTTATGAAAAACCGTCAATTATTCTTGGATATTTAGAATTTGTTCCGTACCTTTGCAGGCACATCCGAGCAATCGGACGTAGATTAAATAGGAATGAACTGCATTACTTGTGAAAGTGGTGCAGTTTTTATTTTTCTTTTTGCTTAAATCAATTTATTTTCGTACCTTTGCAGGAAATTAGCAAAGATATGAACCAAATGTACAAATCAAATAAAGGTCTTACACTAAAATGTGCTTTTGTAACGCTTTTCTCATCAATGCTTATAGGTTTCGCCAGTTGCGACAAGAATAGCAGTTTCGAAGAAGAAAAACCTAACAACAGCATGGAACTGATGTTTGTTGAAAGCAAAAGCCTTCCAGAGACATCCATAGATAGTGTTAAGTCGTTCACCAGCAAGTTTGGTAGCTATGTAAAAGCCAACCCCGCTTCAACGAAAAGCGAGTATTACAACCCAACAGTTGACAATATTAGCTATGCATGCTCAGTTTTCGGCTATAAACTCACAGTGAACACAGGGGTTAGCATTTTGGTTGACGATGAATGGGACGGAGAATATTATATGTCATTCTAACATCCAATCATTTAATTTCATACATTGAAAAACTATGAGACCCGCAATACCATATTCAAACGAAGAGATTTTGGAGTTTGCTGAACTTCAGGAGAAAACGAAAGTTGCTGCTGAAGAGCTGGAAGAATCATTCTTGGAGATTCAACAGAATCATATGCTGAGCAAGCGTGAAGTGCTGTTCACGCTGGCACGTGTGGTTGACTCGTTCATCCGTTTGGAAGAGGACTATGAGTTTGACGAAAGCAGGCGCATTGATGCCGAAGCGGTCTTCAATGACTATTTCCTAGCATGTCGTGACATCCAAAACGGAGAAGATGATGACGAGGATCCTGTACTTAACACGAACGGGAACTAAAATTTGACTTAAAATTTACTAATAGGCTCAGCCAAATTGAGTCAATAACGATAAATCGAACAATTTTCGTTCGACTATCAAATTTTGTCGTCAAATTATTACTTATTTGTCGATTTTTTTACTAATTTTGCGCCCCCGTTTATTTTATTTAGAACAACATTATTAGTAAAAATTATGGCGAATACAAAACATTCTGTAGCGCGGGAGATAATTATCGACCGGCTTTTACGTGACCGACGAGGTCACACTGTGTATGAAATCGCGGAAAGAGTTAATGCAAACCTTGAAATAGATGGATTTCGAAAGGTGTCAGTTAATACAGTCCGCAAAGACATCCAGAATTTCATTTACCTCTACAAGCAGAAACTCGTGGTTGAAAGACATAGCTATCAACTCTATTATCGTTATGAGGACAAAGACAATACAGTTTACAACAACGTACTCACATTTGGTGAATTACAGCATTTACAGTCTGCACTGCAGTCAATACGCTTTTTAAACCCTGTACAGGGCACGCTTATCTATAAACAGTTATCTGAACGTCTGCGTAAACTGCTGAAAATGGATTCGATTGATAATCCATTCCTATTATACGAAACAATTCCAGATGAACATGAAATAAAGGTGTTCCAAACGCTTTATGAGTTCATATTCACGAAAACTGCAGCAGTAGTCAAGTATAAGGACAAAGCAAATAAGGAAAAAGAAATCATAGTCTATCCCTATTACCTACGTCAAAGGACGTATAAATGGAGTCTGCTCTGTCACAACGCAACAAACAAAGGCCCTGCAGAAATACCTTTGTCATCAATCATTCAGGTTTCAGCGCATAAAACAAAGGAGTTCAAGCCCAATGTTGACTTCCCGCTGAAGAATTATTATAAAGGACGCATTTTTGTGAAAAATAGTCTGTAGGCGCTCAGCTCATTCCATTTCAGGCATAAACTCCACTGATTATAAAAGGAGTTTATTTGTAAAAAAGTGTTCTATTGGCGCAGTCAAATTGAGCCAATTACACAATTTGACAGAAAAATGCCACAAAAACCAAACTTTTTTTATCTTTTCTGTTATTATTTCGTTTATTTTTCCTAACTTTGTGGCATAATCGCGCAAACATATTTTATAAATAGCGCTGACCTAATGCAGAAAATTATGGCAAATGTTAAAAACGCGGGAATAAGGGAAATAATAATAGACCGCTGTCTCCAGAACAGAGACGGCAGGTCTGTTCTGCAGATAATGGATGCTTGTAACGACGCTCTTAAAGCGCATGGCCTTCGTCCTGTAACTTCTGCTAATACCATTCGCTCTGACTTTAAAACCATTTCTGACCGTTGGGGTAAGACAATTAAATGCGTTCGAAAGGGTAGGGACTTCATCTATTTCTATGAAGACCCCAATTTCTCCATCTTCAACAATCCTATGTCTGATGACGAGATTATGAGGGTATATGGAGCTCTTGAAGTGCTGGAGCGCTTTGAAGGGAAAGAGGGTTTTGAATGGATTGAGGAACTGAACGCCCATTTACGCACCTCGCTTCACATGGGAAACGACGGGAACAGCGTTATCGCATACGATGACAACGCTCTGCTGAAAGGTATGCAGTTCTTTGCTGACCTTCATGACTATATACGCTCTAAGCAACCGATTAAGGTTACTTACCGCCCTTATGTAAACCCAGAGCTGTTAGAAGAGGTGATTCACCCTTACTTCCTGAAGCAGTACAACAGTCGATGGTTCGTACTGGGATATAATGCAAAGTACGATGCGATTTCTACTTTTGCATTGGACCGCATCGTCAATATCCGGAAAGCTACTGTGAAGTTTATCGAAAATGAGAAGTACGACTTCAAAGAGTATTTCAAGAACGTTATTGGTGTTACAGTATACAAAGACCGAGCCGCAGAAGAAATATTGCTGGAGGTGGATAAGGATTTATACCCGTATGTCAGTAGTAAACCCATGCATGCTTCACAGAATCTGGTTCGCTATACAGAGGATGGAAATGCGATAGTCTCGCTTTTCGTTATTCCAAACTTTGAGCTGAAACAACAGATTCTGTCATACGGAAAGCGAATGAAAGTTGTCTCTCCGCTTCATTTACAAGAGGCAATTATACAGAATTTGAAAGAGAACTTAGAAAGTTATGAATCAGCTTACATGAGTTAAGCATTTAAATCAAATTTGCACGCGAGAATATGAGTTATAGCCAATCTGAAATAAAATGGACCGTAATATTAATCGGTGGTATAATTGACTTAGGTCTTTTATTTACCTCCGTTGGAATGTGGTTGTGGTCTATTTTTGGCTATTCTATATTGTCTGCTGAAGACAGAAAAGCTTCAGCAGAGTTAAGTGATACTGCTGGAAACTTGTTCTGGGCATTTTTGATTTTCAATGTAGTGTTTGGCGTTATTGTAAACATTATGCTTGCTGACGAAAAAAACGTCAATAGAGTGTCGGACAATCATATAACCCGCAAAAAATACCATTCATATGGTCATCAGACTTTTTGCGAAGAATGCGGCTGTCCTGATGTTACCGTGTATTCTGACGGAACATGTGAATGTAACGGTTGTGGTTATACTTGGAGGGCATAGTTATGGCAAAATTCAAAGTAGGCGACAAAGTTAAAAACGTTAATACTAATGACGTTGGGTATATTGTAGAAATTATAATATCCCCTCGCAGGAATAGGCAGCTATACAAAGTAAAATATGACTGTTATGAAAAGGACGAGAACAGTATAAACCTGATGCTAGATGTAGATTTGACAGACCCGTTTGAGCGGGTTCGCCAAAACCTTTATGGCAACTATACAGAATATCTGAAGGGCAATACATCATTTAAGATTAGGAGTTCGAATAATAGTACTATTTCCTCATTAAAGGCTTCTAAAACACTGTTCAGACCATATCAATTCAAACCACTCTTGAAATTCCTGTATTCTGATAATAGAAGATTATTGATAGCAGACGAGGTGGGTCTTGGTAAAACCATCGAAGCTGGTCATATCATGCTGGAATTAAAAGCCAGAAACGAACTGCATAATGCTCTTGTGATATGCCCGTTGGCTTTACAGGAGAAATGGACTACTGAGCTGAACGAGAAATTTGGACTGGATTTTGTCATGATAGAAGATAAAGACCAGTTTATGCATGAGCTTCGCTACCACAATGGATTTGTAAAAGTTGTGGTGAATTATGACAAAATTAGAGATACAAGTGAAGTATTGCCTTTTATTAAAGAGAGAAACATCAAATTTAGCTTAGTTGTATGCGACGAGTCTCATAGACTGAGAAACCAGGGAACCCATATCTACCGTGGAGCTCGCACGATTCTGGAAGTAGCAGACAGCGCAGTATTCATGTCGGCGACACCTATCATGATGAACGAGTTGAACTTGTTTAACCAATTGAGGTTGCTTGATGCTGACTTATATGACAATGAAGAAGTATATCTTAACAACGTACAGCTGAACAAACCTTTTGTCCGTGCTTTGAGTATGCTTTCAAAAGGAGCCGACTTCGCTACGATCTCAAAGAGGTTGTCTGAATCAGAAGTTATCACAATCACAAAGGTCGGAGATTTAACAAAGACTATTCCTGTTCAAATAGGCGAATACTTCAAAGAGTATCCAATTTATCAGGAAATCATGCAATTGCTGGCAGGAGAAAACAATGCTACGACAAGGGCCAAAGTACAATATGATTTGTCGGAGATGAGTCCTATGAGCACCATTTTTTCTCGAACGAGGAAAAATGAAGTGACACAGGACTGGTCTCAGGCTGTGCGCAACCCCATGACGAGATACGTCAAACGGACAACAGAGGAACTGGTGGCATCCAGTACCGCCATTGACGAATACATCAACTCAAAAGGCGGTGGTTACTATGATGAGTACGGGAGGATGCGATCTGGTAATCTCGGTTTGATTACTTTGCGTCGACAGTTGGCCAGCAGCGTGTGGGCCACACTAAGTGAAGATCACTTGTTAGATCGTGGCGTTGACGAATTCAGAGAAAAAGAGGATGCTAAGTTCAATGAGCTTCTCAATATCTTCAGAAATGAGGTTTTCAAGAATGGTAATAAGAAAATCATTATCTTTGCCATCTTCAAGAAGACGGTTAAATACCTGTCAATTCGCCTGAAGGAAGCTGGCTACAATAGCGTGATGATATATGGCGGTTCTGGCCTTGATAAGGACGAGATGCTGAAGCAGTTTAGAGAAGATGAATCAATACAAGTCCTTCTGTCAACTGAAGTGGGCAGCGAGGGTCTTGATATGCAGTTCTGCAATTCAATGGTAAACTATGACTTGCCATGGAACCCGATGGTAGTGGAACAGCGTATCGGTCGTATTGATCGTTTTGGACAGGAATCTCCAAAAGTCAATATCTACAATATTGTCATTCAAGACTCAATATTGGAGAATATCTATGAAAGGCTTTTGAGACGTATTGGCATTTTCCGTGAGTCTATTGGTGACCTCGAGGCTATTCTGGATGCCGAGTTGGAGATGGGTAGCAATGGAATGACCATCAAGGAGGCATTGAAGAATATGCAGCAGGACTACTACAGCGACAAGTTGACTAAAGAGGAAATCGAAAGGAAACAACATGAGATAGAGCAGGCAATCGCTAATGAACGACAGAATCTGGAGAAAATTGAAGAAAACCTAACCAACACGTTCACGAATGACGCGTATTTCAAGGAGGAGATTAACAAAATCATCAATAATAATGCTTACGTGACTCAGCATGAACTATACCAGTTTGTGATTCAAATTCTGAAGGATTACCTGACAACGTGCTCGTTGGAGGAAACAGAAGTGCCTGAAGTCTATAAGCTGGTTCTGTCAAAGAGCGACCCAAAGATTCTAATGAAGTTCCTGAGCGACTATGAACCAAACGACAGGGATAGCAAGATTTTATTCTCACAATACAAGAGAGAGATTGAAGGGAAATTGGAAATTCTATTTACCTTTGATCAGGAACAGGCATTTAAGGATAAATCTATATCGTTCGTCAATATTTACCATCCCATCATCCAAGCTGGAGTGAAGATGTATGAGAACAGCCCAAACAACACTCAACGGACGTTCTTCTTTGAAATGGATGGAAAATCTATGCCTAAAGGTATTGGAAAAGGTAAGTACTTATTGGCTATTTACAGGATTTCATCTAGCAGGACCCTTTTCGACAAACCTGTAAATGTGGAGTCTCTCTTCCCAATAGTATATGATATAGACAACGATAAGTTAATTGAAGACAGGGATACATCCGAGAGGTTCATGGGTGTTGCTCAGGTGAACGGGCGCTACTCTCCGATGAAAAATGAATACCGTATCGACAATGAAACGATTGAGGAGATACGCTATGATTTTAATGAATTCATCGATAATCAACTGTCTGAACAACGGAAAGAAACACAAAAACGTCTGGAGAACAGCAAAAAAATGCGTCTCCAGCAAACGGTACAATATCACGACACGCGTATCAATAGCTTAAAGAACTCTATTGATACACAAGAGTCCCTACGTGAGGCTGCTCTCATGTTGAAGGATGATGCAACCCTTAGAACAGTAGAGGGAACTCTTCGTCTGATGAAATCAAACCTCCAGACCCTCCAGCAGAAGAAGGACGAGGACATCGAGAGAATTAACAAGGATGTACAACTAAAGGTTATTGGAGAGATTAGATCTCTAAACCTTGTTCATGTGGTTTAATATAAATGGATGAGATAAGGGATATAATAAAAATCGGGTTAGACTTTGGCACACACCAAACCAAAATCTGCATCCAGAGGACGCCAGACGAAGGTCATGGCATCCCTGAATATGAATTCATGACTTTTGTCGACAAAGATGGAATAGAACAATATTCTCTACCTTCTGTAATCCAAATTAACCAGGATGACAGATTATCATATGGCTTTGTTGTCCCAATTCAGGAGAAACAGAATAGTGTTCCACTTCCTATTATGAAGATAGTTCCTGAGGTTGATAAGATAGATAAAGAGTTAGAAACAAAACAACTTCTTGACAAATATGCAGTTGGAGAAACATCCCAGGAGGATGTGAATGCTATCCATTACCTGCTGGATAGAAAGCTGGAGATATTGGAAACCAAGCATGAAAAGTTGGCTTCTGCCGAAAAGGCCCGGTATGAAAGTGCTTTGGAGGATTACAAGAGAAATAGGAACTTATTTCGCTACTTTAAGCAAGCTACATTTGCTGGGTATGAATGGAATAGACCTATCGCATCAGACACTCTTTGTATTTGGTATCTAACCTATATTATATTCATTTTGGAGAAAAGATTTGGGACTGGGTTTGACATCAATATGGGGGTACCAACTGATGAACGACAATATGAAATGCTGAAAATACATGCCGTAAGAATACTAAGAAGTGCATTCTATTTAGCCGAAGATGTATTCGAAGGAAGTGTGGAAAAATTCTTGTCTGCAAAATACCAGGACCTTTTGGACCAAACCATTCTCCTTCCGTATAACGAAGCAGATAAAGAGGAGTTTGGCCTGAATATTTTCCCAGAAGCTTATGCAAGTCTGGTAGGTATGACATCAAGAGGCAAAATATCTGATGGTATGAGCTTGAATGTTGACATTGGCGGTGGTACGACTGATATTTCATTTTTTACGGTGAATGACAAAAAACCGATGATCTACAGATATTGGTCTATACCGTACGGACTGAACTACATCGCTGAGTCATCAGGATTTGACTATGCCGACGGCGACTTCTCTTCTCTGGCAGAGTCTGAAGCAGTTGAAACATATAACAGAATGAAACTTGAAGTTGGGCAGAAGATAGAAAGGGAATTGTTAGAAATGCTGAAAACTTCTAGTGTCTCAAAGGGGCAGTTCCTGGCTGCACTGCACGACCGAGTCGTAATATATAACGGTGGCGGTAGCAATTATGAATTCCTTTCAGTTCCTGTTTCTCACTTTTCAGATGTTAAGTCGCACGATGTAAAATTCTGGGAAGAGGAGAATATCAAGGATATAAAAGATATCAAACGGGTAGTCATGTTACTGGCCACCTCTTATGGACTTGCCGTTTCTAATAGTGATGCGGAAGTCGAGTTATGTGATTTTGAATCTCTCTTCCCAAAGGATGATGATGGTGAATCAAAATATGAGAGAAGGGAAATAGATAAGGATGTATGCTGATATGAATATAAAAAAGTACATAGAAAAATACATCGACGATCCATATGCCATGGAAGTCTTATACTACCATGTGCGTAAAGTTGTGACGCATACACAGTTCGGCAATAATAATGCCGATGGTTTTAATATCGATGGCCGTTTCCTAGGAAAGGATATTGAGATTAACTTGCCGAAAGGGAAAAAATCGTTGTACGAAAACTTAGGATACGTATTGTCTGTACGTACTTTGATCATCAAGCCACATTGGCTATCAGAATGTAGCGACAACTATCTTTTATTCCCTTTGGTTTCTCGTCATTCTCTATCTTGGCTTAGTCATCGCGTTATAAATGACTGTATAGATGATGATGTTTTCCGTGATATTTTCGCCGTACTCATGGAGGCTGTTTCCAACGAATATCTGTCTGAAGAAACAAAACAAACCTTTAAAGACAAAACTAGAAGACCGGAATATAGAAACATCTCCGCGTATTACAATGGTATTGACAAAAGCGATAAGGATAATTGGAACAGGACTATAAAGCCTTGTTCATACCTGCTTAACGACAGAATTGACGAATATATCGTAAGAGAAACGGTTGAGTACATTGGTGATACGGCATTCGCTTATTGCCCGAACTTGAAGTCTATCACTTTCCTGAGAAGGAATACCTTGTTTGGCAAATTCCCGATTATCGAATGCCCCAAACTGGAGAAAATCGTTGTACCGACTGATTCTGTTGAATACTACAAAAAAGAACTTCCTTACTATTCTGACATAATTATTAGTGAGGAAGATAATCTGACTGGTAGGAAAAGAATCCCGTATGAGGCACCCCAAGAGGAAACTCCCAGTCAGCCGACTAAAGGAACCACAGAAGCCCCACTAAACGACGAGTTACAAGAGGTGGACCCCAAGGTGTTCAAGTCTGCTTTTAAACAGGTGATGAAAGATGTTGAGAAGGAAAGCATGGCTGAGAGTATTAAAATTAAATACCAGTCGGCTGCTCATTTCGTCCAGTTCTATTCATCCAGAGGGCAGAGGTCATTCAATATGACAGTATTTGGAAAAGCTTTTGCTGATTTCTGCAAAAATAAGGCGCTTAAGAGTATTGAAGAATACTATGAAGGAATAAGGGAATTTGGCGTAGCAGAAAAGGCATATTACAATACAAAATTTATGAGCATAATAGAAAGAATATACAAAAAAATCAAACGTAAATAGAGATATTAAATATGAGCACAAACGAATTACAACAACAGACAACTGTTAATGTACAAGAGAAAGCCAACCTAATTTGGGCGATTGCAGACAAATTGGTTGGTGTATATAAACCGCACGAATATGGCAACGTGATACTGCCAATGTGCGTGGTGAAACGCTTCGAGGATACACTGGCACCGACCAAGCAGAAGGTGCTGGATGTGAACAAGCAACTGGACGCTGACGGCATTACTGTGAAGCAGGGCTTCTTGGAGAAGGCTGCAGGACAGAAATTCTACAACCTCTCGCCCTTCACCTTTGAGACGCTGCTTAGCGACCCCGAGAACATCCGTGAAAACTTTGAGTCGTACTTGAACCACTTCTCTGAGAACGTAATCGATGTGATCCACCGCATGAAGTTCCAACAGGAGATAGAGACGATGGCTGAGAACGGATTGCTCTATCTGGTCATCAAGGAGTTTTGCACGGAGAAGGCTTATCTGGGTGCCGACAAGGTAAGTTCAGTTGATATGGGCTACATCTTCGAGGAACTGGTACGCAAGTTCTCTGAAAGTTATGACGAACATGCCGGAGCACACTTTACCGCCCGTGACATCATCAATCTGATGACTGAGTTACTGGTGGGTGAAGACGAAGAACGCCTAGAGGAAGAAGGAATCTCAGCAACAATTTATGACATGGCAATGGGTACCAGTCAGATGCTGGGTTGCATGAGTGACCGCCTTTTGGAGATTGACCCCGAAGCCGACATCACCACCTACGGACAGGAACTGAACGAACAGACCTTTGCTATTGCCAAAGCTGACACGCTCATTAAGGGAGGCAATGCTGACAATATGCGTCAGGGCGATACGCTGGGCGACGACAAGTTTGATGGGTATAAGTTCGACTATATCATTTCCAATCCGCCTTTCGGCATTGAGTGGAAGACAAGTAAAGCTGCTGTGGAGGCAGAGAACAAGAAAGGTGCTGCAGGACGCTTTGAACCTGGATTGCCTGCCATTGGCGATGGTCAACAACTGTTCCTGCTTAACGGAGTAGCGAAGCTGAAGGACACGGGGCGTATGGCTATCATTCAGAATGGTTCTCCTATGTTCAAGGGCGATGCAGGCAGCGGTGAAAGTAACATCCGCGGCTATCTGTTGGAAAACGACTGGTTAGAAGCCATCGTTCAACTTCCTAACGACCTCTTCTACAACACGGGTATTGCTACCTACATCTGGGTTATTACTCGCAATAAGTCTGCTGAGCGTCGCGGAAAGGTGCAGCTCATTGATGCCTCTCAATGCTACGAGAAGCGCCGCAAACCACTTGGTAATAAGCGTGTAGAGATTACCGAGACTGCCCGACAACTCATCATGCAGGCCTACCACGAGTTCAACGATGGCGTGGTGACTCAGACCGCTGCTGATGGCACGGAGATTCGTGTGGAGAGCAAGGTGCGCGAGAACGACTACTTCAAATATAGTAAGATTTTTATCAAGGCTCCAGAGAAGGACACCGAGATTATCCCTTGGCAGACTGACCGCGACGAATACTTGCAGAAGAATGTGGCTCCCTATTCTCCGAATTTCGTTGTTGACGAGAAGAAAACCCGCATAGGTTATGAAATACCCTTCACCCGCGAGTTCTACAAATATACGCCGTTGAAGCCCTCTGCAGACATCTTTGAGGAGCTGAAGGTGTTGGAGCAGCAGGAGAGTGAGTTAATGGAGAAATTGTTGCACTAAACCATGAGTGACATGGAGAGACATTATAAAGAAAGTGGTATAGAGTGGATTGGTAGGATTCCTGACACATGGAAAATCTACAGAATCAAGTACAACACATTTCTCAAAGGTAGAATTGGATGGCAAGGCTTGAATTCTAATGATTTTATTGACGAGGGGTATTGTCTTATTACAGGAACTGACTTTGATAATAGAGGTGGCATTAACTGGAATACTTGTTATAGAATATCCAAAGATAGATTTGATGAAGACGAACTGCTTCATATAAAAAAAGGAGATTTATTGATGACTAAAGATGGCACCATTGGAAAAATGGCGTATATTGATGATTTGCCAGAAGAAGCTTCTTTAAATAGTCATTTGTTAATAATAAGACAGATAACAAATTTGATGGACAACAAGTACCTGTATTGGACAATGTTAAGTGACATTTTTGTACAATTCTATAATCTATTTCAATCAGGTACTACTATGAACTCTATAAGTCAAAGTACGCTTGGCTTATTCAGCACTCCATGTCCACCTATTCCTGAACAGCAGCATATAGCTAAGTACCTTGACGAGAAGTGTGGGGAAATAGATTCTCTCATTGAACTTCAAGAGCAGATGATTGGAAAGCTGAAAACATATAAGCAGAGCGTTATCATTGAGGCAGTCACAAAAGGTCTTAATCCTGACGCAAAACTCGTTCCCACTGGCATCGATTGGATTGGAGAGATTCCTGAAGGGTGGGAAATTGCTCAACTGAAGAGATTCCTTACATTTCAAAATGGTCAGGATTATAAGGCTATTGAAACAAAAGAAAGTGAAGGATTCCCTGTTTATGGTTCTGGAGGAGTTTTTGCTTATGCCGCAAAATACATGTACAATGGAGAATCTGTTCTATTTGGAAGAAAGGGAACTGTTAATAAACCATTGTACGTTAATTGCTGTTTTTGGACAGTGGACACGATGTATTACACTATCCCTTCTGAAGCATGTAATTGCAAATTCATGTACTATGTCGCAACAACTTTACCTTACGACAAATATTCAACATCAACAGCATTACCAAGTATGACACAATCCATATTGGGAAATCTAAAGATTACAATTCCTCCGATCGCTGAACAGCAAGCTATCGCCTCCTACCTTGACAAGAAATGCTCAGAGATTGACAAACTGATAGATTTAAAACAACTAAAGATTGAGAAACTGAAGGAATACAAGAAGAGTGTAATTTACGAGGCAGTTACAGGAAAGATAAACATTGAATCATAAAAAAAGAAGATATGGACAACAACGACTTGAAAGAACGGGACTTTGAAGCCTACATCGAGCACTGGCTAACTACAAAAGGTGGTTACCAGAAAGGTAATCAAGCCACTTACGATAAAGAACGTGCCATTGATTTGAAAACAATGGTTAAGTACTTACGTATGACCCAGACGAAGAAGTGGGAGTTGTATGAGAAAAAGTATGGTGCCCAAACGGAAGACCGTCTTTATAACGTGCTACAAGACAAAATACATGAGCGTGGCCTTATATGGGTACTACGCAATGGTATAGAAGACCTGGGCTTTAAGTTTAAGTTGGTCTATTTCGAACCATCCAGTCCGCTAAACGAAGAGCTAAACTTAAAATACGAGCAGAATATTTTGGAGTGTACGAGACAGTTCGCTTATTCCACCCAAAACCATAAAACTATTGATATGGTTCTCTCGGTGAATGGCATTCCTTTGGTAGCTCTGGAACTGAAGAACCAGTTGACAGGTCAGAATGTGGAAAATTCCCGCGACCAATGGATGAATGACCGTGACCAGCGTGAAGAACTGTTTCAGTTCAACCATCGTATATTAGCATACTTTGGTGTTGATCTCTACGAGGCTATCATGGCAACCGAACTACGAGGTCCACAGACATTCTTCATGCCATTCAACCAAGGCAGCAATGGAGCAGGTAACGTTGGTGGCAAAGGAAACCCTGAAGCACCAGAAGGACAATATACAACAAGTTACCTGTGGGAGCGTGTACTTAACCGCCGTATGTTACTCTGCATCTTACAACGATATATATCCCGTCAGGAAGAAGAACGTATCAGCATTTATAAGACGCATGATGGCCAGATTCGTCAGGAAAAACGCAAAAGCGTTAAGATTATCTTCCCACGATACCATCAGCTCGACGTGGTAGAAAAACTACTGGCTGACACTGCAGAACATGGATCTGGTAAGAATTATCTTATTCAACACTCGGCAGGCTCAGGTAAGTCAAATTCCATTGCATGGGTGGCTTATCGCTTAGGAGCATTACAAAATACAGAGTTAAAACCAATGTTTAACTGTGTGTTTGTTATTACAGACCGTCGTATACTTAACTCTCAGCTGCAGAAGACCATCCTCGGTTTCGACCATGTAGATGGTACAGTGGATACAGTGAAGGATAGCGACCCGTCAGCCAAGTTGCGCACTTTAATCAATGATGACAATTCGCGTATCATTATTTGTACACTACACCGCTTCCCACTGATTTATAAGGAGGTAAACAAGAATACAGGTAAGAGATATGCTCTTATTGTGGATGAAGCGCACTCGTCTCAAACGGGTAAGGCTGCAGAGAAAATGAAAGCTGCACTGGCAGATACAGATGAAGCCTTACGTGAGATGGCAGCTCTGCAGGACATTGCCGAAGAAGAGCTGGAAAAGCAACGCGATGAGATAATGGATACGTTGTTGGCACAAGGTCAACATAGTAATTTGTCATTCTATGCATTCACTGCAACACCTAAGCCTAAAACACTACGCACTTTTGGCATTTGCACACATCAGGACGTAGACCCGACAAAGTGCCGTTACGAGGCATTCCATACCTATTCAATGCTGCAGGCTATTGAGGAAGGATTTATTAAAGACGTACTGCTTAGCTATACTCCTTATGGTGTAAGCTACGAAATAACAAAGCGTATTTCAGAAGATCCAGAATACGAGGAAACTCCTGCGACAAAGGCAGTAAAGGCTTTCCATGACAACCACCAACACGTCATAGATAAGAAATGTGCCATTATCGTTGAAAAGTTCCGTGAGGTAACTCTACCAGCAATGCAAGGCAAAGCTAAAGCTATGGTTGTTACAGCCAGTCGTGCCCATGCCGTACGTTACTATATGGCCATCAAGGCATATTGTGAGTTACAGGGATATACAAATGTACATCCGCTTGTAGCTTTCTCTGGTAAGGTAGTCTACCAAGATAAAGAATACACAGAGACAGCTATGAACTCTACACCTGAATATAAGATTAGTGAGGCTGGACTACCGTTGTTCTTCGCATCAGACCTCTATAACGTATTGGTTGTAGCTGACAAATATCAGACTGGATTCGATGAGCCGCTATTACACTCTATGTTTGTTGACAAGAAACTGCGTGATGTAAAGGCCGTTCAGACATTAAGCCGTTTGAACCGTGCCCATCCTGACAAGATAGATACCTATGTACTTGATTTCGTGAATGACCCAGAGGATATCAAGAAGAGCTTTGAGCCGTTCTATACTGGTACCGAACTCATCAAGCCTATGGACTTGAATTCTGTCTTTACACTGCGTGACAATATTCGTGAACTGAATCTTTGGACAGATCAAGACGAACAAAGGGTAGAGGAGATAGTAAAGACTGTAAAGAAGGATGATCCAACACGATTAGGAAAACTGTCAAACGCATTCAAGGGCGTAGTTGACCGTATTAACCAGTTAGACGAAGATACATTTTACACTGTACGTAGTCAAATCAAACAGTTTGTGCGCTTCTACAACTATCTTGCACAGGTGGAGCGTACTTATAACCGTGACCTTTATCGCACATACGTTTTCTGCGATTTACTTTTGAAACTTATCAAGGCAAAGCACCATGAGCGTATAGACCTTAATAAACAACTGATGCTGGTAAACTCTCGCATCGAAGCAGGTGAAACACAAAGCATTCACCTTGACAAGAATTCAGGTGGTTTGACAACGCCTAAGCCTGGTACTGGTAATGGCCCTGATGACAAGCGTGACTTGCTTTCGAATATCATAGATAAAGTAAATATGATGTTCCGAGGTAACTTCACCAAAGAAGACCGTGTTTTGGTTGAAAGTATATATGACAAACTCAATCAGCCCAAGGTACGTCGTAAACTGACAAAGCAAGCAAAGAACAACGACCCGAAGCAGTTTGCAGAAAGCATCTTTCCTGAGGTATTTGCAGAGGCAGCGCAGGAATGTTATGGAGACCAAATGGACGCATTCCGTCGTCTCTTCCAAAATCACGACCTTTATAACAGCATAATGTCACAGATGGGCGATATGATGTATGCTAACTTCCGTGCACAAGACGAAGCTGTGTTCAACCCCGAACGCTTCAAAGAGAAAGTACTACCAGTGATGCAGGCAGAGTTTACCGAGATTCAGCCGGAGATAAGGCCATATCCCATCGTTGCCGACTGGCTTGTTAAGGTAATTGCTGCAGAGACAGCTCCATCGATGGACGGTGCCAACGATGTATTGCAGAACGCCTTCAATCGTCTCTACTGTTCACCTAGGAAGGTAGCCTTCATGGACAAAAAGAGTCACTTCCGTTCATTGGTGAGTTACTTTGAGGTGTTCCTGAAGAAGATATACTTCATAGAGAATGGGAAAGAGATGGTGGTTACTCGCGAAAATGCCCGACCAGGAGAAATGCCTGCATTGGGTGATTGCATCTATCAGACACCATGCTTGAAGCGTCTGAAGCATGAGCAAGATTCGAATAAATTCAAAACATGGCTCCAGCAACTACGTGACTGGCGTAATGAACAATCTCATCAGGCACCAATAGCCACTGAGGAAGAATACGATACCGCTATACATATCGTGACTGCCCTCTATCTCTTTGTTACTGCATACAACATCAAATGGCTACAGCCAAAGATGATGGCTAAGCTCGTCAGTATGGATAAAGAATATGAATCCATTGGAATGGCAGCTGAATCTAATAATTTTGAAACTAACAATTAAATAATATTCTTATGAAGAAATATCTATTATTAGTAGTTCTGGCAGTGTTCTCAAAATCACTCTATTCACAAAGTCTTAGAACAGTGTTTAATGACAGAATAGAGATTAAACAATACTACTCAGTTCAACACACTTTCGCCTTGGGAGATTCTGTAAATATCCATGCATACAAGAAGAAAGGAGATAAGTATCATTTCTTAATTGAGACCGATGACTACGCTAATGTTATTATCTGCAATAAGATTCCCTTTGATGTAACCGAAAAACAACTGAAAAAATTGCCGAATGCCCTTGGTTCTGACATTCCTGAACTGAAACAGCAATTGAAAAAGAATGTTGATGGTAGATTAAGGCAGCAATGCAAGCAAAAGGCTTTAAGTGGCAAAATATGGGCAACTGTTAATTCTGCTTGGGCATTTAGTGGTGCAGCGTCGGGTATGCCCAAAATCGAGAGGAATGATGTTGTTTACATTATTGGCTATAAAAAGGGCTATAGCGAAAATGAATATGCACTGTACGGTAACAATATTGCTGGTGTGTATAAAGCATCAGGAACATCAGGCTTGTTTGACAAGAAAATCGATATGACTTATATGCCGTCAATTGATGATGAAGATGTGCAGAAACTGCTAATGGAAAAGCAAAACGCAATTGCAGAGCATAAAGCTGAAGAGAAACGACAATACCGAAAGAAAGCATTAGGAGGAGAAATTCCAGGTATTATATCCTATGGCATTCTTAAGACTGTAGGTGGAGAGGCAAGTCCATTTCACAGCGGTGATACAGTCGCTGTGGTAGGCTACTCGAAAATTGGTACTACTCATTACTTTGCTTTGTATTCAAACGAAGCCGTAGCTAATGTCAGCTCTTCATCTTCATTGAACTCTGTATTTCGTAACTCGGAATATATCAAATTTGATAATCTTCCTGCGTATGATGATCCTGAAGTTGTTTTGAAGATGAATCAAGAAGAGGCTTACGTTGACTCTGTAATGTCCATCAAACTAGCAGAATCCAGAAAAAGACTTGCCGAGTCACAAGACAAGCTGATTCAAACTTACAAGGAGTACGACCCCGTTATTGTAAAACTCGACTCGTGGGACTCTAATTCTGCTGGTGGTATAGAGGTTAGTCTTAGCGTTATCAATTGCTCTTCCCAAACCATCAAATATATTACCATACAAGGCTACTTTACCAATGCTGTTGGTGATAAGTGTCGCAATGAAATAGGTGGAGGAACTGTTTGGAAAGGAAAGGGTATTGGTCCAATTTGCCCAAGACCAACAACATTGGATAATTTCTATGAACGAATTGATGAATGTAAAGGTAGTTACACATTTGACAATCTTACTTTCTACTCTCGCGTCGCTCAGTATTTCCATTTCTCATCTGTCACCATACAGTACATGAATGGCAAGACTATCACGCTTTCAGGTAACAATCTCAAAAAACACGTAAGATATTAATAAGTGCTTATACCATAATGAGTATGAAAATTGTAAGTTGGAACTGCAACGGAGGCTTCCGAAAAAAATATAAGGAACTGTTCAACGCATATCCTGATGCAGATTTGTTCGTAGTACAGGAATGTGAGAATCCGGATTTTTATAATAATCGGGAGTATAAAGCCCTATTTCAAAATGGATTCCATGTGGGAACGCCGGATTATTCCATGAAAGGCATTGGAGTGTTTGCACCTAAAGGTAACTGGTTGCGTCGAACTAAATGTAAATATGGTAATCCATTGCACATGCTAGGGTATGCTTTCTTTGAGGTAGACAACTTACAAAAAATGTTAGCTGTTTGGCCGCATGGCAAGTATGTTGAAGAAATGATTGACTTTATCCACCTTAATGAGAATCTTATAACGAACGACCTGCTGATAATGGGTGATACGAACAGTTGCTCAGTGTTCAATAATCACCATCCTAAAGGTAAGAATCATGATGTCTTAGTTGAGTCTTTAAAAGATAAAGGACTTGTTGATGCATATAACTATTGCACCGGAGAGGCAGAAGGTGAAGAATCTATTCCAACCTTCTATTTGCAGCGCAAGAAGGATAAACCATATCACCTTGATCGTTTCTTTGTGTCATCTGAACGAATCGATTCTTTTAAAGTGGCCGAAGACATTGACTATTGGTTAACTCTAAGTGACCATATCCCTGTAGAACTGATTATTAATAACTGATTAACTAACACAATTTGAATTATTATGAAACTATCAAAGATAAAAGAAATATCGCCAAAGTCCTATTGGCATAATGAAGCGACAGATTTTACTCCTTGGTTAGCAGAAGAAGAGAATCTTGCGCAACTGAGTGAAGCTATCTTTCTTGATCTTGAATTAATTTCAACTGAAGAAAAGATGGATGGCGGTCGAGCTGACATACTATGTAAAGATACTGTTACTGGAAATAACGTGATAATTGAAAATCAGTTAGAGAAAACAGATCCTGACCATCTTGGCCGGATTCTATCTTATGCAGCTGCTTTGAAAGCAAATACGATAATCTGGATAGCTACTAAATTTGAAGAACAATATCGGGCAACAATTGACTGGCTCAATAGCGTGACAGACGAGGAATTTAACTTCTTCGGTATTGAGATTCATCTTTTGCAAATAGGAGATTCTGACTATGCGCCTCAGTTTAAGGTTGTAGCGAAACCGAATGACTGGCAAAAGCAAGTAAAAGCAACTTCTAAACACGATGCAGAAGAGTTGACTGATACTAAGAAATCTCAGCTCGAATACTGGCAGGCTTTTGCTGAATATATGGGGAAGCACCATTCTCATTACTTTAAGACACAATCACCATTGCCACAGCATTGGATGAATATTGCCATCGGTCGTTCTGGTTTCAATATTTCGTTGAATGTAAACTCTAAAGAGAATAGGAATACAATTCAACTTTGGATAAACACAGCTAATCCAAAGGATACATTTGACAAGATGGCTAAGGACCATAAGGATGATTCTCTGACTGCAATATCACCAGATATTGACTGGCAGCGTCTTGATAATCGTAAACAATGTGTTATCTCACTGTCTCACCCGTTCACCTTTACAGATAAGTCAACACAGGATGAACAGTTTAAATGGTTCCGTGAAGTGGCGGAATTGTTTGTGAAATTCTTTAAGCCAATAGTAAAGAACATGTAAAGTCTATAATTATGGGCTCATATCTTTTCCTTATTACACTGAGCGAATTCCTTCTAGACCCATTTGGGATAGGAATAGTTTTATCTGTTTATGCTGGATCTATTTTTGGCATATATGAAGCGTTTTACAAGGAAAGATTTGAAAAGAATAAGCAAAGTTACGATAATAAAACTATTTCCGAAGAAGAATACTTAAGAAAGAAAAGAAACCTCACAACAGAAGCTGTTATCGTGATGATATTTGCACCCCCTATAATTGGAGCATTGTTGTATTTTGCCTTTATCTTTGTAATTGCATTGGGAGTACTCATAAAATTATTTTTTAAAAAATAACCATTTTATGAAAAGAACTAAAAAACAGACACCTTATTGGGTATTATTGTTAATTATAAAACGATGAAGAAATTATTAATTCTTTCTGTAGTAGTAGCCCTTTTATTTGTAGCATGCAAGGGAAAGAGCAGTAATGATGAGCTGCGTGATGGTGGTTTCGGCATAGGTATTGACACCGCAACAGTTAATGACATACTGCAGTCTGATGATACTGCTTATACATCAACATCAAACGAAATAAAGGAAATGGATGTAAAAGAAACTCCAAAACACCACAATTCTTCGTCATCATACAAATTAAAAGTGAATAATGATAACATGCGTGGATTTGATCCTGCCTCTGAAGATGATATGCCTGACAATGGAATGAGTCGTTATATGGAGAATAATGATGAAGAAGGCTGGGATTAACTCAAAGGAAAAGCAAATATGAATGATGAAGAAAGAATTATACATGCTTTGAATGAATTGGCAGACATCGAAAAAGAGAACAGCCAAAAGAAGGAAGAAGAACGGAAACGTGAGAAGAAAGCTGCTGTAAAGCGGGAGCGCCTGTATAAATACTTCTACGAAGAAACTTCTCCCATTTCAATGCATATTCCCAAGGGGTCAAAGCTTTCTGAATTGATAGAAGATTGACGAATTAATAAAAGTCACAAATATGTTAGGAGCAATAATCGGAGATATAGTAGGTAGCCGTTGGGAGTTTGCCCCCACAAACGACTACGACTTTGAATGGTTGTCATCGGAAAATGGATTTACGGATGATACCATCTGTACTGTCGCTGTTGCTGATGCGCTGCTACGAGACCGCGACTTTGGCGAGAGCATCCATGACTGGTGCAACCGCTATCCGCATCCGATGGGAGGATATGGCGGAAGGTTTGCACAGTGGGTACACAGCGAGAATCCTCAGCCATATAACAGCTTTGGCAATGGTGCAGCCATGCGTGTAAGTCCCGTGGCTCATTGGTACGATACCATTGATGAGGTGTTAGATGCTGCAGCTGGTACCGCTTTGCCGTCACACAACCACGATGAAGGTATCAAGGGGGCACAAACTGTTGCACTGGCTATATTCAAGGCTTTGCAATTTGGCCAAGAGGCTCCTGAACATATTGATGAGATACTGGCTGAATGTGTCGAGTTCTCTGGCTATGACATCAACATCCGTAAGGAAGATGTCATCAACCGCTTCGACGAGACTTGCCAAGGCACAGTTCCTGTAGCCTTGTGGATTATTGGAATCAGCGACAATTTTGAGGATGCCGTTCGTAAGGCAGTAAGCCTTGGTGCCGACGCTGATACACTTGGCGCAATCGTTGGCAGCATTGCCGAAGCAATCTGGGACATTCCTCTACAGATGCAATTGGAAATATTGCACTATCTACCATCGGAAATGAAGCGTGTCGTAATTGAATTCTATAAAAGGTGCAACAGAGATAGTTTCGTCGCTGGTTACGGAGATGAAGGAGCTGCTATAGATATGATGCAAACAGAATAACATAAAGGAAAAAGAAGCGATGACTTACACATATAAATATCCAAGACCGGCTGTGACTGCAGACTGTATTGTAGTCACAAAGGAAGCAGAACCAAAGGTGCTGCTCATTCAGCGTGGAAATCCGCCATTCAAAGGTGCATGGGCTTTCCCTGGCGGATTCATGAATATGGATGAGACAACAGAGGAATGTGCTATCCGTGAACTAGAGGAAGAGACTGGGTTGAAGGTGACAACCGTCTTCCAAATTGGTACATACTCCAAGATTGACCGTGACCCACGAGGGCGAACGATTACCGTTGCTTATCTAGCAATCGTTGACAGTCCTTTGGATGTGAAAGGTCAGGACGATGCTGCAAATGCTGCGTGGTTCTCAATTACTGACCTTCCACATCTTGCCTTCGACCACTATGATATTATGCATGATGCAGTTATCTTGTATGGTTCAAAAATTGGTAATGTATAAGATTTAATAAGCGTATAATATGTATTTCTTTTTATTACCCGAAACTAGCATTATCCTCACAATATTTGTGATAGGAGTAATTATCTATTTTGTAGCGTCAGCAGCGAAATCATCAGTAGGTGGCATGCTTAGTTCTGTAAACATAGATGAAGAGGCGATTACAGTAAAGCATTGTAAGAGTAAAAACGGGAAGGCCATTGTTGGAAAATCGGCATTTAACAAAAGTCACATGTATTATATCGCTGAAATAGTAAGGGCAAGCAAATACGATCATCTTGGATTTGTTTTCGGGAAAAGCATCGAAGAATTAGAGGCAAATCTTGAAAAGGAATTAGAAAGACATGGCCAGATTGCTTCTGTAAGAGACTTGGTTAGTGAAGATGGCATCTTTTATGTTAGAAAAACAGGATATGACGAAAAGTATAATGAATTTGAAGCATATATCGATAATGTACGGACTAAAAGATATATCCGAACTGTTTACGGGAAAACGATGGTTGAACTTGAAGAAAATGCAAAAAAGGAACTGGCAA
>JAEEGG010007725.1_pt1 | contig 24657 bp, 17 predicted proteins | sample 9134161 | NCBI WGS metagenome assembly JAEEGG01 (sample SAMN16246543, study PRJNA631951) | gut metagenome | biome: gut microbiome; feature: rumen; material: CR-attached | host: Bos | place: Iran: Karaj | collected 2018-10
TGGCTTCTGCGCAGGCCGCGGTGATCAGTTCCGGCACGGCTTCGCTCGAGGCCGCCCTGATCGGCACTCCGCAGGTGGTGTGCTATGGTTTCAACCGTCTGACCTGGATGATCGCGCGCCTGAGCGTGAAGGTGCGTTATGTGAGCCTGGCAAATCTTACTCTCGACCGGCTCCTTTTCCCGGAACTGCTTCAGGATGCTGCTTCTCCGGAGCGCATTTTCAGCGAATTGGAAAAAATCCTTACGGACGGGGAGACTGCCTCCCGGATGCGGGCCGGTTACGATGAATTGAAAACCCTGCTCGGGGGCGTCGGTGCTTCCGGGCGCATAGTAAAAGATATCTATGGGCAAATTACACGTTTATAAGTACCAGGGCGCCGGCAACGATTTCGTGATCGTGGACAACCGGCGCGGTGAGGCGGAATTCCTGACGCCGCATTTGGTCAACCGTCTCTGTGACCGCCGTTTCGGCGTCGGAGCCGACGGTTTGATGACGCTTTGCGCAAGCGATGTGGCCGATTTCGAGATGCATTATTACAATTCTGACGGCCCCGAGGGTACGATGTGCGGCAACGGCGGCCGTTGTCTGGTGGCTTTCGCGGACACGATGGGTATTTCGAAATTCGAGTTCCTGGCCTGTGACGGCTATCACCGTGCCGAGGTGCTCGAGCGTGCGGGCGACCGGCGCATCGTCCGGTTGAAGATGCGCGACGTGGACCCGGTGGTCCGGATGGCCGACGGCTGGTTGCTCGAGACAGGTTCGACGCATTTCATCCAGTGGGTGAAGGATCTGGAGCACTTCGACGTCGACGGGGAAGGGAAGCGGCTGCGCTGGGACGCCCGGTTCCCCAACGGGGCCAACGTGAACTTCGTGGAGCCTTTCGCCGACCGCCTTGCCGTCCGTACATACGAACGCGGCGTGGAGGCCGAGACCTGGGCCTGCGGCACCGGTTCGACGGCTGCGGCGCTGGCTTCCTACGTCCACGGTGAAAAATGTTTCGTCTCCAAGGTGGAAAATGACGAAGAACGTATTAAATTTGCCGTTCAGACCCGGGGCGGACGCCTGGAAGTCGATTTCATCGCCCGGGAGGACGGCTCCTTCCGCGATGTCTGGCTGACCGGTCCCGCCACGCGGGTGTTCGAGACCGACATCGACCCCGAACAGATTTAAACAGACACCTGTCATGGCATTCAAGTTCAGTTTCAAAACATTGGGAATCAAGCGGAAGGTGCTCCTCGGATGCATCGTGCTGGCTGTCATCCTTTTTTTCTCGAGCCTGATCTCCATTTTCGAGTTCGTCAGGATGAACCGCTATGTGTCGGGCGTAATCGCCGACAACATCAGCAGCATCAACACGGCCCGCGAACTGCTTTCCGTCTCCGAACAATACAACATCAGCCTGATGAACGGGCTTGTGCTCGAAAACGACGAGGAACTGGAAGCCCTGCCGGTCGCCCCGCAGGAGGAACTCGTGTCTTCGTTCGAAAATCTGAGCAAGCGCTTCGTCACGCCGCAGGAACGGGCTGCCGCCGATTCAGTGCTCTATGCCTATGCGGCCTATATGCAGGTGGTCTCCGAAGCGGAGCAGATGTGGCAGCAGGACTATACCGACCGTCAGCATTGGTTCTTCAACCGTCTGCAGCCCGTGTATGTGAAGTTCCGCGGCTATATGATGCAGTTGACATCCATCAGCCAGGATGCCCTGATCGAGAGTTCGCAGGACGTCCGTGAGGGTACCTACCGCAGCCTGATGCCGGGCCTTGTGTCCGTGCTGGTCGGTCTCATCATGATGTTGTTGCTGAACTATTACCTGAACTATTACCTGATCAATCCGTTGCTGAAGATCACGGGCGGCATCAAGGGCTACCGTTATCACGGCCGCAGTTATGACGTCAAGCTCGACAACGACGACGAACTGGCCGAACTCAACGAGGCGGTCGGCGACATCGTCGACCAGAACCAGTCTTTCAAACGGGAACTCGAACGATGAATGTGGGCATCATATCGCGGAACGTGGGCATCGCACTGATCTGTTGCGCGGTGTTTATGTTCCTGTCCGCGCTGGTGGCGGCGCTCGACGGCTTCGACTCGTCGTTCTCTCCGCTGCTGCTCAGCGGAATCCTGACCATGATGGTCGGCGTTTTCCCGCTGATCTTCGTGCGCAGGCACAAAGATATCAATACAAAGGAAGGTCTTGCCATCCTTCTCATCGCCTGGTTCCTGAGCTGTATTTTCTCGATGCTTCCCTACGTGCTCTGGGGCGGCGAGTTTACGCTGGTCAACGCTTGGTTCGAGAGTGCATCGGGTATCACGACCACCGGTGCCACCATCCTGCAGGATATCGAAGCCCTGCCCAAAGGCCTGCTCTTCTGGCGTTCGTCCACTCATTACATCGGCGGCCTGGGCGTGGTGGTTTTCATTATGATGATCCTGCCCTCATTCGGCACGGTCCGCTTCAAGATGAGCAAGATGGACGTCGACGATATCTCCAAGAGCAACTACCAGTACAAGTCGAACAAGTTTATACACGTGGTGGTATCCGTTTATGCGGGCATCACCGTCTGCTCGTTCCTTTCGCTGCTGCTGGCCGGCATGCCGCTTTTCGACGCGGCCAACCACGCGCTCAGCGTATCGGCCACGGGCGGCTTCAGTATCAAGAACGCTTCGATCGCGGCCTACGATTCGCCGCTGATCGAAGGCATCCTCGTGTTCTTCATGATTGTGGCCAGCCTCCATTTCGGCCTGATCTATGCCTCGTTCGCGACGCGGACTTTCAAGGTCCTGAAGAACCCCATCACAAAGTTCTACTTGATCACCATTGCGGTAATGACCGTGCTCGTGGCATTCAACCTGGTGACGAGCGGTACGATCTCCAATGTGTGGCAGGCCTTGCGGCACAGCCTCTTTTCCGTGGTCTCGTGCATCTCGACCACGGGTTTCGGCTCCACCGACACGAATGTATGGCCCGTATTCTCGATCCTGATCCTCATCTACGCCGGCATCCAGTGCGGCTGCTCCGGCTCCACGACCTCCGGCCTGCGTTCCGACCGCGTGTATTTCACGATGAAGGCGGCCCGCGCACTGCTCACCAAGATTGCGTATCCCACCGCCGTGGTGCAGGTCAAGTCGGACGGGCAGGTAATTGACCGGGACCTGATCAACAGCGTTTCGATCTACGTGCTGCTCTATCTGCTCATCACGCTGTTGATGTCCATCGTCTACGCGGCTTTCGGCCTCGACTTGATGACTTCGGTAAGTGCCTCGACTTCGATGATGAGCAACGTCGGTCCTTGTTTCGGCACCTTCGGTTCTTCGATGAGCAATTTCTCGACCGCCCCCGAAGCGGTCAAGATACTGATGACCTTCCAGATGATCGTCGGCCGTCTGGGCATTTACTCGATCCTGCTGGTATTCATCCTCTATCGCAAGCGGGCATAATGGGGGTCGCACAGTTCTTCACCGACCGGCTGCGGCACCATCTGGGCTATCCGCCTACGCCCTGCCAGGAACGGCTCTTCGATACGCTCGGACGCTTCACCATCCAGTATGAAACCTGCGACCTGCTGCTGGTGAGCGGCTATGCCGGAACGGGCAAGACCTCCGCCATCGCCGCTTTCGTCCGTACGCTCAAGGAGTTGCACTACCGTTATGTGCTGCTGGCTCCCACGGGGCGTTCCGCCAAGGTGCTTTCGGGCTTTACGGGCGAGAAGGCCTATACCATCCATAAGCATATCTACCGGCAGAAAGGCATACGCGACGGGGTGGGAGAGTTTCAGCTCAATCTCAACAAGGCCAAGGATACTTTCTTCATCGTCGACGAGGCCTCTCTCATTTCCGTTGAAACGAATACAGGAGGCGGCCTTTTCGGCTCGGGCGACCTGCTCGACGACCTGGTGCAGTTCGTCCGCGCCGGGGTCGACGACAAACTGATCATCATCGGTGACCGGGGCCAGCTTCCGCCCATCGGCCTGGACCGGAGCCCGGCCCTCGACGAGGCTTATCTGTCGCGTTACGGTACCCTGATGACGGCGGAACTGACAACCGTCGTCCGGCAGGCGGCCGAATCGGGCATCCTGACGAATGCGACCATTGTCCGCCGTCTTATCGAATCGGAACGCGTGGAGACGCCCCAGCTGGTCCTGCAGGGGTTCGACGATGTGGAACGGGTGAGCGGCGGCGAGCTGATTGAGAAAATCAGTGACGCCGTGGGCCGCTACGGTCTCGACGACATTGTGGTACTGTGCCGTTCGAACAAGCGGGCAAACCGTTACAATGCCGGCATCCGCGGTTCCGTCCTCTATCGGGAGGAGCGACTCTCCAAGGGCGATAAACTGATGGTTGTGAAGAACTGCTATCAGTTCCTGGAGGATATTCCCGAGATGGATTTCATCGCCAACGGCGACGTGGCGCAGCTTGTTCGTCTTTCGCATCACGAGGAGCGCTACGGCCTTCATTTTGCCGATGCGACACTGGCTTTCCCCGATTACAACGAGGTGGAAATCAAGGCTAAAATCGTGCTTGACACGCTCGATTCGGAGCAGGCCTCCCTTTCGGCGGAGCAGCAGCGTGCGCTTTATCAGGGTGTCAACGAAGACTACGCCGACGTGCGCGGAGCACGCAAGCGTTACGAAAAAGTGCGCGAGGATCCGTACTACAACGCATTGCAGATCAAATACGCCACGGCCATCACCTGCCACAAGTCGCAGGGCGGTCAGTGGCCTTGTGTTTTCATCGACAATCCTTTTTGGAAGGAGCTCACGCTCGATGACCTGAAATGGCTCTATACCGCCATAACGCGGGGCGTGGAAAAGGTATACTTTGTCAATTTCAAAGATGATTTCTTCCGGTGATAAATCAAATTTTATATATTTGCGGATTGACTTGAAACAGTTTTAATTATTATAAACAACTACAACGATGATTATTGAAAAAGTTTTTGCGAGAGAGATCCTCGACTCGCGTGGCAATCCGACCGTTGAGGTGGATGTGATCCTTGAAAGTGGCATTATGGGCCGTGCGGCTGTTCCGAGCGGCGCCAGCACCGGTGAAAACGAAGCCCTCGAGCTCCGTGACGGCGACAAGGACCGTTACCTCGGCAAGGGTACCCTCAAGGCCGTTGCCAACGTGAACGAGCGCATCGCTCCCGTCATCGAGGGAATGAATGTCCTCGAGCAGCGCGCCATCGACCAGAAGATGATCGAACTCGACGGCACGCCGACCAAGAAGAACCTCGGTGCCAACGCCATCCTCGGCGTTTCCCTCGCCTGCGCCCACGCAGCCGCCAATTACCTCGACATTCCGCTCTATCGTTATATCGGCGGTACCAATACCTATGTCCTTCCCGTCCCGATGATGAATATCATCAACGGCGGTGCTCACTCCGACGCCCCGATTGCCTTCCAGGAATTCATGATCCGTCCCGTCGGCGCCTGCTGCGAACGCGAAGGTATCCGTATGGGTGCCGAGGTGTTCCATAACCTCGCCAAACTGCTGAAGAAACGCGGCCTGAGCACCGCTGTCGGTGACGAAGGCGGTTTCGCTCCCGCACTCAACGGCATCGAAGACGCCCTGCAGATCATCTGCGACGCCATCACCGCCGCCGGCTACGAACCGGGCAAGGACGTGAAGATTGCCATGGACTGCGCCGCTTCCGAGTTTTGCTTCGTGGAAGGTGACACCTTCTACTACGACTACAAGCAGCTCAAGGGTGGCAAGCAGAAAGATCCCAACGGCAAGAAGCTGACCTCCGAACAGCAGATCGACTTCCTCGAGGAGCTCATCAACAAGTTCCCGATCGACTCGATCGAGGACGGTCTCGACGAGAACGACTGGGAAGGTTGGGTGAAACTCACCCAGCGCATCGGCGACCGCTGCCAGCTCGTGGGCGACGACCTCTTCGTGACCAACGTGAAGTTCCTGGAGAAAGGCATCAAGATGGGTGCCGCCAACTCCATCCTCATCAAGGTCAACCAGATCGGTTCCCTCTCCGAGACCCTCGACGCCATCGAGATGGCCCACCGTCACGGCTACACCACCGTCACGAGCCACCGCTCCGGTGAAACCGAAGACACCACCATCGCCGACATCGCCGTGGCCACCAACAGCGGCCAGATCAAGACCGGCTCCCTCAGCCGCACCGACCGTATGGCCAAGTACAACCAGCTGATCCGCATCGAGGAGCAGCTCGGCGCCTGCGCCCGCTACGGCTTCAAGAAGCTTCGCTAAGCGGACGATTCAACCGACCGAAAGAAGGTGAGCTAAGTTTTAGCTCACCTTTTTTTCTGCGGCGCATTAAGATTGTCCGTTTTCCTGTGTCTTGATAAGAAACAGGAATCGGATGAAAAGGACATTGTTATCAGTTGTGGCCCTGGGGCTGTGTGTTTTGGCCGCTGCACAGGGTGGTCGTATCGTATGCGACGAGGTTTGCCGCATCGAGTATCAGAAAACGGAGTTGGAATCGCTGCAAGAACCTGCGGCAGCTCCCGGCTATGCCGTGGTGTCTCCCGTCGGCAACACCAGCGTCAAAATGATTACGCAGGCTCCAAGACTCAATACGTTGGACGGGAAGACGATTGCCGTCGTTGGCGTCAGTTTCATGACAGGCGTGACCCATCCCGAGATCAAGCGTTTGATTCTCAAGAACTACCCATCCGCCCAGGTTCTCTTGTTGGATGAAATCGGTTTCGCGGGTCCATATCCGGCTCCGGGCGTCATCCGCAAGCAGCATGAAGAATTCAAGCGGAAGCTCCGGGAAATGAACGTGGACGCTGTCATTTCCGGCAACGGAGGCTGCGGCCTGTGTACCCCGAAAGAAACGGGCTCGTGCATTACTGCCGAATATTTGGGGATCCCTTCCGTCATCATCGCCGGTCCCGGCTTCTCCGATCAGGCCAGGTACACCGCCCGAAACAACGGCGTTCCCGTCATACGGGTCGCGCAGTATCCGGGCGCATTCGCCGCGGATTCGGAAGAGATCCTGCTGAAGAATACCCGTGAGATCCTCTGGCCGCAGATCGTGGAGGCGTTGACGAAGCCGATCACTGCCGAAGAGACGGCGCAGGCTGAGAAGGCGGGGAACGGCGACATCCGTAACGATGTTTTCTATGGTACCCTTGACGAAATCGACGACTATTTCCGTAAACAGAACTGGACCGACGGACTTCCGATTGTGCCGCCGACCTTTGAAAAGGTGACGGAGTTCATGGCGTATACGCCTTACCGGTATGACGAGACCGTCGCTGTGCTGCCCATCGCCCACAGAGACACGAAGGCCTGGCACGTTGCTGTGAATGCCGTCATGGCGGGATGCAAGCCGGAATATATGCCGATCCTCATCGCGCTCACGAAAGGCCTGGGGGACGGCGATTTCCGTCGCACTCTCGCAAGCACCCACGCGTGGGCTCCGTACTGCTGGATCAACGGACCGATCGCCAGGCAATTGGGCATAGACTGTGGACAGGGCCAGATCAACGAGGCGGCCAATGTCGCAATCGGCCGCTTCCTGAACCTGGCCCTGATGAATCTCTGCGGCTATTACGTGAAACAGGACCGGATGGGAACCTTCGGGTATCCGATGCCCTGGTGTCTGGTTGAGGATGAGGAAGCCTGCAGGCGGGTCGGCTGGCAGCCCTATCACGTGCGGAAGGGATTCGCCGAAGACGAGAGCGTCGTTTCGCTTGGCTCTACGTTGCTTTGGGGCAATAATATGGCTCCTTCGACGACCGATCCCCAGAAAGTGATGGAACTGATTGCATGGGACATCTCCGAACGATGCCAGTTCGCGTTGGGAAGCGGAAAGCAGCATACTTTCAGAACCATCCTGATTACGGAGCCTGTCGCTGCCATCCTGGCCGGGAAATATCCCTCCCCGGATGCATTGGAAAAAGCACTGATCAACATTTCCCGCCGACCGCTCAAGGAACGTGCGTTCGCAAATTATTATGCCAATCCCGGCGGCCGGAAGGATGGGGGAGAGCACAATCTTCGTCAGTATACGGCGCACCTGGGAAAAATCGAGGGGGCCCGGACGACTCCGACACCTCCCTGGTACGACTCCCCGGAAGCCCAGCAAAACACGATACCCACGATGAAGCCCGGCATGACAGCCATCCTGATCACGGGCGATAGCGCCCGCAACAAAGTGCAGACCATGCCTGGCGGGGGCTATGCGTCCGTCAAGGTGGAACTGCCCCGGGACTGGGATAAGCTGATGGAAAAGCTTGGCTATGAGTAATTTCAGACGGGCGTTAGTGGCTTTGTCAGTTCTTTTCTGCCTCGCTTTCCCGTTGCAAGGTCAGACGCTGGACTCGACATTCACTTCGTATGATTGGATTCCCCCCAGCCTGGTCACGGCCAGGACTGGTCTGCTGAAAGAAAACGGGGATACGAGCCTCTTCGTCCCCTCGTCCGTGCTGCTCCATGAAGGGGAGACGCTGGATGCGTTGCTGCTGGAGATTCCCGGAATCACCATCGATGCCAGAGGAAACGTGCGCATCAGCGGACGCCTTGTCCGCGAATTGCTGGTGGAAGGACACCGGTATTTCGGGACGGACGTGGCTTCCGGGCTGCGGAATATCCCTGCGAACCTGATCGGCTCGATACGGGCTTATGAAAAGGATTCTGACGTGGGTTTGATCAGCGGCGTGGACCAGGCTGACAAGGAGATTGTCATCGATGTGACAGTTAAGCAGAGATACAAGGGCCGCTTCAACAATTCTCTCAAGGCGGCTGCCGGGTGGAAGGATAAATACGATGGCAAATACAACGGCACTTGGATCGGAACGGGCGGCCTGTATTCATTCGTGGCGGGATCCGATAATCTCGGGGCTCTCCAGAAGTCATCGGGGACCGCCATTCGCGCCGGGCTGGGGGACAATTCGGGCAAACGGCAGTCGGAGGCCGGCATCACGTCTTCCGTTTCGGCAAAGGGGATGGACATAAACACCAGTGTGATCTACAAAGCCGCTTCCCGGGAGGCCCGGTTTTCCGGGCGGGATGACTATTTCCGGACAAGCGGGTTCCATTATACGGAAAACACCGGCCTGAACGCCGACAGGAACCGACAGGTCGATGCCCAAAGCACCGTCGAATGGAAGGATCTCGGCAAAGTCCGGATGATGCTCAAGCCCCGGGTATCCTATTCCTGGAATGCCTCCGCAGATTCCTTGGCGGGGGCGTCTTTCCGGGAAGACTCCCTGGCGCCCTATTATTCCAGCCTGCGGCATTCCCTCGGGGGTGGCACTGCGCTGAGGGCAGGCTCTTCTTTCATCCTTTCCAAAAGCCTGTCGCGCAGCGGGCGGACGATTGCACTGAATGTCGATGCGTGGTATAATGCGGATAACGAGCGGGTCAGGGCACGTACGGATGGCCTTTTCTCCATACGGGGCCGTACGTTCTCGTCGTTTTGGGACCGGGAAAGCCTGCTGAAGACCCGGGGCACGGATACCTGGGCACAACTGATTTACAACGAGCCCTTTTCCAAGCGGCATTCTTTGCAGGTGTCCTACAAGCAGACTTGGCAAGGAACCCGTTTTGACAGGGACAATACCCTCTTCGACAAGGAGGTCCCGGAGAAAGATGAAAGCCAGTGTACCGACGGCCGTTACGATTACCTGTCCGGGGATTTGTCCGTGGCCTGGAGACTGAAACTGGAACGGATGAATCTTACCGCCGGCCTATCCGTGATTCCGGTGTATTCGACCTTCCGTTTCCGGCAGGAAGGAAATCCGACAGACACGGCCAGCCTGCGTTTGAATATCTGCCCGCGCGTCATCTGGAACTGGAACATCAGCGAGCATAATGCGCTGAAATTTGTCTATAAGGGCTATTCCAAGAGCCCTTCGGTGCGGCAGATGCTCCCGATCGCCGCGAATACCAATCCGGTCTATGTCCAGAATCCCAATCCGGGACTCCGGCCTTCGTTCACGCAGGAGATGACGCTCACTTGGAAGGTATCCGATGCTGCCGGTGCCAAAGGGTTGACACTCGGAGGCAATTTCAAATATGTCAAAGACGGGTTTTCCACGCTGGCCGAGACCGACGGCGCATCACGGTGGCGGACTGTCACACCGGTCAACGTGGACGGAAACCTGTCTGCCAGCCTGGATGCCGCTTTTTATGTTTCCCTGGGCAACATCTTGTTTACCAGTCATTCCGTAGTGGAGTGCCTGCGCAATCACATCTATGTCTTCAATGATGTGGACAGGGTGTCCCAACTCGGAAAGGCCTGTAGCGGGTTTATGAAGCAGACCTTTTTGGTCACTTATCGCATAGCCCGTTTCGAAGTCAACGCCCAGGTGGAAGGAGAACGGAGCGATTACCGCCTGGACTTGCGTCCGGATATGGATATGCGGCCGTGGAAATTGTCGGTGGGAACTGCGGCCACTTGGCAGCCCGGGGCGGGATGGACGCTTTCCGCAGATGTGAATGAACGTCGCGATGGGGGATATTCCTTCGGGTTCTTAAACAGGAACTATTTGATAATGAATGCAAAGATCAGCAAGAGTGTCTGGAAGGAGAGGTTGATATTTCAGTTGGATGCACGGGATATCTTCCGGAGCCGTCAGAATACCGTATTGACGATGGGCACGGACCGCAGGGGCTATAAACTGTATGCCGGAGACGCCTCCTACATTCTCGGAAGATTGATGGTTATTCTTTGAGCAATTGTTATATTTGTGTCGATGGACGGACTGCACAGACATTTTGGGGATGTTGTGCGGGTGTATCAACAGCCTCTGTACTGGTACATCCGGCGCGTGGTACTTGTGCACGAGGATGCCGAGGATATCTTGCAGGAAACGTTCCTCAAGGCGTATCGGCATATCTGGCAGCTTCGCAACCGGGAGGCGTTGAAAGCCTGGCTGTTCCGAATCGCCACGAATGAGATGAACCGGTATTTCAGAAAGCGGCCGGTGATCGCTTCCCTGGACGAACTGCCCGGGAACAGCCTGTCCCGTTTTTCGGAATTCCAGAGAATCGATGCCCGGAACGCTTCCTCGCAGGTGATATCGGCGGCTCTGTTGGAGATGAGTCCGCTCCAGCGACAGGTTTTCTGTATGCGTTATTACGAAGAGATGGCGTATGACCAGATCGGCCGGATTACCGGTGCCTCCAAGAATTCCTTGATGGTCAGCTACCACGAGGCTAAGAAAAAAATTGAAAAGATGATAGGAAATGAATGAGATTGAACTGAAAACCCCTGAGGGCTATTTTGAAGAAAGCTTCGGGAGAACGATGGCGGCTGTCTCCAGGATGCGGAAAAGGCGGTCGGTCGTCCTGGGTGTTGTCGCAGCCGTCGTCTTGGTGGCAGGGATTACGTTTACTGCGATCAGGACGGATTATGCCAGACAGGAGGAAGCCTATCTGGCGCAACAGGCGGAATTGGCCGGCCTGGACATTTTTCTGGAAATAAACTGATCTTGCTATGAAAAAATATCTGATCCTATTGGCATCCCTTTTAGGCATTCTCGTTCCTTCCCTGGCGCAGAATCCTTCCCAGCGGATGAAGATGGTCCATATGGCGGCCGTCAAGATTGCCGAGCGTATCGGTGTGAAGGAATCCGTCCGGGATGAATTCGTGCGGATTTATCAGGATTTCAAAAAAGAGAGCGCGGCCGTTCTTTCAGCTAAACCGGCTGTGACGGGAGATGCTGAGGCCGACATGGAAGCGAAGATACTCAGTGACTTCGAAAAGAGCGAGAAAATCCTTGCCTTGCGGAAAGCCTATTACAAGGAATTCCGCAAGATTCTGACGCCGTCTCAGATTCAGGCGATGTACAACATCGAGAAGGAGCAGAATCCAAGAGGGCGCACAGGAAATCCCTAAGAGCGGCCGGGATGTCTGCCCCTTCTGCCTTCGAAGTGTTCGCGGGAGGCCTGCTCCAGGGCGGAGAGGGTGTGAGGGAGGCGTGCCGCGGCGGGGATGTGGACCGTGCGGTAGGCATCGTGCCGGGGCATCACGATCGCGATCTTTTCGCGTTCAAACACCAGTACGCCGTCGTGGATGAAATCCACGTATGGGGCTTCGGCCAGCGTGCGGAGCCAGGAACCGTCTTCTTCGTAGAGGGATAGGACGAGGTGATAGCATTCTTCCGTGCCGTGGACATCGTCGGTGGTCGCATCACTGCTGCGGTAGACCCGTTTCAGGCCGAGCCGGACGGTGCGCGCGTTGTTGGGACCCCAGAAGATGGTCTCTTCGCCGCTCATACTGTAATAGGGATCCGAGAAATGGTCTTCAAAGCGGAGTGTCAGGTGGTCGTAGAGTTCCACTTCCACTTCTTCTTTCCGAGAGCGGACAAAACAGCTGACGACATCCCCCATCTGGAAAGGAATTTGGAAAATCGGATCCCGCATCGCATCGCGCTCCTTGCGGACATAGGAGAGCGAAGTCTCCGGCGGCAGGTAGGAAGTCACGCCGACGTTGTCTCCTTCGATGATGGCGATGCGGCGGCGGTTGAACCGGTCCAGGTTCCAGAGCCGCTCCAGGTCGGATGAGTTGAGGCCGAGTCCGCCGATGACATCGCTGTTGTCCAATGTGCGGTAGCCGATCAGGGTCAGGGAGAAAGAGGGGGAGGCAAGGGCGTTGGGATCTTTCAGGACGAGCCAGCGGTCCCGCCCTTCCGCTACATAGACGGTACCCTCGTTGCACTGGGCTTCCAGCCAGCCCCAGCGGGCAATCTCTTCGACCAGCGTGCCGTCGGCTTCGTATAGGAGTGCTTTGAGCGTGTACGGGTTTCCGCTGACGGGATCGACCATCGCTCCCTCGACACCGGTTTCGTCGACAAAAGGTTCCAGACGCACGAAACGGTCATAGCCCCAGTCCAGGCGCAGGTCGCTGCAGAGGCCGGAGCGGCTGGAACGCATTTCCAGCAATTTGACCTGGTTGCGGTGCAGGCGCTGGCCGACCGGGCCGGAATGCCAGGCGGCCGCGCGGACCGGGTCGTCCATCGGATCGTAAGGGATGACGGAGCCGGGCTGGTGGAAGACTTCGCTGCGGCGCAGTGACGCATCCCAGGTTGTCAGCGTGAAGTCCGTGCCCAGCGTGCGGAAACGGCTGCCGGAGTGGACGATGGCCAGGTACTCGAAGGGAAGCAGGGTCTCGCCCGTATCGCTCACGACGCCCTTCAGACCGGTATAGATTGATTCGGCGGTGCCGGTCCCTTCGCTGAAACTCGGGGACGAGACGAATTGCGGCGGGAAAATTTCCGTGCCATCCATATCATAGACGCCCCAGAGCAGCATGCCGGCCAACAATTCGTCATCCGATTCCCGCTGCGCCATGATCAGCCTGCCATTCTTGGGAATATGGATTGAGTGGCATTCTGCGGGTACAATGATCCGTCCACTCTGGTCGGCGACGCCATGCAGTTTCGTCTTGCCTTCCTTGCGGATGATTTCGCAGAGTCCGTTTTTGTCGAATTTCTTGATATCGTCGTATTCGGCCGGCAGGATCATCGTACCTTCCGTGTCGATGAGACCTTTGCGGCCGTCGATCGTGACTTCGGCAAATCCGTTTTTAAAACGGGTGGCGTCGTCGAAACGAGGTTCGATCACCCAGGTTTTGTCTTTGGCCTGGTAACCATATTTGCGGGTCTGCTTGTCCCGGACGGGTTTGAGGTCCTGCGCTGCGACGGGCAGTGCGAGCAGAACGGCCAGCAGGCAGAGAATGAAGGCTTTACTTTTCATAGGGATCTGCTAATGGAAGAGATATCCTGCTTTGCGGAGTTCTTTGAGGGTTTTGATGGGTTTCGGGGGATTGAGGTAGCGGGCGAGGAAGGCGTAGGTGTCGAGCCGGATCTCGCAGGCTTCCATCGAATCGATGCGCTCGAAAGAATGGGCGCCGGGCATCTTCGGGAAGACCTTATACTCGAAGTTCCGGTTGTAGAACGTCAGGCTGTCGATCATCCGCTGCACTTCCGTCACGCTCACGTCGTCGTCGTTGGCGCAGGTGACGATGCGCAGCGGCTTGGTCAGCTGCTTGGCATAGGTCACGGGGGAGCGGCGGGCGTACTCTTCCGGCTTCTCCCGGGGCGTGGCGCCGATGTGGTATTCCTGCGTATAATTCTTGGAATAATCCGGCGTCTGGTAGCTGAGCCGGTATGCCACGTCGCTCACCGGCACGCCGGCGTAGCCGCAGACGAACTTCTCCGGATAGCGCAGCAGATTCATCAGCGTAATCATGCCGCCGTGGCTCCAGCCTATGATGCCCACGCGGTCGGGATCCACGATGTCATAGCTTTCCACCATATAGTCGCGGGCTGCCATCACGTCTTCGTTCTCGAGCCCGCCGTAATCGATGTTCTCGTAGAAACTCCTGCCGTAGCCTGTGCTGCCGCGGTAGTCGGGCGCGATCACGATATAGCCCTGCGCCAGCATCTCCCGGAGGATGTGGACCGATCCCGACGTGAAGTTGCTGTGCACGCCGCCGTGGGGAAAGACCAGCAGGGGATACTTTCTGTTCTGCTTGACCGCCTTCGGGATGAAGACATAAGAATAGAACTTCAACTGGTTTGTCAGCAGGGAATCCTTGAAGGCCGTCCCGGTCTTCTTCTGATAGGCGGGTGCAGGTCCGGCGAGCCGGACGATATCGACATAAGCGACATCGCTCAACTGCTCGATAAGCAGCAGCGATTCGATCTTCCGGTCGACCGTCTGCGTGGCGAAATTACTGTTGTTCTCCTGGGCAGAAGCCGGAAGGGTGAAGACGACGGCCAGCAGCAAAACGAGCGTGGCGCGTAAGGCTTTGATTATCATTGTTTTCCTTGTTTTCGCTTGCGCATTTTGACGCAAGCGATTTTGTTTATTTTGCTGATTATCAGATGGATATCTGCCACGGCAATCTTACGTCAGTCCCCAAGCGATGAACCCGACGACGAGGGCGATGACACAGTTGATGGCCTTGGCGCGGAGGAAGGCGCCTTTGGATTCGGCCAGGAGCGGGAGGGCGGCGTGCCCGTCCTGGGAAATGCAACTGGCCAGCAGTACGGGCATCGGCACGACGCCCGCGGCGAAGAGGGTGACGAAGATCAGGTGCGGTCCTGACTCGGGGATGATGCCGATGAGCGTGGCCAGCACGATCATCAGCGGCACGTTGGCGCTGATCCAGGCGTTGACATCGACCAGTTCCATGATGAAGCCCAGGGCGACCAGCACGCCGAAGGTCCAGGCGAAGATTTTCGGTACGTGGCGGGCGATGACGTGGTGCCAGAGATGTTCTTCCACGAAGTGGTCGGAGCCGAAGGCGACGACCGCCAGCAGGATGAGGCTGACCGCGGCGAAGAGCAGATTCATCCAGTCTTCGCTCAGCAGGTTGAAGCCGCCGTGTTCGGCCTCTTCCATCCCTTCGTGCTCGTGTTCGAGCATACCGGTGGCGAGGGCGAAGATGTAGAGTGCGGTCCCGAGGAAGAGGATGCCCCGTTTCCAGGTGAGCAGGGTGCGCTTCTTCGAATGCGGCTCTTTCTTTTCGTGTTCCGAATGTGCATCCTCCTTGTGGAGATGCATTTCGTCACAGGCTTTCAAAGCATAGGGTTTCAGCCCGAGTTTCGGCCCGACGTAGTCGATCAGCACGCCGGCGGCGATGCCGATGGCTAGAATGATGGCGGAAATCAGAAGCGCCTTGCCCGGGAAGAGTGTCAACATCACGAACGCTTCGTCGCCCGAAGTAGCGATCAGCATCGCCACCAGCGCGCCGAAGCTGATCATCCCGTGGGAGAACAGCGAAACCGATGCGAAACCGCCCATGCACCCCGGAATCCATCCCAGCAGGGCCGATACCACGATCTGGCCGAATTTCGACCGCTGCAGCCGCTGGAAAAAGCGGCCGCCCGACGAGATGTTCAGGCTCTCGATCATCATCATCATGATCACCACCATTCCGGTGATGAGCACGGCCGCCCGCAGGGCGTCAATCAGAATGTCCAGTACGTCCATAGGCTATCCTTGTCCTTGTGAGGGGGGCGTGATGAACCCGTCGGCCGGATTCCAGCCCGTATGTTTGAGCGTGCGTACGCAGGTCCGGCCGTCGATGCGCACATAGAGTTCGTTTCCGAGAAAGCAGATTGCCTCGGCTTGTTCCGTTCCGAAAGGGAGCGTGAGGATGGCCCGTACGCGGCCGTTCTGGTCACAGACCTGGATGCCGAACGGTGTGAGCACGTATAGGTTACCCAGCGTATCGAAGGCCAGGTCGCGGGTGATCGGCCCTTCGAGCATATGATTGTCGGGATTATGCAGCCAGTAGAACTGTTCGCCGGCCGTGCGCGTCCCGTCGGGCTTGACAAGGGCGCAGCGCAGCCAGTTGGACTGCGGCTCGACGGAGACTTCCATCTTGCCGGAGGGATAAAGCAGGGTGGTCACAGGCGCTTCTAGCCGTTTGCGGACTGCCTTGGGCAAGTCTTTCGCCGCGATCTCCTGCCATCTGCCTTCGCGGTCTTTTCCCGTGCCCAGCAACGATTGCAGCATATCGTTGCGCGAGTCGCCGGCTTTGACGGGCGCGGGCCAGCCTTTCCAGAGCCACCGCATAGCGTCGGGGAACATCTTCGTGCCGTGCCAGATGCTGTGGCCGCCGCGGTCCCAGTGGGCGATCTCCTCATAACCCGCGAAATCGAGTGCCGATTCCAGCAGCAGGTTTTGCTCCCACCATTCGCCGAAAAGGGGATTCCAGGCGTCTTTCAGGCCGTCCTGGAGGAAGATGCGCAGCGGCTTGGGTTCGTATTTGCGGACCAGGGCCGGATAATCGTTGCCGCCCCGCATGGCGACATAGGTGCCGACCGAGCTATAAACGCGGCGGAAAAGGTCCGGGCGATTCCAGGCAGCCGAAAAGGCGGCGATGCCGCTGCTGCTGGCACCGCAGATGGCCCGGTCGTCCGGGTTGTGCGACAGTCTCACCGGCCGGCCGTCGGGCGTGACGAGGCGTTCGGCCATCGGCAGGATTTCTTCTTCGAGGAAGCGGGCAAAGGTTCCGTCGGTGCGGTCGAATTCGTTGCTTCGGTTATAGCGCAGCACGTTCCCGTCAGCATCGTACGAAACACCAGGCTGCACGAACACGCCGATGGTCACCGGCATCTCGCCCGAAGCGATCAGATTGTCCAAAACCGTCGTGGCATTGAACAGAATCCCATCCAATCCCACCAGCAGGCACGCCGGCGTTTTCCCGTCGTACTGTACCGGCACATAGACTTTCCATTCCCGCCGTGTCTCGGGATAAATCGCCGAATCATTGAATTCGCCGCTCAAAATCACGCCCTTCAGCGAATCTGCCACAGGTACGAAAGCCGGATCGTCCGGATACTGGGCATTATGCCTCAGCTCCTGCGCTCCGGCGATGCAGGTAAAAAACAGACAGATTATCGTTAAAATTCGTCGCATTCTCATAATTCTTTAATGTAGCAGCGGGCGCGCTTGTGGAGACGGTTTTCGAAGCGGTTCCACATGTTCTGGACGCTGTTGTTGTCTTCGAGTTCGCGGGTGGTTTCGACATAGCGGATGCCGTAGCGGTGGATGGCGGGGGCGATCTTGTCGAAAATCATGGCGTTGAGCCCTTTGTTCTTGTACTCGTCCCGGATGCCGATCAGCAGGAGATCGAGCGTGTCGTTGTGCCGGATGGCGTGGAGGACGTGGCGGAAACCGAACGGATAAAGCCGTCCCTTGCACTTCTGCAACGCCTTCGACAGCGAAGGCATGCTGATGCCGAAGGCCACCACCTTGTCGTTTTCATCGAGAATCACCGACACGAAATCGATGTTCAGATTCGGCACGAACTGATTAATCAGATCGTCGATCTGCCCCTTCGACAATTCGGAAAATCCGTGGATGTCGCGGTAGGTCTCGTTGAGCACCTGCGCACATTCGGGGAAATACGACACCATCTTCTTCTTGGTGCTGATGTCGGCTTGGCGGAGATGGTAGCGCATCGCGACCAGTTTCGCCGGCCGGGTGAACCATTGGTCGATGTCATTGGGCATAATCAGCTGATACTCAACCCAGTCGGTATCTTTCCGGTAGCCCCGGCGCAGCAGCTGCGGCTCGTAGTAGGGATGATTGTATTTGCCGTAGGCCGTAGGCAGTTCGTCGAAACCCGCCACCAGCACGCCCGACGCGTCGAACTCCAGGAAGCCGAGCGGGCCGTTCATCACGGTCATCCCCTTTTCCCGCGCCCAGGCCTCGACCGTGTCGAACAGTGCGTCGACGACAGTATTGTCGTCGACGAAGTCCATAAAGCCGAAACGGGCCTGCTTCGCGCCGATCTTCTCGTTGTACTTGTGGTTGATGATGCCGGCGATGCGTCCCACGGCTTTGCCGCCTTCGTCATAGGCCATCCAGTATTTGCCTTCGCAGAATTCGAAGGCGTGGTTCTTTTTCGGATCCAGTGTTTCGAGGTCGCCGCTTTCCAGTGTAGGTACATAATACTTGTTGTCCTTGTAGAATTCGTTCGGGAAATGGACGAAGCGCCGCAAATCCCGCCGGCTGGCAACCTCTTTGATGGTTATTGTCATAGTCAAGTTTATTGTTTTGTCACATTCATTTCTTCACGGAGGGCCCGACCGGTCCAGGTCCTGGCGTTAGCCAGGTCTTCCGGTGTCCCTTCGAACACTACCCGGCCGCCCTCGTCTCCGGCGTCGGGCCCCAGGTCGATCACCCAGTCGGCGGCGCGGATCACGTCGAGATTGTGCTCCACTACCAGTACGGAGTGGCCTCTGTCGATCAGTGCGTCGAAAGCCTTGAGCAACTTTTCGATGTCGTGAAAATGCAGGCCCGTAGTCGGTTCGTCGAATACGAAGAGAATGGAACCCTTGCTGTCGAATTCCTTGCCCAGGAATGACGCGAGTTTGATGCGCTGGCTTTCGCCTCCGCTGAGCGAACTGCTGCTCTGCCCGAGGCTCAGATAGGAGAGTCCCACGTCGACCAGCGGCTGCAGCCGCTCTGCAATGCGGCGGGCTATCGGATCGGTCTGCGTCCCGAAAAAGGAGATGGCTTCCTCCACGCTCATGTCGAGTACGTCGCTGATGTCCTTCCCCTGGTATTTCACCTCCAGGATGTCGCTCTGGAAACGCTTGCCTCCGCAGGCCTCGCAGGCCATCTCCACGTCGGCCATGAACTGCATCGGGATGCGGATTACGCCTTCGCCCAGACATTCGGGACAGCGGCCGCCGTCGATGTTGAACGAGAAATGCGAATGCCCGTAGCCGTTCATCTTGGCGTAGGGCTGCTCGGAAAATAGCCGCCTGATGTCGTCGTAAACCTTGAGATAGGTTACGGGATTCGAGCGTGAACTCTTTCCGATGGGATTCTGGTCGATGTATTCGACCGCTGCGACCTTGCCGAGGTCGCCCCGTAGTTCTTTGAATATGCCGGGCTTGCTGCCGACCTGATTGAGATGGCGATAGAGGGCGGGGTAGAGGATGTCGCCCACCAGCGAGCTCTTGCCGCTGCCGCTTACGCCCGTGACGACGGTCAGGCAGCGCAACGGGAAGCGGACGTCAATGTTCTTGAGATTGTTTTCCCGTGCTCCCGCCACTTCCACGGCGTATTTCCAGCTGCGTTTGCGCTTCGGCACGGGAATCTTCCGCACACCGGACAGATAGTCGAGCGTGAGAGACCGGGCACCTGCCTTCAGGCCCTCGTCGATCCGGCCCTGGAAAACCACGCGGCCGCCTTCCTTGCCGGCCAGCGGGCCGATGTCTATCAACTGGTCGGCCGCGTCGATGATGTGCCGGTCGTGCTCCACCACGATTACGGTGTTGCCCAGGTCACGCAGGCGCTTGAGCACGCCGATCAGACGCCGGGTGTCGCGCTCGTGAAGGCCGATGCTCGGTTCGTCGAGGATGTACATCGAGCCGACCAGATTGTTTCCCAGCGAGCTGACCAGGTTGATGCGCTGGCTTTCGCCGCCGCTGAGCGTGTTGGAAGCCCGGTTCAGGGTCAGATAGCCGAGTCCCACGTCGCAGATATATTTCAGGCGGGAACGGATTTCGCGCAGCGGCCGTTCGGCCACCGTGCGGTCGTAATCGTCGAGTTCGAGCGTGTCGAAAAAGGTCGCCAGTTCTCCGATCGGCATCGACATCAGTTCGTGGATGTCGTGTCCGCCGACTTTTACGTAGAGGGCTTCCGGACGGAGTCTCGATCCGCCGCAGGCGGGACAGGTGGTCTTGCCCGAGTAGCGGCTGAGCATATACTTGTACTGGATCTTGTAGCGCTGACTCTCGACCCATTTGAAGAAAGCGTTGATGCCGGTGAAATACTCGTTGCCGTCCCAGAGTAGTTTTTTCTGCGCTGGAGTGAGCTCGATGTAGGGCTTGTGGATCGGGAAGTCGAACTTGTATGCGTTCATCACCAGCTCGTCGTTGAGCTGTTTCATTACCTCGCCCCGCCAGCAGGCGATGGCTCCCTGATAGACGCTCAGGGTGGGGTCGGGTACGACGAGGGCTTCGTCGATGCCGATGGTCTTGCCGTAGCCGCCGCAGACCGGGCAGGCGCCCAACGGACTGTTGTAGCTGAACAGGTGCTCCGAAGGCTTCTCGAAGCGGATGCCGTCGGCCTCGAACAGATTCGAGAAGTTGCGCGCTCCCGCCTTTTCGTTCCACAGGCAGAGATAGCCTCCTCCTTTTTCGAAGGCGGTCTGGACGGAATCGAGTGCGCGGCTGACGGTGTCTTCATCGTCATCCACGGTAAGACGGTCGACCAGCAGCAACCACTCGTCTCCGAAATCCCCGATATGCTGCAAGGCTTCTTCCATCTTGGCATAGCGGCCTTCGCGCGTAGCCAGGCGGGTGAAACCTTCTTCCTTGAGGTTCAGGAGTTTCTCGATCTTTCCCTCTTCCTTCCAGCGGATGTCGGCCAGGATGAGGGCCGTGGTCCCTTTCTCGAGGGAGACCAGATAGTCCACCACATTTTTGGCCGTGTCGCAGCGCACTTCCCGGCCGGAAACCGGGGAATAGGTTTTGCCGATGCGGGCGAAGAGCAGGCGCAGGTGGTCGTAAATCTCGGTATTCGTTCCGACAGTGGAACGCGGGTTGCGGGTGTTGACCTTCTGCTCGATGGCGATAGCCGGCGGAATGCCGCTGATCTTGTCGACATCGGGCTTGTTCATCCGTCCGAGGAACTGCCGTGCGAAGGAGGAGAGGCTTTCCGCGAAGCGGCGCTGGCCTTCGGCGAACAGCGTGTCGAAAGCGAGCGAACTTTTTCCGCTACCGGAAATGCCGGTGATTACCACCAGTTTCCCCAGCGGAATGTCCAGGTCGATGTTCTGCAGGTTGTTAACCCTGGCGCCTCTTATTTGTATCTCCTTTTTCTCCATCTTTCTGTTTGGGTTTCCAACTGACTTCGATCATCCGGTAAGGATAGTTCTCGCGCAGGCGGGCGGCATTGGGGCAGTTCTCGCGGTGGATCTTGATGCCGTCGCGGATGGTGATGAAGCCGAAGATCGGATCGCCGTAGGACGGCGTGCAGCATTTGGCCAGTTTCAGTTCCACGCCCATCAGGCGGCGGTCGATGATGAATTCGCCGCTGGCCACGCCGGTCGTCCGCTCGCCGTGGTCGGTCCCGGACTGCCGCGCAGCGGCTGCCGGCTCTGCCTCCATCTTGCGGGTGAGATAATCCTTGACGACGGCCACGTCGATCTGCCCGTTGCCCAGGGCACCGAAAAACTCGTTGATCGTACCGATTTTGTACATCTTGGCCAATGCGTTCAGGTCGGCGTCGGTGATGACCATCTTCCAGTTCTTGAGCCGGCGGGCCAGGAGTTCCTTGCCTGCCGCGGCCCGGGCGTGCTCCTCTTCCTTGAGCTTCTGCTTGATCTTGGAGCGGGCTTTCGATGAGACTACGAAGTTCAGCCAGTCGGCCGTGGGCCGCTGGTTCTTACTGCTGATGATTTCGACCACGTCGCCCGTATGGAGTTTTTCGCGGATCGAACACATCTTCCCGTTGACCCGGGCGCCGGTACAGCGCAGTCCGAGGTTCGAGTGGATCTCGAACGCGAAGTCGAGCACGGAACTGCCCGCGCGCAGTTGCCGCAGGTCGCCGGTCGGAGTATAGACCAGGATCTCCTGCAGCGCGATCGACGCGTGTTCATATTTTTCTTCTTCATCGCTCTGCATCAGGTCGCGCACCTGGTTGAGCCAGTCGGTCAGACGGTCCTTGCTCTGGATTCCTTTGTATGACCAGTGGGCGGCTGCGCCCTGCTCGGCGACATAGTCCATCCTCCGGGTACGGATCTGCACTTCCACGGGCAGCCCTTCGGCCGTCTTGACGGTGGTGTGGAGCGACTCGTATCCGTTGTCGCGCGGTTTCGAGATCCAGTCGCGCAGGCGTTTGGTGTCGGGTTCGTACTCTTCCGTCACCAGCGAATAGACCTTCCAGCACAGGGCTTCTTCCTGGGCGTGGTCACCGTCGCATTCGATGATGAAGCGCATCGCGAAGAGGTCGTACACCTTGTCGAAGGTGATCTGTTGCGCCTGCATCTTCCGCCAGATCGAGTAGGGGCTCTTGGTGCGTGCCTTGAGCGTATAGCGGATGCCTTCGCGGTCGAGTTTCTCGCGGAGCGGATTGATGAATCGCTGAACGAGGGCCTCCCGTTGGGGTTCCGTTTCCTTGATTTTCCGGACGATCTCCTTATAGCGCTCCGGCTCGGTGTATTTGAGGAAGATGTCTTCCATCTCGCTTTTGATGCGGTACAGGCCGAGCTGGTGTGCCAGCGGGATGTAGAGCATCATCGTCTCCATCAGTTTCTTCGTGCGCTTGGCCGGCGGCAGGATATTGATGCTGCGCATCACCTCGAGCCGGTCGGCGAGTTTGATCAGGATTACGCGCGGGTCGGTGGAGTAGGAGATGATAAGCTTGCGGTAGCGCTCCTCGTCGAGATTGGCCTCCTGCAACTGGATGTTCGAGATGTTGTTGAGGCCTTCGATGATTTCGATGATATTCTTCGGATACTCCGCGCGGAAAGATTCCAGCAGCGGTGTATGGTTGAGTTCGGATACTTTGTCGGTCTGGAAGCGGTTGGCTTCGTGGAGCAGGACGGCGCAGGCGGCGTCGGCCCGCAGGCCTATTTCCTTGCAGACGATATGGGCGACGGCGAGCGGGTGTTCGATGAACGGGTGGCTGTTGCTTCGCATTTTCCCTTCGAGGGCTTCAGATGCGGCTTCATAGGCTGAGAGCAGCATTTTCTTCTCCCTGTCCGAAATGTCGGAGAGGATTTCCTGCAATTTTCTGGGTATCGTGTTCTTCATCGCTTTCCTGCAAGGGTTTCAAGGGCTTTCATTTCATCGCGCCAGCGGGCGGCGTTGAGGAAGTCGAGCTGCGCGGCGGCAGCTTCCATCCGCTTTTTCGCCGCTTCGGCGGCCGTGCGGAGTTCTGCGGGACTCATCCGGGCGATAACCGGGTCTTCTTCGAGGAAGCGGACCTTGTCGTCGACCGGCTCGGAGTAGTATCGGGAGGACTGGACCGTCTGGCGCAGGCTGTTTCCCACCTGTGTGGGTACGATGCCGTTGGCTTCGTTGTAGGCCATCTGTTTGGCCCGGCGCCGGTTGGTCCCGTCGATGGTGGCCTGCATCGATTCGGTGATCTTGTCGGCGTACATGATGACGCGGCCGTTGACGTTGCGTGCGGCGCGGCCGGCGGTCTGCGTCAGGCTTCGGTCGGAACGCAGGAACCCCTCCTTGTCGGCATCGAGGATCGCCACCAGCGACACGGTGGGCAGGTCGAGGCCCTCGCGCAGCAGGTTCACGCCCACGAGCACGTCGAAACGGCCGGCCTTGAAGTCGTCGAGGATTTCCACGCGTTCCAGCGTATCGACATCGGAATGGATGTAGCGCGTGCGGATCTCGAGCCGCGTGAGATATTTCTCCAATTCTTCAGCCATCCGTTTGGTGAGCGTGGTGACCAGCACCCGCTCGTCTTTCTCGGCCCGGATCTGGATCTCTTCCAGCAGGTCGTCGATCTGGTTTGCGATGGGACGGACCTCGATCGGCGGGTCGAGCAGGCCGGTAGGACGCACCACCTGTTCCACCACCACGCCGCCGCTCTGTTCGAGTTCATAGTCGCCGGGCGTGGCGCTCACGAAAAGCCGCTGGCCAACGAGCGCCTCGAATTCGTCGAAGCGGAGCGGACGGTTGTCGGCCGCCGCGGGGAGACGGAACCCATATTCGATGAGGGTCTGTTTGCGGCTCCGGTCACCGCCCGACATCGCACGGATCTGGGGCACGGTGACGTGACTCTCGTCGATGAAGGTCAGGAAATCGTCGGGGAAATAGTCGATCAGGCAGAATGGCCGCATTCCGGCGCTCCGTCCGTCGAAATAGCGGGAGTAGTTTTCGATGCCGGGACAGTATCCCATCTCCTTGATCATCTCCAGGTCGTATTCCACGCGGGTCTTGAGCCGTTTTGCCTCCAGATGTTTGCCGATGTCCTCGAAATAGGCGCACTGCTTTACCAGGTCGTCCTGGATGGTCGCGATGGCGTTGCGCGTACGTTCCTTCGTGGTCACGAAGTTGTTTGCCGGATAAATGGCGATTTCCTGCAGGAACTCGAGCGTCGCGCCGCTGACCGGGTCGATGCGCTCGATCGACTCGATCTCGTCGCCGAAGAAAACCACGCGGCAGTCGTAGTCGCCGTAAGCCAGGTAGATATCCACGCTGTCGCCTTTCACGCGGAATGTTCCCCGTT
>JAEEGG010007726.1_pt1 | contig 24657 bp, 24 predicted proteins | sample 9134161 | NCBI WGS metagenome assembly JAEEGG01 (sample SAMN16246543, study PRJNA631951) | gut metagenome | biome: gut microbiome; feature: rumen; material: CR-attached | host: Bos | place: Iran: Karaj | collected 2018-10
ATGCGTCATCGGCATTGGTTTCCTGCATGACGGCATCACCCAGATCCTGGACAACGGCTATGAAAATGTCGATCTGGTGGTTCCCGCTGATGGCACCGCCTGCGAAATCGGCCCCGTGGCGATCTTCAAGGGTGCCAAGCATATGAACGCCGCCAAGCTGTTTATGGAATTCGCCCTGTCTCCCGAATGCGTGGAACTGGCTGTTGGCACCGGCTCCTATCAGTTCCTGGTCATCGACAATGCCAAGCAGCCCGAAGCTGCCACCCAGTTCGGCCTGACCCTGGACGCCGTGTGGGACGGCTATGACTTTGCCAAGGCCGTGCAGGATACCACCCAGAACGTGGCCGACGTGATCACCGCCCTGGGCGACGCCGCCGACGGCCGCTTCAAGACCGAATAATCCTTTCCCGGGAGCATAATTCCACTTCCCCCGCCCCGCCCGGGGCGGGGGATTTTCAAATCAAAATTGGAAAGGAGAGATTGCTGATGGCGCGTGGTCAAAGCGCGGCGCTGGATCGGAAAAAACTGATGGCCGATCCCATTATGATGACCACCATCATAGCGCTCATTGCCTTGCTGACCCTGTTTATCCTGTATCCTTTGGCTATTCTGCTGGTTGACAGCGTTTACAGCGGTAAAGGCCTGTCCCTGGATGTGTTCCGCCGGATTTTTGAAATGCGTTCTTTCCGGGTGTCCATCACCAACACCCTGAAGGTGGGCTTCGTGGTGGGCATTCTGTCCACCCTGATCGGCCTGCTCTTCGCGTATGTTGAGGTGTATGTGAAAATGCGCAAGGTGGTGGGCGGGCTGTTCAAGGTGGTTTCCATGCTGCCTGTGGTTTCGCCGCCCTTTGTGCTGAGCCTGTCCATGATCATGCTCTTCGGCAAGGCGGGTCTGGTCACCCGCTTCCTGTTGGGCATCTATGACAACAGCGTCTACGGCTACTGGGGCATCGTGGTGGTCCAGACCCTCACCTTCTTCCCGGTGTGCTACATGATGCTCAAGGGATTGCTGAAGAACATCGACCCCTCTCTGGAGGAGGCGGCACGGGACATGGGGGCCAGCCGCTGGCGGGTCTTCATGGACGTGACGCTGCCTCTGCTGCTGCCGGGCATCGGCAACGCCTTCCTCGTGACCTTTATCGAATCCATCGCGGACTTTGCCAACCCCATGATCATCGGCGGCTCCTACGACACCCTGGCCACCACCATCTACCTGCAGATCACCGGCGCCTATGACAAGGCAGGCGCGGCGGCCATGGCTGTGGTGCTGCTGTGCATCACGCTGCTGATGTTTGCGGTGCAGAAGTACTATCTGGAGGCCAAGACCGCCGCCACCCTGACGGGCAAGGCTTCCCGGGCCAGGATGCTCATCGAGGACAAGAGCGTGAAGATCCCGCTGACGGTGTTCTGCGCACTGGGCGCGGCTTTCGTGATCCTGATGTACATCTGTGTGCCCATCGGCGCCTGCTTCCCCACCTGGGGCTACAAATTCTTCCCTCTCACAGGCAAGTGGTTCGGGCTGGTCTTCAGCCGCTATCACGGCTTCAAGGCCTTTAAGGACTCCTTCCTGCTGTCTCTGATCGCAGCTCCCGTCACGGCGCTGCTGAGCATGATCATCTCCTATCTGGTCGTCAAACGGAAGTTCAAGGCCAAGGGCTTTATCGAGGCGGTCAGCATGCTGGCCATGGCTGTGCCCGGCACGGTGCTGGGCGTGGGATACATCCGGGGCTTTTCCGGCGGACTCTTCCACACCGGCTTCCTCCAGGGCCTCTACGGCACCGGCCTCATCCTGATCATCGTGTTCGTGGTGCGCTCCCTGCCCACCGGCACCCGCAGCGGCATCTCCGCCCTGCGGCAGATCGACAAATCCATCGAGGAATCCGCCTACGACATGGGCGCGGACAGCTTCCGGGTCTTTATGACCGTGACGCTGCCGCTGATCAAGGATTCCTTCCTCTCCGGCCTGGTCACGGCCTTCGTGCGCAGCATCACCGCCATCTCGGCCATCATCCTGCTGGTGACGCCGTCGTTCCTGCTGATCACCGTGCAGATCAACGAGTTCGCGGAGAAGGGCGCCTTCAGCCTGGCCTGCGCCTTCGCAAGCATTCTGATTCTGATTACCTACAGCGCTGTGCTGCTGATGAATCTCTTTATCAATCACTTCGGCACCAGCAAAAAGATCAAGGAGGACTGAGCCATGCAGAAAGTGAAAAAAGGCGTACGCCTGGAGCATATCTCCAAAATCTATCAGGATCCCAAGACCGGCAAGGACTTTTACGCCGTAAAGGACACCTCCCTGACCATCGAGCCGGGCTCCTTCGTGACGCTGCTGGGCCCCTCCGGCTGCGGCAAGACCACCACCCTGCGCATGATCGCCGGCTTCGAGAGCCCGGACGAGGGCGAGATCTATCTGGGGGACGAGGCCATCAACGAGCTGACCCCCAACAAGCGCGACACGGCCATGGTGTTCCAGAGCTACGCCCTGCTGCCCCACTATAACGTCTTCGACAACGTGGCCTACGGTCTGAAGCTGCGCAAGGTGCCCAAGGACGAGATCAGGGAGCGGGTCATGAAGATCCTGGATCTGGTGGAGCTCACTGGCATGGAGGCCCGTATGACCAACCAGCTCTCCGGCGGCCAGCAGCAGCGTGTGGCGCTCGCCCGCGCGCTGGTGATCGAGCCCTCCGTGCTGCTCTTTGACGAGCCGCTGTCCAACCTGGACGCAAAGCTGCGCGTCACCATGCGCACGGAGATCCGCCGCATCCAGCAGGAGGTGGGCATCACCGCCATCTACGTGACCCACGACCAGTCCGAGGCCATGGCCCTGTCGGACAACATCATCATCATGAACAAGGGCGTGGTGGCCCAGATGGGCACGCCCCAGGAGATCTACTATCACCCGGTCAACGAGTTTGTGGCCGACTTCATCGGCGAGGCCAACTTCCTCAAGGGCAAGATGCTTCGCCGCGCGAACCGCAATGAGGGCGACTTCGCCGTTCTGAACGTGGAGGGCAGTGAGCTCCGCGTCCCCGCCCGGGAGGATATGCAGCCCGGCGAGGAGTACACCGTGGTGCTGCGCCCCGAGGCCGCGACCCTGGCCGATCAGGGCGGACTGCCCTGCCGGGTGGTGCTGAGCTGCTTCATGGGCTCCTACCAGAACTATCATGTGAAGGTGGGCGACACCCTGGTGAAGCTGGAGGAGCACAACCCCAAGAACAAGCACATCTATCAGGTGGGGGACAAGTGCTCCCTGGTCTTCGACCCCGAATCCGTTCACGTGCTTTGAGCGGAGCGGATCCCGGCGCCATCGTTGCCATCCGCACAGGCGGCCCGCATCGGGCCGCCTGTTTTTTGTCCCATCGGGAAGTATATTTTTGAAAAAATCCGCATAAAAATGCGGAGAAAGCCCTTGACAAAGGGGAAAACTGCTGGTATATTATCAAAGCTAAAACAAAGCAGGTACGGCATCCCCGACCTCACCCGGCGGCCAAAGAGCCAGCCGCGGTCAATAGAAGCACGTCCCTCCGGGGACTTTATGGGTGTTTTTATGCGCGGATGCTGTGCGTCCGCGCATTTCATTTTCGGAGGTGTTTCCCATCGCAAACGCTGTTCATCAAATCAACGAAGAGATCATTGACAAGGAAGTCCGCCTGATCGGGGATCAGGGCGAGCAGCTTGGCATCATGTCTGCCGCTGAAGCGCTCAGGATCGCAGAAGAGAAGGAACTGGACCTGGTCAAGATCGCTCCGGGCTCCAATCCTCCCGTCTGCCGCATCATGGACTATGGCAAGTACCGCTTCGAGCAGACCAAGAAGGAAAAGGAAGCCAAGAAGAATCAGCGCATCGTGGAAATCAAGGAGATCCGGATGTCCCCGGGCATCGACACCAATGATTTCAACACCAAGCTGAAAAACGCCCAGAAGTTCCTGGCGGACGGCGACCGGGTCAAGGTCAGCGTGCGCTTCCGCGGCCGCGAGATGGCGCATACCGAGATCGGCGCCACGCTGCTGAAGGATTTTGCGGCTCAGTGCGCGGAAATTGCGAATATGGACAAAGCCCCCAAGCTGGAGGGCCGGAACATGTCCATGTTCCTCTCCCCCAAGCCTGTCACTCCGGCAAAGAAGCCGGGAAAACCCAAAGCGCCCAAGGCCGAGAAGCCTGAGGGCTAACACACGGAAGGAGAATACAGTCATGCCCAAACTGAAGACCCACAGTGGTGCCAAGAAGAGATTCAGTCTCACCAAAACCGGTAAGGTTAAGCGCGCCCACGCTTTCAAGAGCCATATCCTCACCAAGAAGGACACCAAGCGCTGCCGCCGTCTGCGCTCCGAGACTTACGCCGACGAGACCAACGCAGCCACCATCAAGAAAATGATCCCTTACAAATAAGGGCAGACGCGAAATAGGAGGATTTGACAAATGGCTAGAGTTAAAGGCGCAATGATGACCCGCAAGCACAGAAACAAGGTGCTTGGCCTGGCGAAGGGTTACTGGGGCAACAAGTCCCGTCACTATAAGATGGCTCAGGAGCAGATGATGAAGTCCGGCCGCTACGCTTACGTCGGCCGCAAGCAGAAGAAGAGAGACTTCCGTCAGCTCTGGATCACCCGCATCAGCGCGGGCTGCAAGAGCAACGGTCTGAACTACTCCAAGTTCATGCACGGCCTGAAGCTGGCCGGCATCGAGATGAACCGCAAGATGCTCAGCGAGACCGCCATCCACGATCCCGCCGCCTTCACCGCCCTCTGCGATCTGGCGAAGAACGCCCAGTAATCGGTGAATTGCAAAAGAAGACGACCTGCGTTGAAACCGCCGCAGGCCGTCTTCTTTTTCGTCTTTTCTGCCTGTCGGGAGAGGAAAAAGCGGGCAGAGCCCGCGGCAGAACGAGCTGCTTTTTTCCGCAAAAACAAGGGCCGTCATTGACAATGCCGCCTGTTCTTTTATATAATAGACCAAAACCAAGAAGGAGGACGCTGGTATGTGGTCATGCAAATTCTGCGGCTCGCAGAATCCCGGAAACGCGGTCTTCTGCACCGGCTGCGGCAAGCCTGCGAGCGAAGCGGCAAGCCCCGAGGAGAACCCTCCGATGAACCAGAAGGCAAACTGGAACCCCCCGGCGGAGGCTCCCCGGCTCGACCCTGCGGGAGCGGTCCATCCGGCCGCCGCGCCGACCGGGAAAAAGCGGAAATGGTGGGTCTGGGCGCTTGGCGCGGTGCTGCTTCTGGCCGCGGCCGCCGCCGTCTGCTTTTTCACCATCCATAGCTGGGAGCCGGCCACCTGCACGGTGCCCAGCACCTGCAAGATCTGCGGCAAGACCCAGGGGACGGCCCCGGGGCATGCGTTTTCCGACGCCACCTGTACCGAGCCCAGGATCTGCGCCCGCTGCGGCGCCACGGAGGGAGAGCCTCTGGGACATGACTGGGGCGAGTGGACGGTGACGGTGCCGGCCGGCTGCGAGACGGAGGGCACGGAACAGCGGGTCTGCAAGCATGACGGCAGCCACGTGGAGACCCGCAGCATCGCGGCCACCGGGCACGACTGGGGGGCCTGGACGGTGACGCTGCAGCCCGGCTGTGATACGCAGGGCACGGAGAAGCGGGTCTGCAAGCATGACGGCAGCCATGTGGAAACCCGCAGCATCGCGGCCACCGGGCACGACTGGGGCGAGTGGTTCGTCGCCACGGAGCCCACCTGTACCCAAGCCGGTGTGGAAAAACGGGTTTGCCGCAACAAGAGCTCCCATACGGAGACCAGACCGATCGCCGCCCTGGGGCACGACTGGACGGAAGCGACCTACAGCGCCCCGTCGACCTGTACCCGCTGCGGTGCCCAGACCGGCCATGTAAAGGGCTATGTGGGTGAGCTCTCCGGCTACTGGGGCGACCCCGTGAACCTGCACGGATACACGCATTTTTACTCCTTCGAGCTCTATGAGAACGTCGAAAACTGCCTGGCGATTTCGATTCAGATCGAGATCGACCAGGTGACGGGCAATCCCTTCGGCGGCTGGTATCTGTTTGGCCGCGACCTGAACGGAAAATGGCAGAATATCGGCCAGTTTGAGCTGGTGCGGGACAATCTGGGGACTATCTGTACGTACCAGGTCAGCCTGAAGGGGACGCCCTCCTTCTCCGCGCTGACGGTTTCGCCGATCTATGACAATCAGTGGACGATCGGCTACTTCGACTGCTATTTTGTCGAGGTGCAGAAGTACGTCGACTGAGGGCGCGATAGGGCGTTCGGACAGCGTGACTCGGCATCGGCGGCTTTCTGGGCCTCCGGTGCCGAGCCTGTAAATGGTACAATGCTCCGCTTGCGCGGCGGAAAAGGAGGGTGTATGATATGCCCATGGAAAACAAGACGAGGGAAAAACGCGGCCTTGCCGCCATATGGAAGCTGTGCCCGATCCGACACGCGCTGATCCTGCTGAACGCGGTGATCATCGGCGCGCACCTTGCCACAAGGAGCAACTATGCGCTCAACCGGGGGCTGTCCGCCCATTTTGTCCGCCCCGTCCACCGCTTTCTCAGCCGGGTGACCAATGTGCTGCCCTTCTCGGTGGCGGAGCTGCTCTACGCGGCGGCGATCCTCGGCGGATTGGTTTACATAATCTTCTGCGTCGTCCGCATGATCCGGCGCAGGGAGTGGGGAAAACGGCTATACCTGCTCTTTACGACGCTGCTGATGGCGGGCGCGGTGTTTTACGGGGGCTTTTGTCTGCTCTGGGGCGTCTTCTATTACGGGGATGATTTCATGGCGCAGAGCGGCCTGCCGAAGGAGAAGATCTCCGTGGAGGAGCTGCGCACGGTGACGGCCTATTTCGCGGAGCTGGCCAACAGCTCCGCCGCGCAGGTGCCGCGGGATGAAAACGGCGTCTGCGCGTCGGATCGGGACGCGATCCTGCGGCGCTCGCCGGAGGTCTACGCCGGTCTGGAGCGGGCGTATCCCTGTCTGGCCGGGCCCCCGGTGCGCGCCAAGGGGATCCTCTGTTCCCGGATCATGAGCAGCATCGACTTTACCGGCTTCTTTTTCCCCTTTACGGCCGAGGCCAACGTCAACATGGATTTTCCGCCCAGCCTGTTCGCGTCCACGGTGGCCCACGAGCTGGCGCATCAGCGGGGCGTCGCCAAGGAGCAGGAGGCCAACTTTGTGGCGGTGATGGCCTGTCTGGACTATGGGGATCCGGACTATGTCTATTCCGCGGCGCTTCTGGCCTATATCCACCTGGGAAACGCGCTCTATGACGTGGACTACGACTCCTGGGAGCAGATCTATCTGAGCCTGAGCCCGGAGGTTCGGCGGGATTTCGCCGCCAACCGGGCCTATTGGCAGCAGTTTGAGACCCCGGTGCAGGAGGCGTCCAACACGGTGTACGAGAGCTTCCTGCAGAGCTACGACCAGGAGCTGGGGCTCAGGAGCTACGGGGCCTGCGTCGATCTGCTGGTAAACTATTATTATGAAACGGCGCTGGCAGCGCAGAAATGACGCTCCCTCAATGCAAAAAGGGCCGCGGGAGGCTTTTTTTTCCCGCGCAGACCGCAGACGAAGCAATGCGGCAAAGCTTCAACACGCATGGGGGGATTGTGAAGGGGGATTCATTCAGTTAAGGATACAAAAAGCTGAAGCTCACGCTTACGGTACTTCCAAATCAAAAATTTGGAGGTAACTCACATGAAAACAGCAGTATCCTTTTTTGAGCAGAACGGCGGGACTTATTCTCGCGTTGGCGATGTATTCCAGCCTGACCTGAACCTTGAAGAAACCGAGAATAAGCCCACTGGCAAATATGGCCGGATGCGGAAACGGTATCTGAAAGAGCATCATCCAGCGGTTTATTCCGCAATGCTCCTCAACGGCGAATTGTACGGGCATTTGGCTGAGATCGACGAAGCCTGTGAGAAGCGTATGGAACTTCTCACCCGACAGATGGCAAAGCGCGAGAATGTGACGGAGATGCTCAAGGCCGACGATCAGATGGAATGGGTGCGCCGCATGTACAGCATCCGCAGCCGCGCCGAGGAGATCGTAATGCGCGAACTGATGCCCAGCGCGAAGTCTGTATTCTGACCGATGCCGAGACCTTCATCTACGGTTTTCGCACAGGCGCAAAGATCGTACTTGATGTGCTGACCGACAGCCCAATGAGGGAAATCTGAACCTGTGGCGTTGCCCCTCAATAGTCTTTTAGTCTATTATGTGACAGGCAACGCCTTTCTTTAGCGCGGTGTTCATAACATCTGGCCGGCGGGATTGGCAATCAAAAAGGGAGATGATTTGCATGTTCATATGCAGATCATCTCCCTTTTTCTTCATTCTGTTATCTCAACACTTCTTCTTCACCGGATAGCAAATCTCCGTCACAAACTCATCCGGATTCTGCGTCTCATGCGGACTGACATGGTAAATGTTGAACATCGGCTCAGCAGGCTCGTAGCCATTCGCTTCCATCCACGCGATCACAGCAGTGTAAACATCCGTGATCTGGGTGTAGCTTCCCTGGTAGGTGCAGCTTGCGACCGTAACCTCCGGAAGCGTGCGAAACTTCACATGCCCTGTATCAGGATAGCTGCCTTTGACGGTCTTCCACGCCATCATTTCGACGTTTTCTTCCTTGTACTCTCCATCGAGATAGGTCACCGCGCAAAGACAGGGATCATCCTCCACGAGATTCATCCTGCAGGTTTCCTCAGCCAGCTTGCCCCAGATCATGCCTTCATCTTCATAGCGGGGAATGGTCATCCGAATGGTTGCGGCGTAGCGCTCAGGGATAGTCTTGAGAGTAACGTTATAACGCATGTTTTCTTCCTTTCTCAGCCTTTCTCTGGCTGCGTCCAGAAGCGTCAGCTTATATGCTGTATCCTTTGATAAGGCCTCCAGCTCTTTCTGTCTGGCAGAAAAGAACTGTTCCAGTTTCTCACGGTCATCATAGACTTCAAGAATTCTGACGATATCCGCAAGGGAAAAGCCCATATCCTTCAGGGCGGCAATGCGGCCCGCTATCGGGAGCTGATCCTCTCTGTAATATCGGTAATCCGTGAAGCGATCGATTTCGGCTGGTTTCAAAAGGCCGATCTCATCATAGTGGCGGAGCATTCTGACGCTGACTCTGGACAGCTTTGAAAATTCTCCGATTTTCAGCATGGCGGTACCTCCTGCTGTTTCCTTTTTGAGCTCAGGTCGATCATAATGCCTGCCACTGTGTGAGAGTCAAGGGCTATTTTTCTTTCTTAGATGGATTATCATATCAAGTGCAACAGCAAGAAATAAAGACAACTCATGAGAAGTCCTGTAAAATGGTAAGTGACCAAACAAACCAGAACAGGAGAAAATCCCATGAGTTGCTATCATCATCTTACCATCGAAGAACGAGAATTGCTATATGGTTTTTTGCAAAAAGGGTTCAGCAGAAGGAAGATTGCCAAAGAACTTGGCCGGAGTCCCTCAACGATCAGTCGAGAATTGAAGCGAAACAGCGACTATCTTCCTGTTCGAGCCCAGGAACGCTATCGTTCATGCCGGAAAAACAGCATCAGAAAGCACCTCCTTGCAGATCCGCAGCTGGAGGCCAGCGTACGCTTCTTTCTGGGACATCTTTTCTGGTCGCCGGAGCAGATCGCAAACCGACTTAAAGCGGAAGGCGCGCAATCCGTCAGCGCCTCCACCATATACCGTGCCTTGGATTGTGGGCTGCTGCGTGACACGCTTCGGTATTATCTTCGCATCAAGTACAAAACGCTCGGAAAAGCGAAGAAAAAGGATAGGCGCTGCTTTGCCAGAAAGATTGACGAGCGCCCTGAGGCGGCAGCAAATCGGGCCGAACGCGGCCATTGGGAAGGCGATACGATTGTAAGCCATAAGAGCCGGACAGTTATTGCGACTCTGGTAGACAGACAAAGCCGTTTCCTTACTGCCGGCCGCATTCCCTGCAAAGAGGCCGCAGAGGTGAGAGCCGTTGTTGTCCACCTTCTAAGCAAGACCCAATATCCGGTAAAGAGCATCACATTTGACCAAGGGGTCGAATTTACTGATGCATCGGGGATAGAGAGCGACCTGAATACTATGGTCTATTTCGCACATCCTCACGCGCCCTGGGAGAGACCCACAAACGAAAACACCAACGGTTTGCTTCGCCAGTTCATCCCGAAGCACACAGATCTGGGTAATGTTACAGACGCCGACCTCTCTCGCTTCGTCGCCCTCATCAATTTGAGACCACGAAAATGCTTGAATTGGTCAACCCCTTTTGAGGTCTTCTCAAACCAATCGTTGCACTTCACTTGACAATCCGCCCAAGCAAAAGAAAGAGGATACATTTCGCTCTGACAATACACCGCATCCTTGGTAAGGATGCGGCCTGGAGCTGCTGGGCAGTATTCGTTCGCATTTCTTTTCCCTCGCGGGAGATCGGGAAAAGAAATCAAGGTATCGACCGGTTTTTGAACTGGTCGATGCACATGCCCTATGGCATGTGCGGACATGATTCGAATCTGCCCGGCGAAAGAAAAACACCGCAGGCCCTATGGGCTTGCGGTGTTTTTTTGGAGCTGCTGGGCAGATTCGAACTGCCGACCTCATCCTTACCAAGGATGCGCTCTACCTACTGAGCTACAGCAGCAAAGTTCATGCCCCCCGAAGGGGGCATGTGTGGCGACCGAGAAGGGACTTGAACCCTCGACCTCCGGCGTGACAGGCCGGCGTTCTAACCGACTGAACCACTCGGCCACGGCTCAGTTAGTGTATCAAATGAAAATGGATTTGTCAACAACTTTTTTTCAAAAGCCGCGATTTTTTCAGATCGCCTCGCGCTTTTCGGGCTTTTTCGCCCGGAGCAGCACCCAGGCGGCCAGCAGAAACAGGGGGATCCCTGCGATCAGGCCCACCATGCAGGGCCCCAGGATCATCTGATCGGTATAATCCGGTTTAAGAAACAGCAGCGGAAAAGAAGCAGCCGCATTGACAGCGCCGTGGCCAAGGGCCGGAGCCCAAATGCTGCCGGTCTTTTCGTAAAGCGCATCCAGCAGGATACCAGCCGCCGTGGTAAACAGGCAGAAGGCGATCGGCCCCAGCACCGGCGCGCCCCAATAGGCCAGGCCGTACTCATAGCCGGCCAGGATCACCACCGGCCAGTGCCAGACACCCCAGATCAGCCCGCCCAGGAGCCAGCCGCGGGCCGGGCCAAAGCGCTCCTTCAGCCGGGGCAGCATGGCGCCGCGCCAGCCGATCTCCTCGCCCAGGGCGGGGATGGCGTTGACAAAGGCGTAGAACAGAACCTGCACCCCCGTAAGCAGGGCAATGGGCAGCAGGAGGGAGAAGCCCTGCACCTCCAACTGGGAAAGCGTCTCCTCTCCGCCCGCGGCGAGGATCTGATCGCGCACATAGCCGCCGCTCAGATCCAGCCGGGCGGGAAAGGCCAGAAAGTACAGCGCCGCACCCAATATGGTCAGCGCCGCTGGGACAAGCCAGGCAGCAAGAAACCATCTCCAATTCCAACGCAGATCCAGCTTCCAGCCCATGTCCGGCAGTGAAATCCGGGCGAGGAGCGTTGCCGCGGCGGGGATCAGCATGCACAGCATCAGCAGGAGTTGGAAGAGCTGAGCATTCCCCTGCAGGGCATAGTACGAAGCTACCGCCTGGATGGGCCAGGCCAGCGCGAAGGCCCAGATCAGATATTTGACGAGGGATTTGTCTTTCATTTTGAAGGCTCCTTTCCGCAAGGAACGGCGGCAGGCTCAGAGCTCCATGAAAATCCTGGGGCCCTTCTTCCGCAGCCAGAGATAGAGCAGCGCGCTCAGCACGCCCAGAAGGGCTGTCATGCCCCAGCCGGCCAGCTCCGGCGTCACCCATTCGCCCAAAAACACGCAGAGAAGGATCGGCAGCAGCACCAGGCCCATGCCGATGAACATGGTGAGCATCACGCTGGCCCCGCTCTTTACCGCCTGGGTCTCGTTGACCCAGTTGAAATTGGGGTGGCGCAGGTTTTCAAACAGGCCAAGCAGACCGCTGAACACGCCGAAGAGCGTGGGCAGGATCAGCACCAGGGCCAGGAGCTGGCCCCGGAAGCCCAGCACCAGGGCCGTGACCACGGAGATCAGCACCAGCGGCGGCAGGGCGATGAGCATGTGCAGGCGGAGCTTGCCCTGCAGCACCTCCCAGGAGGAAACCGGCAGGGACTTGGGGAGCCAGAGATACTTGCCCTCCAGCGAGATGGAGGGGGCGGTGAGGAAGACCAGGCTGGCCATATAGCACAGGCCGGCGATGATCAGCGGCTGGAAAAGGAAGGACATAGCGCTCCAGGTGGGCGAGGAGGCAAGGGATCTGCCCTTGATCAGCAGGAAGACGGCGGCAGCCAAGGTAAAGAAGCTGCCCAGGGCGCCGTTGAGCAGATAGGCGGGACTCGCCCAGAGGCGGCGAAGCTCATGGATCAGGAGCGCGGCCTGGGGCGAGCGCAGCTGGGCGGTGCGCTCCACATAAGTGCGCTTGGCGGTGGTGGACTTGGCCGTGGCAGTCTTGATGAAGGTGTGCTGCAGCAGCCACACGCACAGCCCGAAGAGCACCAGCGCGATGGCAAGCAACAGGCCAAGCAGATCCACCCGGCTCTCCGCAATGGAGCGGCCCAGCCAGACCACCGGGGCCGCGGAGCCCAGCGGCTCCTCCAGAATGGTGGGGTTCTCCGCCAGGGTGGTCAGGATGCTGTTCATCTTGAAGCTGAAATACATGTACACGCCCAGGAAGCCCAGGGTGAGGGCCAGGGAGATCAGGGACTTGTTGCGGGCACGAATCGAGGCCAAATGCACCAGCCAGCCCAGGAAGGCGGAGATCGCCAGGTTCAGCAGGGGCAGAACCACCAGGAAATGCAGCAGAAAGGCCGCCAGGCTCCAGCCCGAGGGGAACTCGGGCCAGAAGATCAGGCAGGGGATCGCCACCGGCAGCATGACCACCAGGGCCAGCACGTACAGCAGAAAGAGCCGGCTGAGCAGGATGTGGATGGGCTTGATGGGCATGCTCAGCAGCATGTCGTTGTCCCGGGCCTCAAAGAGCTGGTACTTGGCCAGAATCACGTTGCCGATGACCATAAGGCCGAAGGTCAGCACACCGGCCAGACCGAAGTACAGCCAGCCCATGCCCATCAGATAGAAAGGCTGGGCGAGCACCTCGAAGATCCGGGCGAAGAGGACGCCCAGGGAGCCGATGGACAGAAGCATCAGCGCGGCAAAGCCGGCGAGCTTGACCTTGCTCTGGGCCTTCTTGGTCCTGCTTGCACCGGTGAGGACGCTGAGCAGGGCCTCCATCCGGGTACGAAGCAGTGTCTTAAGCATGATCGTCCTCCAGTTCCAGGAACACGTCCTCCAGAGACTCATTGCCCTTGACCTCCTGCATGGAGCCGCTGGCGATGAGCTTGCCGTCCTTGATGATGGCTACCTTGTCGCAGAGCTTCTCCGCCACGTCCAGCACGTGGGTGGAGAAGAAGATGGCCCCGCCCTTTTCGCAGTGCTCGTGCATGAGCTCCTTGAGCAGGAATGCGGCCTTCGGATCCAGGCCCACGAAGGGTTCGTCCATGAGGATGAGCTTCGGCTCGTGGATCCAGGCGGAAATAAGGGCGAGCTTCTGCTTCATGCCGTGGGAGAAGGCGGACACCGGCTGGGCCAGGTCGCCCTCGATGCCCAGCATCTCGGCGTACTTGTGGATCCGCTCCCGGCGGACGGTGGGCTCCACCCGGTATACGTCCCCGATGAAGTTCAGGAAGCGAATGCCGGACATGTACTCGTAAATATCCGGGTTGTCCGGGATGTAGGCCATCTGGCGCTTGCAGTCCAGGGGCTGGGTCACGATATCCAGCCCGCAGATGCGGATGCTTCCCTGCTCAAAGGGCAGGATGCCCGCGCAGGATTTCAGCGTGGTGGTCTTGCCGGCGCCGTTGTGGCCGATGAAGCCGTAGATCTCGCCCGGGGCGATGTGCAGACTCAGGTCGTCCACGGCCTTCTTGTCGCCGTAGGTTTTGGTCAGATGTTCGATTTGCAGCATGATGATTCTCCTTTTTATCCAGTTGTTTTCTCTCTATCTTGCGCGGGGAAGCCGGATGAAATAGCGCAGCAGGGGCAGCAGAACCAGCACGGTCAGACCGCCGGCGATCCACGGGCTGAAATGCTCCGGCAGGCTGGCCAGATAAATCCCGAAGCCGCCGAAGAGCAGCGCCATGCTGAGACGCAGCTCCGCCATCAGATCCCGCACCAGGCGGTAGACCCGGGCCCGGTTCAGAACCGTGACGCGCACCCCGGTGTTCCAGCTTTTGGGGAAGCGGCCCACCAGCGCCAGGGTCAGATCCATGACCAGGCCGACGATGGGCATGATCAGCAGCGTCCCCCGTCCGCCATAGCCGTCGATCTGGCCGGCGGTGTTGTAGTGGGTGGGGATCTGCTCAGGCAGCGTATGCCAGAGGATGAGGATATAGACGACGCTCCCCAGCAGGATCACCGGGGCCAGGATCCCCGCGATGCGCTGCCAGCGGGTGGCGGGGGCGCCGCAGAAGGCGTCCACCTGGGCGCGGCTCGGGATTCTCATTTTCCTCGCCCTCCTTTACGAAATGTCCAGCTCGATGGGCTTGTCGATCTCCTCGCCCACGTATTTCCCGTTCTTTTTCCGCTGCTTGACGCACTCGGTGAGCAGATACTCGATCTGGCCGTTCAGGGAGCGGAAGTCGTCCTCCGCCCAGCGGGCCAGGGCGTCATAAAGCTTGGGGGACAGGCGCAGCGGCACCTGTTTCTTTGCGTTGTCAGCCATGGCTGCTCCCTTTCATCATATTAGTACAGGCTGCCGGAATTGACAACAGGCTGGGCGTCCCGGTTGCCGCAGAGCACCACCAGGAGGTTGGAGACCATGGCGGCCTTGCGCTCCTCGTCCAGCTCCACGGTGTGGTTCTCGCTGAGCCGCTCCAGAGCCATCTCCACCATGCCCACGGCACCGTCCACGATCATCTTCCGCGCGTCGATGATGGCGCTGGCCTGCTGACGCTGCAGCATGACCGCGGCGATCTCCGGCGCGTAGGCCAGGTAGGTGATGCGGGCCTCCACGATCTGGATGCCGGCCTCCTCCACCTTCTGCTGGATCTCGTCCCGGATGCGCTGGGCCACCAGCTCGCTGGAGCCGCGCAGGCTCCCCTCGTCGGCCACGCCGTCGCCGGTGGTGTCCACCCCGGGGGCCACGTCGTAGGGGTAGATGCGCACGATGTTGCGCACCGCGCTGTCGCACTGCAGGGACAGGTACTCCTTGTAGTTGTCCACGTTGAAGACGGCCTTGGCGGTGTCCACCACCTTCCAGATCACGGCGATGCCGATCTCCACGGGGTTGCCCAGGCAGTCGTTGATCTTCTGCCGGGAGTTGGAGAGGGTCATGGCCTTCAGGGAGATCTTCTTGTTGGTCAGCTCCGCGCTCTGGGCGGAGCCGGCAAGCATAGCGCTCAGCGGGTTGCCGCCGTTGCCGCTGTCCACGTCGCCGGACTGGTTCAGCTTGGTCTTGGCCGCCGGGTTCACCGCCACGCAGAAGGGATTGACAAAGTAGAAGCCGTCCTCCTTCAGCGTGCCGATGTACTTGCCGAAGAGGGTGAGCACCAGGGCCTCCTGGGGCTTGAGCACCTTCAGGCCAAGGGCGGGGAACCAGCCGACGGAGACCCAGACGATGCCGAGCACAAACAGAACGACGCCCCAGGCGTGTCCCCGCTCAATGCCGAAGATGCCGCCCACGACCATGGCCGCCACGCCCGCCAGATACAGCAGGATGATCAGCAGCAGCATTGCCATGCCGTTTTTCTTATTGTTCAACACGATCTCTTTCATTTCTCGTGCCTCCTTTGATTTGATATCAAAATGATATCACCAAGATATTCCTTTGTCAAGAGGTTTTTTGATAATTTTTTCACAAACGGGAAGAAAACGCGCCCGGGCCCTGGTCGGGCCCGGGTGATCCGGTGAAAAGCATCCTGCTCGGCTCCCCTGCCGGCGTCTCGGAAGGGCGCCGCCTGCGCGCTCAGCAGAGGCCGTACTCCTCCGCCAGCGCACGGAAGGCGGGCATGGAGCGGCGGATCTGCTCGGCGGAGACGCAGTAGGCGATGCGCACGTAGCCGGGAACGCCGAAATCGTCGCTGGGCACCAGGAGGAGCTCATGCTTCTTGGCCCGCTCGGCAAAGGCCATGGCGTCCGGCTCCGGGGTCTTCACAAAGAGATAGAAGGCGCCGTCGGGATACACGCAGTCAAAGCCCAGCTCCTTGAGGCCGTTGTAAAGCAGATCCCGGTTGTATTTGTACATGGAGATGTCGGAGGTCTTGTCGATGCACTTCTCGATGACCCGCTGCATGAGGCTGGGCGCGTTGACGAAGCCGCAGACCCGGCCGCCGCCGCAGATGGCCGCGAAGACGGTTTCCGCATCCTGCATCCGGGTGCTGACGGCCAGATAGCCGATACGCTCGCCGGGCAGGGACAGGGACTTGCTGTAGGAGTAGTCCAGGATGGCGTTGTCGTAGTAGTGCAGCACGCAGGGCACCTTCTGCCCGTCGTAGACCAGCTCCCGGTAGGGCTCGTCGGAGATCAGGTAGATGGGATGGCCGAAGCGCAGCTCCGCCTCGTGGAGGATGCCGGTAAGCTCCTTCAGGCTCTCCTCAGACAGGATCACGCCGGAGGGATTGTTGGGAGTGTTCACGATAACGACCTTGGTCTTCTTAGTAATGGCGGCGCGCAGGGCCTCCAGATCCGGCTGCAGGCCGGCGGCGGGGGGAACCGTCACCAGCTTGCCGCCCACGCCCTCGGTGAACATGCGGTACTCGGGGAAGAAGGGGGCGAAGGCAATGACCTCCTCCCCGGGGAGCAGCAACGCGTGCATACAGATGGCAAGGCCCGCCGCCGCGCCGCAGGTCACGTAGATCAGATCCTCCCGGGCGGGCAGGTCGAAGCGGGTCTGCAGATCCTTCGCGATGGTCTTGCGCAGGCTTGTAAGCCCCGGGGCGGCGGTGTAGCCGTGGAGCGCGGTGCTGTCCAGCGTCAGCAGCTCCCGGATGGCCTCCTCCACGCAGGGCGGGGCGGGAACGCTGGGGTTGCCCAGGCTGAAATCAAAGACCTGATCCGCGCCGATCTCCGCCTTGCGCTTGGTGCCGTATGCGAACAGCTCGCGGATGCAGCTCTTGCTGAGACCGAAGCCGAGAATCGTTTTTGGAAGCATGTTTGAAAATCTCCCTTTCCATGTTTTTTTATTGATACAAATATTATACGGCGCGGCGGTGGAATTGGCAAGGGCTTTGTGAAATTCCCTAATTTTTTCCATGCCAGACCCGGGATTCTGATTGACTTTGAACAGAAAATGGGGTATTCTGCTAAAAAAGACCAGGATGGATCTGCGAAAAGCGGGGGACTGACGTGAAAAAAACATTTGCCGTATCCGGCCGGACGGAGCTTGCCGGAAATCACACCGACCACCAAAACGGGCGCATTCTCGCCTCGACCATTCAGCTTGGGATCAGCGCCCGGGCGGAGGCCAACGGGACGGATCGGATCCGGGTACGAGCCCAGAGCTTTGGCGCCATGGAGGTCAATCTGACTCAACTGCAGGTTCGCCCTCTGGAATTCGGGCGGCCCGAGGCGCTGATCCGGGGCGTGGCGGCCAGCTTCCGGGAGCTGGGGCTGAAGCTGGGCGGTTTTGACGCCGATGTGCGCAGCAGCCTGCCCGTCGGCACGGGACTCAGCTCCTCGGCGGCCTTTTCGGTGCTGATCGCCAGGATCTTGGCAGAGCTGTTCAATGACGGCAAGGTGGATCCCCTGGTGCTGGCCAGAGCCGCCCAGGAGGCCGAAAACCGCTACTTCGGCAAGCCCTGCGGTCTGATGAGCCAGCTTGTCTGCGCGCTGGGGCACACCGTATACGTGGATTTCAAGACCATGGAGATCCGGCGGGTGAACGCGGACTTCGCCTCCATGGGCATGACGCTCTGCCTGACGGAAACCGGCGGGAGCCACGCGGGGCTGGACACCTCCTACGCCCGCATCCCCGCGGATATGATCTATATCGCGAACCTTTTTGACAAGGGCGTTCTGGGGGACGTGGATCCGGCGGAATTCCGGGCGAAGGGCTGGGATCCCTCCAACCGGCCGGTACGCCGCGCCATGCATTTCTTTGATGAAAACGAGCGGGTTCCCCTCATGCGGGACGCCCTGGAGCGGGGGGACGGGGAGACCTATCTGCGGCTGATGAACGAATCCGGCCGCTCCTCGGAGAAGCTGCTGAACAACATCGTCACCAGCGCCACCGGGGACACCAAGCTGGCCCAGGGTCTGGAAAAGAGCGCGGAGCTGCTGGAGGGCCGTGGGGCCTGGCGGGTTCACGGCGGCGGCTTTGCCGGCTGTGTCCAGGCGCTGATGCCCACGGACTACTTCGAGACCTATAAGACCGAGATGGAAAAGAGCTTCGGCCCCGGCTCCTGCCGGGAGATCCGCCTGAGCTGAGTCTGAACAAACAACGAACGCCGGAGATGCGTGTTTGCATCTCCGGCGTTTTCTCAACTCAAAACGCAAAACTCAATTCAGCTTGCCGTGCTCGGGAATAAACACCGCGTCGGGATCGTAGAGCATCAAAAACTCCTCCAGGCAGAGATCGTGCTCCGTCATGTATTTGGCGGCCTCGACGCCCACATAGCGGAAGTGGGCGTGGCGGCAGGGCGTGCCGTAGAGATCCTCTTTCCCGGCGGGATAGCGCAGCACAAAGCCGTATTCCGGCGCATGCTCCAGCAGCCAGGCATAGAGCGCGGTATCGAAGATCTCGGGATCCTCAAAGTCGTCGTAGATGCACTGGTTCTTCCGGTTGTCGGTGAAGTCGATGCACAGGCCCGTCTGGTGCTCGTTGGCGCCGGGGGGCAGCAGATCCTTGGCAGTGGCGATGGGGTCGTAATCATGCTCCGCCATGCGCCAGTAGAAATGGTTGAAGATCCAGTCGGTATTGCGGAAGGCCATGGCCATGTAGCACTCCAGGCCATCGGCGCGGGCGGCGGCCAGCAGCTCCTTCGCGGCGGGGACGACCCGGGGATCCAGCCCCTGGCCCTCGATGGAGCCGTACTCGGGCAGGTACCAGGAGATGGAGTTGTAGGAATTGGCCAGCTTGAACTCCCAGCTTGTGATGTCGATATCGGGCAGCGGCTCCTCCTGCTCGGCCGCGGCCGTGGCGCACAGGGCCAGCAGCAGCGCCGACAGCAGAAGCAGCGCGACAAGACGTTTCTTCATACTCTCCCTCTCATTCTACCCCGTACAGGGCCAAAAACTCCTCCAGAACCAGATGGTTGTCGGTCATGTAGCGGGCGGCCTCGATTCCCACATAGCGGAAGTGCCAGCTCTCGTTCATCACGCCTGTGACCTCCTGCTTGCCGTCGGGGAAGCGCTGGACGAAGCCGTATTCCGCGCAGTGGGCCAGCAGCCACTGGATGGTGTCGCTGGCAACGATATCGTCGTTCTTCAGGGCATAGTACTTGTCGGTGATGTCACAGCAGAGGGCAAGCTGATGCTCGCTGCAGCCGGCGGGCATGGTGATGTAATAGCCGTTGATCTTGCCGTCGGTGATGCCGTTGTTTTCGCACACGCGCTTGAAGTTGGCGGCCTGATCGCTGTAGCTGCGATAGCCGGAGGAGAAATAGATCGGCAGCCCCGCGTCCTTGCAGCCCTGGCCCATGGCCAGCAGCGCGTCGGCAATGCGCATGTCCACCGGGCAGCGGTCATTGGCGGGCGCGGTTCTCTTCTCGGAATCGGTCATGGTCTGCTGCAGATAGGCAAGCTGCTCCGGCGCGTAGTCGGCAATGGAGTGGTCGCCGTTCACCAGGGTAAACTCCCAGCTCGTGATATCCACCGCGGGCGGCGTCGGAAGACCCTTGGCCGCGGCGTTTGCCAGCGCCTTGCCATAGGGCGACGCGGGATCCACCGTGGGCGCCGGCTGGGCGCTTGTCGTCTGCTCCGCGCTGGACGTCTGTCCGGCTTCTCCCTCAACAGACGCGGTCTGTCCCTGGGCTTCGCCCTCCTGGCCGGATGGGGCGGCGTTCGTTTCCGTCGCCGTCTCCTTCGGCGGGGTGCCAAGCAGATGGATGCTGGAGATGTGCAGATAGAGATACGCAGCAAAAATCACAAAAACCAAAAAGGCCAGTACGACCCTTGCGCCGCGGCTGTAATGCATAGCAAGTTCCTCCCCAAAGGATCTGATCGGGGAAATCCCCTCTGAATATCATATCATTTTGCGTCCCCCCGGTCAACATTTTTCTTGTGGCCTGCCCCCTGCTCTGGTATACTGACAGAAGAAACAACGAGGAGGGCGATCCTATGAAACTGACTTGGCTTGGACATTCCTGTTTTTTGGTCGAAACGGCGGAGGGCTCCGCGGTGCTGGACCCCTACGCGCCGGGCAGCGTCCCGGGTCTGGCGCTGCCGGAGCTCACGGCGGATCTGGTGCTCTGCAGCCACGGGCACCGGGACCACGGCTATCGGGAGGCCGTGCAGCTCAGCGGCCGCAGCCCCGCGCTGAAGGTGGAGACGCTGGAGAGCTTCCATGACGAGGCGGGCGGCGCCCTGCGCGGGCCCAACACCATCCACATTCTCCAGGCCGAGGGCCTGCGTCTGGCCCATCTGGGGGATCTGGGCCATATGCTTACCCCCGCGCAGCTTGCAGCCCTGGGGCGGATCGACGTGCTGCTGATCCCCGTGGGCGGGCACTACACCATAGGCCCGGAGACGGCGGCCGCCCTGGCCGACGCCGTCGGCGCCGGGATCACCGTGCCCATGCACTACCGGGGCCCCGGCTTCGGCTACTCCGTGATCGGCCCGGCAGAGGATTTCCTGCGGCTGCGCGGCCGGGTGCAGCGGCTGGAAAGCAATGTGCTGCGCCCCGAGGCGCTGCAGCCTCCGGTTACAGCGGTGCTGCGCTGTCCTCTCCGCGGCTGAGCCGGGACAAGGCGGATCACGGCGGGACGCGGCTGTCTTTTTCTGCGCAGCCTCTCCCGCCCGCTTGCGGAACCGCGAAAACTGTAGTATGATAGTTGTTGGAGACACCTGATCGGAAAGGATGCGTCACTATGGCAAAAATGCCGAAAAGCGTAAAATACAGCCCGCTGCTGTTCCTGATCCTGCTGGCAGTGGTGGTCGTTTTCTTCTGGAAGACCCAGCCGGCTCTGGACGGCGGTGCGCTGAATCTGACCGCCGGCGAGACCTCGTCGCCCTCCCCGGAGGACGGCGACCTGACCCTGCTGGAAGACGCGGACACGGCGGAGAACGCCGACGCCGCGGAATCCGCCGCTCTGGCGGAGGATGGCAGCTATACCAGCAAGGAGGACGTCTGCGCCTACCTGATCGCCTACGGCCATCTGCCCTCCAACTTCATCACAAAGAAAGAGGCCCAGGCCGCCGGCTGGGAGGGCGGCTCTCTGGAGCCCTACTGCCCCGGCAAATGCATCGGCGGCGACTATTTCGGCAACTACGAGGGGAAGCTCCCCTCCGCCAAGGGCCGCACCTGGACCGAGTGCGATATCGACACCCTGGGCGCAAGCAGCCGCGGGAAGAAGCGCCTGGTCTTCTCCAACGACGGCCTGATCTACTATTCCGGAGATCACTACGAGAGCTTTGAGCTTCTGTACGGCGAGCCCTGACTCGTTCCCGCCTCTCCTCCAAGAGGCGGGAACTTCTTTTTTCGAGGGATTCGACAAAATTCGACACTACCTCGATAAAAAATCTGGAAAAACCTGTCGGAAGCACTTGCTCTCTGTAGAATCGTCGGATATTATGTCAACAAGTTTTCCGCGTCCTTCGACAGGATTCTGTTGTTGGGAAAGTGCCGGATATGGTACATTACCTTCGACATGAAGGCAATTTTGTCCGGGATCATTCCGGATTGCCCGCACACTGCGAATATGGGAGGAGAATATTATGGAAACCAAGATCCGCATTATCCTTGCCGATGCGAATCCCGACTTCGGCAAGCTGCTCAAGGATCGGATCGACGCCGAACGGGGGATGGAGCTGGTCGGCACGGCCATGGACGGACAGGAAGCGCTGAGCATGGTCAAGGAGCAGCGGCCGGATGTGCTGCTTCTGGATCTCGTGCTGCCGCGGATCGACGGGCTGGAGGTTCTGCGCCGCCTGCCTGAGACCGGCGCGTCCTGCCATATCATCGTGCTCTCCGGCTTCATCAACAGCAAGGTGGTGGCGGACTGCGCCGCCCGGGGCGTGGATTATTTCATGCCCAAGCCCTGCGACGCCACCGCGCTGCTGGGCCGCGTGCGCCAGCTTGTCGGCGGCGAGGAGGAGGCCGTGCCGGAGGGGATCGACTGTCGCCCCGCGGCGCTGGCCGGACGGCGGCAGGCGGATCTGGAGGCGGTGGTCACCGAGATCATCCACGAGATCGGCGTGCCGGCCCACATCAAGGGCTACCAGTATCTGCGGGAGGCCATCATCCTCACCATCCAGGACATGGACGTGATCAACGCCGTCACCAAGGTGCTGTACCCCGAGGTGGCCAAGCGCTACGACACCACCCCCTCCCGGGTGGAGCGGGCCATCCGCCATGCCATCGAGGTGGCCTGGGATCGGGGCGACATCGAGGTGCTGCAAAAGTACTTCGGCTACACGGTATCGAATATCAAGGGCAAGCCGACGAATAGCGAATTCATCGCCATGATCGCGGACAGCCTGACCCTTCGCCAAAAGCAGGCGAGACGGTGAAAAAAGCCGCGGATCGCAAGGCTTTGCGGGTTTGGCGATTTTGCGAGAAACCAATGAACACCATAAAAGTATGTGTGAAAAACGCCTGAAACACCAACGAATCTTTTAGCCCGAACCAATGAATATCCCCTGTTCGTTGCCTCTGAAAAAAGCCAACGAACAGGGGGATTTTTATGTTCAACACACGCTTGGATTATCTGATTTGCGAGTATATGGTCTATTGCCGAAGCAGGCAGTTAAGAGCCAAAACAATGAACTCATACGAGCAGAGCTTGCCTATCTAATTATTTCTTTCTATCCTCATTAGGCTCTGCCTGACTAAAATAAGTCATCGATGCGGCCACGCCAATACCTATCAGCACCCATAAGAGAGCAGCCTCGCAAAAGTCTTTGAAGGCTCCGCCTACAATTGTACTGACAGCATACACGAGCAGAACAGCGATAACCAGAATACCAGTTGTTCTGATCAGTCTCTTGTTGTTGTTGGCATCTTTTGCGTCTTTCCTTACTTTTTCAGTCATTTTCGAATCTCCTTTCACCAATTCATCCAAACTAATGCTGTAGAGATCGCTGAGACTGATTAAACTGACGATATCGGGCAGCGACTTTCCATTCTCCCAATGGGAAACGGTCACACGGGATACCATGATCTTCTCTGCAACTTGGTCCTGTGTCATGCTGGTATTCTGTCTTGCCTCTTTCAGTCTTTCGGAAATTTCCATCTTTGCGATCTCCTTTGCATGGCTTGAGTATATCCGAAAATGAACCCGCCTGTCTATTAAATGGCTTTTACAGAACCCTCAATCGCTGTAAAAATGCCTTTACATCGCCATTTTTCAAGGGTCTTCATTATAATAAAAGTGGAATCTGAACGCCAAATAACGATTTTTCAAGATGATTGTATCACAGCAAAGCACCGCAATCAATGACAGATTTGTATAATATGGCAAACAGAGCAACGAACACAGGATATTCAAGGCAACGAACAAGGCGACAAACACAATACTGTTTTTCAATGGTTTTTTCGCATGGAGCGGGAACCCGCTCCGAAACAACAACTCCGAAAAACCCTTACGCGAAGCGGGTCGCGGCGACATCGAGGTGCTGCAGAAGTACTTCGGCTACACGGTGAGCAATATCAAGGGCAAGCCGACGAATTCCGAGTTCATCGCCATGATCGCCGATCGGCTGTCCCTGCAGATGAAGCAGAAGCGGGCGTGAGAAACCCTTGCGGCACAAGGATTTGTAACAGAAAGCAACCGCTGCGAATCTCGCAGCGGTTGCTTAATTATCCCAATGATCCCGGTACACGACTCCGCCCGGTTCACTGAACGCGGCCCGGCCCTCCTTTGCTGCGCTGTACCATAGGATTTCCCGCTGGCCATTTCCCTGCAAAACCTATATCTTGTGCCCACAAAACACCGGACAACTATATATGCTGTTTTGCCCCGATATGCGGATTTTGTCGAACGAAATGCGGCGAAAAAGCACCATTTCAGCTTGATTTCGGAACAAATATGTGCTACGCTACAGAGCACACAGAGCATCGGCGAAATAACGCGAAGCGGATGGGGGAACGGCCATGGGCACAGCATACCGGGTCCTGTTGGCAGACGCCGACGAGGAGTACCGCCTCCTGATGAAAGAGAAGATCGAGAGCACCGGCGAATTCGTCCTGGTCGCCCACACGGGCAGCGGGACCGAGGCCCTGGCGCTGGCCCGGCGGCTGCAGCCGGACGTCGTGATAACGGACGCGGTGCTGCCGGAGCTGGACGGCTTTGCCTTGCTGGATGCGCTGAAGGGTGTGGTGCCCGGTGCACTGATGGTCACGGGGCACTGCCGGCAGGATATCCTGCTGGAGGTGATCCGGCGGGAGATCCGCCTGTTTCTGCCCAAGCCGTTCCACACCGACGTGCTGCTGGCGCTGCTGCGCC
>JAEEGG010007727.1_pt1 | contig 24657 bp, 39 predicted proteins | sample 9134161 | NCBI WGS metagenome assembly JAEEGG01 (sample SAMN16246543, study PRJNA631951) | gut metagenome | biome: gut microbiome; feature: rumen; material: CR-attached | host: Bos | place: Iran: Karaj | collected 2018-10
CCACCTTCCCCCCGAGGGGGGAAGGCTCTGTCGGAGCCCCGGCAAGCTGGCCGCACCGCCGCTTCGGCGTTCTCCTATTGCCTATTGCCTGCTGCCTATTGCCTCGACTTATCCCAATTGAACAGTAACCTGCAAACAAAAAAGCTCCCCGCGGGGAGCTTTTTTGTTTGCAGTCGTCAGAAGAAGAACCTTCGCTCCAGGTACTCCCGCCAGGGGGGGATGACGCCGGAGAGGATCAGAAACAGGCCGACAAGGGACAGGATGCAGGTCGGGTAGAGCGACCAGGTGAACATCCGGGTGCCGAAGGTGATGCTTTCAAACATCTCAACCAGCATGGACGAGCAGCCGATCACGATCACCAGGCAGCCGGTTTTCAGCAGACGGCGGCGCTTGCCGCAGCGGAACAGGGCGACGCTTGCCGTTGTGATGGCCCCGGTGAGCATGACCACCGGGAAGGCGAAGGGCAGGAACCAGCGCCCGTGGTTGTACAGGCAGATATAGAGCAGATACCCGCAGATCAGCACGAAGGCGAGCGGCACAAAGACCATCGGATACCGCTTCTCGAACCAGAAGGGAAAGATCATGCTGAAATAGACCAGGGCCACGCCCAGCATGACGTAGCCGGACCAGGCCACCTGCCCGTATTGGTTCAGACAGTAGATCAGCACCGACAGGCAGACCGCCGCCAGCAGGATCGTAATAAAGGCCAGGATCGGGTAGCGTTTGCTCTTGGGCGGGATCGGGTAGCGGGCGGAGTAGTTTGCCTCCGGCTCGGTCTTCGTCTCCGGATTCCAGACCGGGGTCCGGCAGAGGGGGCAGGCGTCCACGCCGTCGTTCAGCCGGACGCCGCATTTGACACAGTACATCGCGTTTACCTCGGATCGTTGCTTTCGATATGGACCGGGAGACCCAGCTCAACCAGGCGGGAGAAAAACAGCCGTTCCAGCTCGCATTCCCGGATGTTGCGGATGAAATTGATATAGGTGGTGCCGTTCCAGGTCGCCACGCCGCAGTTGTGGGGGTAGGTGATCTGCGGGCCGATGATGAACTCCAGCCGCTCTACCTGCTCGCCCATCTCCGCGGGCAGGCGGATCACGCCCAGGTTGGACAGGGTCAGACAGCCGCAGCGCTCGCCGCGGACCGAGTAGACCAGCCGCATCACGAGATTCTTGACCGGCAGGGGAGCCAGACGGATCGGGAGCACCTGCTGGGGACTGACGTTCGCCGCGATCCGGCCCGACATCCGCTGGGGCGTGGCCTCGGCGGCGATCTGCGCGCCGATCGTCTTGCACAGCTCGGGCAGGGTGTAGGTCCCCATCCGGGGGTCCACGCCGGGGTTCAGGGTCAGGATGAAGTTGCGAAGGGTCCGGCTGCCGTAGAGCTTCCGCAGATTGACCGGGACCGTGATCTTGACCGGCCTGCGCCGGTCGCGCCCGATCCGGGTCTGCTGATATTGCAAAAGAGATTCCGCAAGGACGGCAGCCAAAAAGACCGTGACCGTGGCCCCGCAGCGGTGGGCGGCGTCCAGCAGGGCGTCGGCGGGGATCCGGCCCGTGAGCAGGTGCAGGAAGTTCGGCTCATAGGTGCCCCGGACGTGCAGGGCGGCAGGCTCCTTGTCGTTCAGGACGTACTTGTTCGCGTGCTTCTGGAAGCTGTCCTCCAGCTCCTCCGGCGCGGGCTTGTCCTGCCAGTCCAGAACGCCCTCCCCGGCGGGGATCCGCGCGCCGGTCTTGCGTTCCAGATAGCGGGCCGTCAGGGTTTTCAAAAAGACCAGACCGCCGTTGCCGTCGGTCAGGGAATGGAAGAATTCCACCGCGATCCGATTCTGGAAGTACGTCACGCGCAGACAGCAGGCGTGCAGCTCCTTCTCCTGCATCAGGACCAGGGGATAGGCGTAGTCCTCGCGGACCTGCGGGGTGCCGGGGATCTCCTCCAGATAGTACCAGAACAGTCCGGTTTTCAGCCGGACGTACATCGAGGGGAAGCGGGGCTTGAGATCGTCCACGGCGGCCTGCAGGGTCGCCGGGTCGATCGGCTCGTTCAGGGTCGCGGAGAGCCGGAAAACGTTGACCCAATGCCGCTGCCGGATGGCAGGGAAGATCAGGGCGGCGTTGTCCAGCCGCATCCATTTTCTGCTCATGCTTCCTCCCGGTCCAGATGGACGTTCAAATGCGGATAGGTCATGACGATTCCGGCGGCCTTGAATTCCTCCCAGATATAGCGGCGGATGTCAAAGCGCGCCTGAACGATGCGCTCGGCGGGGATCCAGAACCAGACCGCGTAGGTAATGGCCGAATCTCCGAAGCTCTGGATCTCGGTCAGCCGTTCCTCGCCCTCCAGCGGCTCGCAGCGGGCAATGGCCTTTTGCAGGGCGGCGAATACGTCCTGCGGGTCGCAGTCGTAGGAGGCGGAGACCTCCGTCTCGACGCGGCGCTTGCCCAGGGCCGTGTAGTTTTCCAGGGTCGCGTCCATCAGCTTGGAATTCGGGATCAGAACGCGGCGGTTGTCCACCGTGTGCATCCGGGTATAGACGACGCCGATGTCGTCCACGGTGGCCTCCTCGCCGTCCACGGCGACGAAGTCGCCCTGGCGGAAGGGCTTGCTGCCGATCAGCATCATCCCGCCCGCCACGTTGGAAAGGACGCTCTGCACCGACAGGGAAACGGCCAGCGAGACCACGCTCAACAGGGCCACGAAGGAGCTCATGTCGATGCCGACATAGGAGGCGACGATCACGAGCACCAGAAAGTACAGCACGAAACGGATCGCGGAGAGAATGAAGCGGACCGGGCCGCGCTCCAGCCGGGATTTCAGCATGGCCCTGCGGATCAGGCGCATCGAGATCCGCACCGCTGCGATTCCAATCACCAGCAGCAGAACTGCGGTCAGCAGGGTCGTGCCCCGGACGCCGGAAAGGACCGACTTCAGACCGTCCCAGTCCGTGACCGCGGCGGTTGACGAGAGATACAGCTTCATGCGGCGAACCTCCATAAGACGGTTTTTCATCGGGGACGCGAAACGCCCCGAACGGTCGTATCTTACCACAAGTTGCCCGATTTGTCAAGTCAGACCTCCCGCTTACAAGATACATAGTAGCCTTACGATGCAAAAAAACCGCCGCCCGACCTGCAATCGGGCGGCGGCTGCAGCCTGTCAGAGAACTCCAAGCGGCGGTCTCACGAGCCGTAGGGACGAGCATCGCTCGTCCGCGTTTGCGAAGCAAACAATTGCCCGCAGGGCAATCAAGCAACGTGTCGATTGGGATTTGCCTCCGGCAAATTGCATTCATTCCGAATGCCGGACAAGCAATGCTTGTCCCTACGGCAGAGAATGACCGTTTTCGGTTTTTTTTGGCGGGGCTCTGTTGTCGATCCGTGCGGGCGCGTGGATACGCGCCCCTACAAGGCGCTGCGTCGGCGGAGGGCCGCCCCGTCTCCTATTCCCTAGTCCCTACTCCCTAGTCCCTGTTTCATTCGATTTGCCTCCGGCAAATTGCATTCGTTCCGAGAACGCTATTTGCCCTGATAGACCCAGGCGTTCGGGAGGTAGCGGCCCTGGGGGATGGCGGAGTTGGAGCAGCGGATGATCGGGTTGCCCCGGAACCAGAGGATCGCAGTGGTGCCGCCGTCGCAGTTCATTGCGGTCTCGGCGCGGTGCCGTTCCAGAATATCGGAGCAGGTCTCCAGCGAGCAGCCGGGGGAGTCGGACCGGCGGCCCTCGACGCAGAGCATCAGGATCTCGCCGTACTTGGACTGACCGATGCAGGCGCGGGGATTGACCTCGTACCAGGCGCCGATGTCCTGGCGGACGCCGTCCACAAAGAGGGAGGGCTGGAATTCCATGCAGTCCGTCGTGCCCGTGCCGCATTTCGTATAGGCGTCGGCAATATAGAACCAGTTGTTCTCATGCAGCTCGATCCGCTTGTAGCCGTAGCCGTAGTGGTCGCCGTAGGTCACGCCGCTGCACATTGCAAAGCCGGCGATCTGGCCGCCATTGCCCACGCCGCCCTCGTCGATGAAGCCGGAGCCGGTCATGGCAAGCACGCCGCCGTTGGCCTGGGCGATCTTGCCCACGACCTGACCGTAGTGGGGCAGGGTCGTCGCCGGGCAGAGGCGGAGGCGGGACGGGTCCTTGGCGACGGCCAGAACCGCGCGGGAGGTCGTGCCGCTGCGGCGGTCCTTCGCGTCGATCTCCACGATCAGAATGCCGTTCGCGGCGTCGATGGCCAGAACCTTCTCGCCGAGCTTCGTGCGGATCGAGGTGCCCTGATCGCCCAGAGCGGAGTGGTTGATCAGAACGTTGGCGTAGCCGTTTTCCAAGGCGGCGGTGTGCTCCGCCAGATAGGACTCGCAGGAGTCGCGGTCCAGCTCATAGAACAGGGTGTAAAAGCGCTTCTGCTCGTCGGTCAGGGCGTCGAAGCCGGGGTCCTCTTCCTCGATCTCCTTGACGATCTCGTCCTGGAAGTCGGGCACGGAGAGGATGTCTTCGGCGGTGTCTTCGTGCTCGGCCGTGGAGTTGTGACCGACCTGGGCGAGCTTCGCGGCGTCCACCTTTTTGCATTCGGCGTCGGTGATCCAGGGCAGGAACAGGTGCATCAGACCCTGGTGCCGCATCGTGGAGTAGGCGGTCTGGATCCAGAGGGTCCGCAGATAGGGGATCTTGCCGAGATTGGAGTAATTCGCCGGGATATAGAGGGTCAGGCAGACCAGAAGGGCGATCACGGGCCGCTTCCAGTCGCCGTAGAGCGCCAGCAGGACGATCAGGATGATCGACAGGGCCGCCAGTACAAGCAGAAGGATCCACTTGGCCCCGGCTGTGAGATCAAAGAGATTGAACCGGGTGAAGATCAGGCAGAGATCGAAGTAAACCGCAAAAATCAAACCCATCAGAACGACGGAGAGGATCCATTGGATTGCAGGCGAGAACTTTTTGCGTCTGTTGCCGGCGCGGCTCGGCGCGCGGCGGGCATAGTTGCCGGAAGCCTGAGAATAATCAGCCATGCAGCAGCCTCCTTTTGGTGAAATCGGTAAATATTATACACGGACGGGCGAAAAAAAGCAAGGAGAACATTGCCTCGCCGGAAAAAACGCCCGCCCGGTGGTACCAGTTCAGCAGCCCCACTGGGGTTTGTCGAGGCCTCCGAAAAACCTCCCCTGCTAAGGGGAGGTGCCCCAGTGCTCACACTGGGGCGGAGGGGTAACGTACCGAAATGCTGCTGTTATCGAGAACAGGCACTTTCTGAGAGCCTACCCCTCCACCGCCCTTGAGGGCGGTCCCCCTCCCCTTGGCAGGGGAGGTTTGGCGGATCCCCGCAATGCTGCAGCTCCTCGACTTATCCCACTCTGTTGGGCTGCTGAACAGTTGCCGTTTGCCGCGGGTGATGTATATAATGTATATAATTGATGAATGAAGGGTTGACTTTTCCGGTCGCCTGTGTTACATTTCAATATAGCGCCGCTGCGCTTTTTTACGGAAAGAATAATTGCTGATGGAGGAAATACCATGCTGAAAGAATCCCTGGAAAGAATTGCCAACTACGATCCGGAAGTCGGCCAGGCCATGCAGGCTGAGTTCGCCAGACAGAGCAGAAACCTGGAGCTGATCGCCTCCGAGAACATCGTCTCCGAGGAAGTCATGATGGCCATGGGCAGCGTCCTGACCAACAAATACGCTGAGGGCTATCCCGGCAAGCGTTACTACGGCGGCTGCGAGTGTGTCGACGTGGTGGAAAACATTGCCATTGAGCGCGCCAAGAAGCTCTTCGGCTGCGACTACGCCAACGTCCAGCCCCACTCCGGCGCACAGGCCAATATGGCTGTCTTCTTTGCCGTTCTGAATCCCGGCGACACCTTCATGGGCATGGACCTCTCCAACGGCGGTCACCTGACCCACGGCAGCCCGGTGAATATGTCCGGCAAGTACTTCCACTGCGTCTCTTACGGCGTTGATGCCAACGGCGTCATCGACTACGAAGACGTCCGTGCCAAGGCGCACGAGCATCATCCCAAGCTGATCGTGGCCGGCGCGTCCGCCTACTGCCGCACGATCGACTTCCCCAAGTTCCGCGAGATCGCGGACGAGGTCGGCGCGGTTCTGATGGTCGATATGGCCCACATCGCCGGTCTCGTTGCCGCCGGTGTGCATCCCAGCCCCTTCCCCTATGCCGACGTCGTCACCACCACCACCCACAAGACCCTGCGCGGCCCCCGCGGCGGCATGATCCTTGCCAACCAGGCTGCTGTTGATAAGTTCAACTTCAACAAGGCCATCTTCCCCGGCATCCAGGGCGGTCCTCTGATGCACGTCATCGCCGGCAAGGCCGTTGCCTTCGGCGAAGCCCTCAAGCCCGAGTTCAAGGCCTACCAGGAGCAGGTCGTCCGCAACGCCAAGGCCCTGGCCAACGCGCTGATGGCTCGCGGCCAGAAGATCGTTTCCGGCGGCACAGACAACCATCTGATGCTCCTCGACCTCATCGGTCTTGAGGTCACCGGCAAGGAGCTCCAGAACCGTCTGGACGAGGTTTACATCACCGTCAACAAGAACACGGTCCCCGGCGAGCCCAGAAGCCCGTTCGTCACCTCCGGCATCCGCATCGGCACCCCCGCAGTCACCTCCCGCGGTCTGAAGGAAGCCGACATGGAGAAGCTGGCCGAGCTCATCGACCTGGCCATCCGCGACTTCGATAACCAGAAGGACTACATCCGCTCCGAGGTCGTCAAGCTGACCGAGAAGTACCCCATCTACCGCTGATCCGGTTTCAGAGCCGCAGGTTTTTTCGAACGCCCAAGGATTTTCGAAAAAACCTGTGGCTTTTCTTTTTTGAATGTGCTATACTACCTTCAACAACTCTTGGAAAGAGGTGCGCGCGATGACCGCCAAGCCAGAAACCCGTTCTTCCGATCCCGCCCGGCTGACCGCCCTGCGGGCCAGAGTGGACGCGCTGTATCTTGCATACGTCTTCCCGGTCCTTGCCACGGTCCGGGCAGGGGAGGACCCTGCCGCCGTCGAGCTGGAAACCCGCCTGCTTGAAGCCGCGAAGGCGGTCGGGATCCGGGTCCGCCGCTATATCCTGCCTGCTGAGATCAGCCGCGCCGACGTCGAGCTGCTGATCCGGGAAATCAACGCCGACTTTTTGCTCTCGGCTGCGCTTCTGATCGAGCCTCTGCCCGAGCGCCTGGACCCGGCATCGCTGGCGGAGATGGTCCTTCCGAAGAAGCAGATCGCCGTTCCGGGAGAGCCTGCCGACCCGTTGACGCTGTTGACCCGCGTGGCGGACGCGGCGGAGAGGAGCGCCAAATGAAGCGCAAAACCCAAATCGCTCTGCTCGTCTTTATGGCTGCCATTGTCGGGCTGGACCAGCTTACGAAATACCTGACCGTCCGCGGGATCCCGATGGGGGAGCAGGTGCCGCTGATCCCGGGCGTGATCCATCTGACCTACGTCCGCAATACCGGCGCCGCCTTCTCCCTGTTCTCCGGGATGCGCTGGCTGTTTCTGCTCCTGGTCGTGGTTTTCTTCGCCGCGACCGTTCTGCTGATCCGCAGGGGCGTCGTCACCCGCACGGCGGAGCTGTGGTCCCTGGCCGCCATCGGCGGCGGGGCGCTGGGCAACGCGATCGACCGCCTGCTCTACGGCAGCGTGATCGACATGATCGAGCCGGAGTTCATCGACTTTGCGGTGTTTAACGTCGCGGACAGCTTCATCACCTGCGGCGCAGTCGTCCTCGTGATTTTTCTCCTCTTCTTTGACCGGAAGAAGAAATCCGCCTGACCGTCCGCCCCTTTGGGCCGACAGAAAAGCTCCCCCGGCGGGAGCTTTTTGATCCGTGCCCGTTTCTTTGGAGGTTTCCATGATTCTGCACTGTACCGAAGCCGGCGTCCGGCTGGACGTCTTCCTGGCTGCCGCGCTTGATAATACCTCCCGCTCCGCGGCGCAGAAGCTGCTTGAGGCCGGTGCCGTTACCCTGGACGGAAAGCCCCTGCGCAAGCAGGACAAGACCGTCGCCGGGGCGGACTATGCGGTCGTTCTGCCCGAGGTGAAGCCGGTTGCCGTCGAGGCCCGCGCAATGCCGCTGGACGTGGTTTGGGAGGACGCCGACCTGCTGGTTCTGAACAAGCCCAAGGGCGTGGTGGTCCATCCGGCGCCGGGCCATTGGGACGATACTCTGGTCAACGCCCTGCTCTACCACTGCAGGGACGATCTCTCCGGCATCAACGGCGAGCTTCGGCCCGGCATCGTCCACCGCATCGACAAGGACACCTCCGGCCTGCTGATCGTGGCGAAGAACGACTTCGCCCACCAGGCCCTTGCCGCCCAGCTCCAGGACCACAGCCTCTCCCGCGTGTACGACGCCATCGTCTGCGGCGGCATCCGCGAGGACGAGGGAACGGTGGACGCCCCGATCGGCCGCCATCCGACCGACCGCAAAAAGATGGCCGTCACCGTGAAAAACAGCCGCCGCGCCGTCACCCACTACGAGGTTGTGGAGCGCTTCGACGGCTACACCCGCATCCGCTGCCGTCTGGAGACCGGACGCACCCACCAGATCCGCGTCCACATGGCCTATAAAAACCACCCGATCCTCGGCGACACGGTCTATGGCCGCGCCAAGCCGGAGCTCGGTCAGACCAGCCAGTGCCTGCACGCCGGCAGCCTGACCTTCCGCCACCCCCGTACCGGCGAGCCCGTCACCGTAACCTGCCCCCTGCCGGATTATTTTGAGGAAGTGCTGGAAAAGCTGCGGGGGAGGAAATAGCAGTTCCATCGGAGGGCCTATGAAGCTTTTGAAACGCATTCCGCTCTGGCGGCTGATCGCGCTGGCTGCCGTGGCGGCGGTCTTCGCCCTGTTTTTCTATCCGCTGGCGACGGGCTATCTGGATCTTTGCAATCTCAGCGTCATGCTCGGCTGCGGACTGCTTGCCGTCGTCTTGATCCGCTGGGAGTCCTTCGTGCGCCTGCTGCGGCGGCTCTGGGGGAAGACCTGGGGCAAGGTCCTCCTGCTGACAGTCTTCGGCGCGCTTGCGGCGGTGCTGATCCTGCTGATCGTTCTGATGATTCTTGTGGAGACGAAAATGAATGCAAAACCGACCGCAGACCGACAAACACTGATCGTCCTGGGCTGTCAGGTGCGGGGCGAGACCCCGTCGCGGCAGCTCTATTACCGCATCGAGGCGGCGGACGCGTATCTGAAGGCCCACCCGGACGCAGTCGCCGTTCTCTCCGGCGGCATGGGTCCCGACGAGGGCATCACGGAGGCGGAGTGTATGTACCGCTGCCTGACCGCGCGCGGGATCGACCCGGCGCGGCTGTACCGGGAGACGGAATCCTCCAATACGCTCGAAAACCTCCGCTTCTCCGCCGCCCTGATGGAGCGGGAGGGCCTGTCCGGCCCCGTTCTGATCGTCACGAACGGCTTCCACGTCTACCGCGCCCTCAAAATGGCGAAGGACGTCGGCCTCCCGGCCGAGGGTCTGGCTGCCGAATCCGACGGCCCTTCCATGCCCTTCGCCCTGCTCCGCGAAGCAATGGCCCTGGTCAAGTACGCCCTGGTGGGCAGTCGGAGCTGAGCGTCAGAGGCCTCCGCACGGGAAAATGGAGCCGGGCGGACCCGATTCCGATCGAGCCGCCGTCCGCCCGGAATTTCTTACAAATTTTTTTTCAAAATTTTATCGAAAACGCCAAAAAAGTTCTTGACATTCTGCCGTGTGTGTAGTATTATATGCGAGCGCGCGGCGGGAGAAGCCTGCGTGCGTACTGCGATGAAGCGGGAGATTGCGTGCAGACACGGTAACTTCCGCAGAGTATGTCCGGTCATCGGGCGGCTGAGAAGGAACTTTCCGCGGCGTATATCGCCACGCAAAGCGAATCGGCCGGCAAACGTCGGCCAATTTTCATGTGCGGGAGTGATACGCACGGAAAAGCGGACAGGAAATTCTCGACCGTACCCAGCGAAGACAACGAAAAACTGAGTACGATATTTAGGAGGAAACAGAACAATGGCAAACCAGAACATGATCCGCATTCGCCTCAAGGCGTACGATCATCAGCTCATCGATTCCAGCGCAGAGAAGATCGTCGAGACTGCCAAGCGCAACGGCGCTTCCGTCTCCGGCCCCATCCCTCTGCCCACCAAAAAGGAGATCGTCACGATCCTCCGCGCTGTTCACAAGTACAAGGACTCCCGTGAGCAGTTCGAGCGCAGAACCCACAAGCGTCTGATCGATATTCTCAACCCCAATCAGAAGACCGTCGAAGCCCTCATGGCCCTCGACCTTCCGGCTGGCGTCGAGATTGAGATAAAGCTGTAATACATTATAATATAGTGTGTTTCAGCGCCCCAGCCCGTCACTCGGACGGGCGGGTCAAGTTGGCAGACCAACGGCGCCCAATGGCCGCGTATGTCAACCAATAACCTTAAAAAAGGAGAAAACATCATGCAGAAAGCAATCATCGGCAAGAAAGTGGGCATGACCCAGATCTTCGATGAGACCGGCCACGTGATTCCCGTCACCGTTATCGAAGCGGGACCCTGCGTCGTCACTCAGAAGAAGACCAACGAAAAGGATGGCTACCAGGCTGTGCAGCTGGGCTTTGAGGACGTCAAGGAATCCAAGCTCTCCAAGGGCGAGCAGGGCCATCTGAACAAGGCTGGCGTTTCCTTCAAGAAACACCTCAAGGAATTCAAGCTGGAGAAGGCTGACGAGATCAACGTCGGCGATGAGATCAAGGCCGACGCGTTCAAGGCCGGCGATCACATCGACGTGACCGGCACCTCCAAGGGCCACGGCTATGAAGGCCCCATTAAGCGCTGCGGCGGACATCGCACCCCGATGACCCACGGCGGCGGCCCCGTCCACCGTCAGGCAGGCTCCATGGGCCCGACCTCTTCTCCCTCCCGCATTTTCAAGGGCCACCACGGCGCCGGTCAGATGGGCGTCGAGCAGACCACCGTTCAGAACCTGATCGTGGTCCGTGTGGATCCCGAACTCAACATGATCGTCGTTCGCGGCGCGATCCCCGGCCCCAAGGGCGGGATCGTCTACCTGAAGAACACCGTCAAGACCATCCATGTGGCGAAGGGTGCCGCTGGCATCAGCGCCAACCCGCAGAAGGCTTCCGCCCGTGTCAACCCGCAGAAGGCTTCCGCCAGAAAGTAAGAAAGGAGAGTTGAACCATGAAAACCAACGTTTACAACATGTCCGGCGCTCAGGTCGGTGAAGTGGAGCTCTCCGACGTCATCTTCGGCATCGAGCCCAACGTCAGCGTGATGCATGACGTGGTCAAGAACCACCTGGCCAACTGCCGTCAGGGCACTCAGTCCGCTCTGACCCGCGCAGAGGTTTCCGGCGGCGGCAAGAAGCCCTGGAGACAGAAGGGCACCGGCCGCGCCCGTCAGGGCAGCACCCGCGCTCCGCAGTGGACCCACGGCGGCATCGTCTTTGCCCCGAAGCCCAGAGATTACAGCTACCGTCTGAACAAGAAGGTCCGCCGTCTGGCCATCAAGAGCGCGCTGAGCTCCAAGGCCCAGACCAACGATATCGTCGTGATCGACGAGATCAAGATGGACGAAATCAAGACCAAGGTCTTCAAGCAGTTCCTTGACGCCGTCAAGGTCGACCGCAAGGCTCTGGTCATCACCGCCGAGGCCAACGAGCTGGTCGTCAAGTCCGCCCGCAACATCGAGGGCGTGGAGATCACCTTCGCCAACCTGATCAACGTGTACGACGTCCTCAATGCCAACAAGCTGGTCATGGACAAGGCCGCTCTGGCCAAGATCGAGGAGGTATTCGCGTAATGAAGACTGCATACGATATCATCCTGAGACCTGCCATCACCGAGCAGTCCATGGAAGCTGCCAACGAGAAGCGGTACGTGTTCTACGTCCTGCCCACCGCCACCAAGACCGAGATCAAGGCTGCCATCGAAGAGATCTTCGGTGTCAAGGTTGAGAAGGTCAACACCATCCGCATGGACGGCAAGGTCAAGCAGCAGGGCCGCTATCCCGCAGGCCGCACCGCCTCCTACAAGAAGGCGATGATCAAGCTGACCGCCGATTCCAAGTCCATCGAGTTCTTCGAAGGCATGGTTTAATTCAAATCTCAAAAAGGAGCGTAACGCAAAATGGCACTGAAAACTTTCAAGCCTTATACCCCTGCAAGACGGAACATGACCGTTTCCGCTTTCGAGGGCGTAGATAAGAAGGCAAAGCCCGAGCGCGGCCTGGTTGAGACTCTGAAGAAGCATGCGGGTCGCAACAGCTATGGCCACATCACCGTCCGTCATCAGGGCGGCGGCAACAAGAAGAAGTACCGCATCATCGACTTCCGCAGAGACAAGATGGACATGCCCGCCACCGTTCTCCGTCTGGAATACGATCCCAACCGTACCGCGTACATCGCGCTGGTCGAGTATGAAGACGGCGAGCGCCGCTACATTCTGGCTCCCGTGGGCCTGAACGCCGGCGACAAGATCGTCTCCTCCGCCGCGGCTGACATCAAGCCCGGCAACACCCTTCCCATTGCCAACATCCCCGTCGGCACCATCATCCACAACATCGAGCTGATGCCCGGCCGCGGCGGCCAGCTGGTCCGGTCCGCCGGCGCCGCTGCGCAGCTGATGGCCAAGGAAGACAAGCTGGCTCAGGTCCGCATGCCTTCCGGCGAATTCCGCTATGTTCCGATGAACTGCATGGCCACCATCGGTCAGGTCGGCAACCTGGAGAACGCCAACATCCACATCGGCAAGGCCGGCCGTACCCGTCACATGGGTATCCGTCCTACCGTCCGCGGCTCTGTTATGAACCCGAACGACCACCCGCACGGCGGCGGCGAGGGCCGCGCTCCTGTCGGCCGTCCCGGTCCTGTGACGCCTTGGGGCAAGCCCGCGATGGGCCTGAAGACCCGCAAGCCGAAGAACCGGACCAATAAGTTCATCATCAAGCGCAGAAACAGCAAGTAAGGAGGAAATAACACATGAGCAGAAGCATCAAGAAAGGCCCGTTTGTTGCTCCCGAGCTGTACAAGCGCATTGAGGAGCTCAACAAAACCGGCGAAAAGAAAGTTCTGAAGACCTGGTCCAGAGCTTCCACCATTTTCCCCTCCTTCGTCGGTCACACCATCGCGGTGCATGACGGCCGGAAGCACGTCCCCGTCTACGTCACCGAAGATATGGTCGGTCACAGACTGGGCGAGTTCGTCCCCACCCGGACGTTCCGCGGACACTCCGGCTCCAAGACCGCCAACGCAAACTAAGGAGGAACGCGAACAATGGAAGCTAAAGCATATCTGAAGTATCTGCGTATCTCCCCCCGCAAGGTGAAGATCGTCTGCGATCTGATCCGCGGCCAGGACCTGGCCACTGCCAGAGCCTATCTGCTGCACACCCCGAACGGCGCCACCGAGCCTGTTCTGAAGGTCCTCAACAGCGCGGCGGCCAACGCCGAGACGAATCACAGCCTCGATCCCGAGAAGCTGTACGTCTCCACCGCCACCGCCGATCCCGGCCCCACGCTGAAGCGCGGCATGCCGAGAGCCAAGGGCAGCTACAACCGCATTCTCAAGAGAACCACCCACCTCACCATCGGCGTGAGCGAGCGGGAATAAGGCAGGAGGTACAATATGGGACAGAAAGTTAACCCCCACGGATTGCGCGTTGGCGTGATCAAGGATTGGGATTCTCGCTGGTACGCCCGCGAGGACAAGGTCGGCGAGCTTCTGGTTGAAGACTACAACATCCGGAAGTTCCTCAAGTCCACCCTGTACTCCGCCGGCATCGCCAAGATCGAGATCGAAAGAGACAACGCGAAGGTTAAGATCAACCTCCACGTTTCCCGCCCCGGCGTCGTCATCGGCAAGGGCGGCACGGAGATCGAAAAGCTCCGCCAGAAGGTCGCCGACATGATCGGCAAGAACGTTGCGCTCAATATCATTGAGATCCGCAGCCCGGACCTGAACGCGCAGCTTGTGGCTGAGAACATCGCCGCGCAGCTGGAGAAGCGTATCTCCTTCCGCCGCGCGATGAAGCAGGCCATGCAGAGAGCGACCCGCCTCGGCGCCAAGGGCATCAAGTGCACCTGCGGCGGCCGTCTGGGCGGCGCTGAAATCGCCCGCTCCGAGTCCTACCACGAGGGCACCATCCCCCTGCAGACCCTGAGAGCCGACATCGAGTACGGCTTCGCAGAGGCCAACACCACCTACGGCAAGGTCGGCTGCAAGGTCTGGATCTACAAGGGCGAGGTCCTCAATTCCACCCTGCGCTCCACCGCCGTGGAGCAGCCCGCCCGCCGCGAGCGCCGCGACCGTCGCGACCGCCGTCCCTACGGCGAGCGTCGTGAAGGCGGCAGCTTCAACCGCGACCGTCGCCCGTTCAACGGCGACCGTCCCAACAACGGCGAGCGCAGACCCTTTAACCGTCAGGAAGGAGGCAACCGCTAATGCTGATGCCCAAGAGAACCAAGTACCGCAGAGTTCAGCGCGGCCGCATGAAGGGCGCTGCCTCCCGCGGCAACAAGGTCAGCTACGGTGAGTTCGGCATCCAGGCTCTCGAGCCCGGCTGGATCACCGGCAATCAGATCGAAGCCGCCCGTGTCGCCATGACCCGCTATACCAAGCGCGGCGGCAAGGTGTGGATCAAGATTTTCCCCGACAAGCCCGTCTCCAAGAAGGCGCTCGGCGTTCGTATGGGTTCCGGTAAAGGCGCCCCCGAATTCTGGGTTGCAGTCGTCAAGAACCAGAAGGTGATGTTCGAGATCGGCGGCGTTCCCGAGGACGTCGCGCACGAAGCTCTGCGTCTGGCCCAGCACAAGCTGCCCATCCGCACCCGCATCATCAAGAAGGAAGACGCGGAAACTGAGAATGGTGGTGAATAATGATGAAGGCAAAAGAATTAAGAGAAATGACCACCGCTGAGCTGGAATCCAAGCTGGCTGATCTGAAAAAGGATCTGTTCTTCCTGCGGATGCAGCACGCGACCAATCAGCTTGACAACCCCCTGAAGATCAACGTTGTCAAGAAGGATATTGCCCGCATCAAGACCGTGATTCGTGAGAAAGAGACCGCAATCTGAGGAGGTAAAGCAAAATGAGTGAAAATACAAGAGCTTTCCGCAAGACCAGGGTTGGTAAGGTCCTTTCCGATAAGATGGACAAGACCATCGTCGTCGCAGTGGAAGACAGCGTGGCACATCCGCTGTATAAAAAGATTGTCAAGAGAACTTATAAGCTGAAGGCCCACGACGAGAACAACGAGTGCGGCATCGGCGATACCGTTAAGGTGATGGAGTGCCGTCCCCTGTCCAAGGACAAGAGATGGAGACTCGTTGAGATCATCGAGAAGGCTAAGTAAGGAGGTCGTCAACATTGATTCAGGCTGAAACTTATCTGAAGGTTGCCGACAACACCGGCGCCAAGGAAATTAAGTGCATCCGCGTGCTCGGCGGCTCCCGCCGCAAGTACGGCAACATCGGCGACGTGATCGTGGCCTCCGTTCGCAAGGCCGCTCCCGGCGGCACTGCCAAGAAGGGCGAGGTCTGCCGCGCCGTGATCGTCCGCACCGCCAAGGGCACCCGCCGCGCTGACGGCACCTACGTCCGCTTCGACGAGAACGCAGCCGTTCTCATCAAGGACGACAAGAGCCCCAGAGGCACCCGTATTTTTGGGCCCGTGGCCAGAGAGCTTCGTGACAAGGGTTTCATGAAGATCTGCTCCCTCGCACCCGAAACCGTTTAAGGGGGACGCACCATGAACATTAAGAAGAACGATACCGTCATTGTTCTGTCCGGCAAGGACAAGGGCAAGAAGGGCAAGGTCCTGGTGGCCATGCCCCGCGAGAACAAGCTGGTCGTCGAAGGCGTCAACGTCGCCACCGTCCACCAGAAGGCTCGCAAGCAGGGCGACGAGAGCGGCATCATCCGCAAGGAGATCCCCCTCCGCGCCGATAAAGTGGCTCTGTACTGCTCCAAGTGCGGCAAGGGCGTCCGTGTCGGCTACAAGGTCGAGAACGGTGAGAAGACCCGCGTCGGCCGCGGCAAGTGCGGTCACGAGATTTAAGAGAGGAGGATTTCAAAATGGCAAGACTGAAGGTTAAGTACACCGAAGAAATCGCTCCGGCTCTGATGAAGAAGTTCGAGTACAAGAGCGTCATGCAGATCCCCACCCTGAGCAAGATCATCGTCAACGTGGGCTGCGGCGAATCCAAGAACAACGCCAAGGAAATCGAAGCGATCTGCAAGGACATCGCCACCATCACCGGCCAGAAGCCGGTCATCACCAAGGCCCGCAAGTCCGTTGCGAACTTCAAGGTTCGTGAGGGCGAAAACGTCGGCGTCATGGTCACCCTGCGCGGCGACAAGATGTGGGAGTTCCTGGACCGCCTGTTCAGCGTGGCTCTGCCCCGTGTCCGCGACTTCCGCGGCATCAACCCCAACGCCTTTGACGGCCGCGGCAACTATGCCCTGGGCCTCAAGGAACAGCTCATCTTCCCCGAAATCGAGTACGATAAGGTGGACAAGATCCGCGGCATGAACATCGTGATCTGCACCACCGCCAACACCGACGAAGAAGCGAAAGAGCTGCTGAGCCAGATCGGCGCTCCGTTCTACGCTTAATCAGGGAGGAACGAACAATGGCAAGAAAAGCTATGATCCTGAAGCAGCAGGCTGAGGCCAAGTACTCCACCCGCCGCTACAACCGCTGCAAGATCTGCGGTCGTCCCCACGCCTACCTCCGGAACTACGGCATCTGCCGTATCTGCTTCCGCGAGCTGGCCTACAAGGGCGAGATCCCCGGCATCCGCAAGGCTTCCTGGTAAGCACTGCGCTTGAGGCAATAGCCAAATAGGCAATAGCTGAATAGGAGACGGGAGTTTGAGCTCCTATTGTCTGTTGCCTGATGCCTGTTGCCTGAAACTGATTTTAATGTAAACAGGCATCAGAAGTCCCTGGGATAATGAAGAATGAAGCATGGATCGAGTCTTTCATTCTTTCATGCTTTCATTCTTTCATTCCCACGGATACCCCGATGCTCAAACCGGTTTCAGACCGGTAACTTCAAACAGGAGGATAAAACATGCAAATCACGGATCCCGTTGCAGATATGCTGACCCGCATTCGCAATGCCAGCACTGCAAAGCACGAAGGCGTGGACATTCCCGCCTCCAACCTCAAGAAGTCCATTGCGCAGATCCTGCTCGACGAGGGCTACATCAAGGCCTACACCGTTGACGAGAAGAAGGACGCGCAGGGCATGATCCACATCACGCTGAAGTACCTCGGCAAGGGCGAGCCCGTCATCCAGGGTCTGAAGCGCGTTTCCAAGCCCGGCCTGCGCCGTTACGCCGGCGCCGACGAGCTGCCCCAGGTCCTCAGAGGTCTGGGTATCGCCATTATCTCCACCTCCCAGGGCGTCATGACCGACAAGGCTGCTCGCGCGGCTCACATCGGCGGCGAAGTCCTTGCGATGATTTGGTAAGGGAGGACTGAGACTATGTCTAGAATCGGCAAAATGGCTATCACCATTCCCGCAGGTGTGGAAGTGGAGATCGCAGAAAACAACGTTGTTACCGTTAAGAATTCCAAAGGCACCATGACCCAGGCCCTCAGCCCCAAAATGGTCATCGAGAAGAACGGCCAGACCGTGACCGTTTCCCGTCCCGACAACAGCCACGAGAGCAAGAGCCTGCACGGCCTGACCCGCACCCTGCTCAACAACATGATCGTTGGCCTGGACAAGGGCTTCACCAAGGAGCTCGAGGTCAACGGCGTCGGCTATCGTGCCGCTCTGGAGGGCAAGAAGCTGGTCCTGAACGTCGGCTACTCCCATCCCGTGAACATGGATCCCCCGGCCGGTGTGGAAATTGAAGTTCCCGCCCCCAACAAGATCATCATCAAGGGTTACGACAAGCAGGCCGTCGGCCAGTTCGCCGCCGAAGTCAGAGGTAAGAGACCTCCCGAGCCCTACAAGGGCAAGGGCATCAAGTACGCCAGTGAAGTTGTCCGCCATAAGGAAGGCAAGACTGGCGCGAAGAAGTAATCGGAGGTGCCTTGAATTATGATTAAAAAGTTTGACAGAAACGCACAGCGCATCAAGCGTCACGTGAGAGTGCGCGGCAAGATCTCCGGCACGCCGGAGAGACCTCGCCTGAACGTATTCAGAAGCAACGCCAACATCTACGCCCAGATCATCGACGACGTCAACGGCGTCACCCTGACGTCCGCGTCCACCCTTGAGAAGGAGTTCGAAGGCGCGACCGGCAATGCGGAAGCTGCGAAGAAGGTCGGCCTGAAGCTCGCAGAGCGTGCCAAGGAAAAGGGCATCACGGAGGTCGTGTTCGACCGCGGCGGCTATATCTATCATGGCCGCGTTGCTGCTCTGGCTGAGGGCGCCCGCGAAGGCGGACTCGAGTTTTAAGAGGAGGATAGAAACATGCCTTATAGCAGAAGAGACAACAGAGACAATCAGGTCAATGAAGGACCTGAGATGATCGAAAAGGTCGTTTACCTGAACCGTGTCTCCAAGACCGTCAAGGGCGGCCGTGTGGCAAAGTTCTCCGCGCTCGTCGTGGTTGGCGACGGCAAGGGCACCGTCGGTTACGGCCTGGGCAAGGCCGCCGAGGTTTCCGAGGCCATCCTGAAGGGCATTGCCAGTGCGAAGAAGAATATGGTTACCGTCAGCCTGTCCGGCACCACCATCCCCCACGAGGTGATCGGCGTTTACGGCGCCGGCCGCGTGCTCATGAAGCCCGCTGCCGTCGGTACCGGCGTTATCGCCGGCGGCGCTGTCCGTGCCGTTATGGAAGCTGTCGGCATCACCAACATCCGTACCAAGTGCCTGCGTTCCAACAATCCCCAGAACGTTGTGAAGGCAGCCATGCAGGGTCTGATGTCTCTGCGGAGCCCCGAGCAGGTGGCCGCCGTCAGAGGCAAGACCGCTGAAGAAATCGTTGGCTAAGGAGGATTTTGATATGGCAAAGTTACAGATCAAGCTTGTCAAGAGCCTCAATGGTCGGCTCGAGAAGCAGATTCTGACTGCGCAGTCCCTCGGCCTTCGCAAGATCGGCCAGAGCACCGTGCAGCCCGACAACGAGATGACCCGCGGCAAGATCGCCAAGATCGGGTTCATGCTCGAAGTCAAAGAAGTTGAAGAATAAGGAGGAGCTACAATGGAACTTCATGATCTCTCTCCCGTTCTGGGCTCCACCCAGGTTGGCAAGCGCAAGGGCCGCGGAACCGGCACCGGCAACGGCAAGACCGCAGGCCGCGGTCACAAGGGCCAGAAAGCCCGCTCCGGCGGCAAGGTCCGCGCCGGCTTCGAAGGCGGCCAGATGCCTCTGGCTCGCCGCATCCCCAAGCGTGGTTTCAACAACATTTTCGCTAAGCCCCTGACCGCTGTGAATCTTGCGGCTCTGAATGCGTTTGAAGACGGTGCCGTGGTTGACGCTGCTGCACTGATTGAGAAGGGTATGATTCACGAGTGCCCCAATGGCCTGAAGATCCTGGCCAACGGCACTCTCACCCGGAAGCTGACCGTCAAGGCTGCTTCCTTCTCCGAATCTGCAAAGGCAAAGATCGAAGATGCAGGTGGAAAGGCCGAGGTGGTGTAAGGTGCTTACAACCATCCGCAATGCGTGGAAGATTGCCGATCTTCGCAAGAAGATCATCTTCACGTTCATCATCCTGCTGCTCTACAGACTGGGCAACGTCATTCCTGTCCCCTTCGTCAATACCGAAGCGATGAAACAGTGGTTCGATCAGTCCCAGCTCCAGAACGGCATTCTCGGTCTGTTCAACATGATGTCCGGCTCGGCCTTCTCCAGAGCGACTCTGTTCTCTCTGTCCATCCAGCCCTACATCAACGCGTCCATCATTATTCAGCTGCTGACCATCGCCATCCCGGCCCTGGAGAGACTCTCCAAGGAGGGCGGCGAGGAAGGCAAGAAGAAGATCGAGCAGATCACCCGCTATACCACCGTTGGTCTGGGCCTTCTGATGGGCTTCGCCTATTGGATGATGCTCCGCAACGCCAACGCCCAGTTCCCCATCATGGTTCAGGACAACGCCCTGTCCGCCATCACCATCATCCTCTCCTTCATGGCCGGCTCCGCGCTGGTTATGTGGCTGGGTGAGCAGATCACCGAGTTCGGCATCGGCAACGGCATCTCCATGATTCTGTTCGCCAATATCGTCTCCCGTCTGCCCGACATGCTCATCAACCTCGGCAACGGTCTGATCCACAACTTCAGCCAGACCTGGTACGTGGCTCTGATCGCGATCGTCGGCATGGTTGCCCTGATCATGTTCATCGTCTTCATCACCGCGGCCGAGCGCCGCATCCCCGTCAGCTACGCGAAGCGTGTCGTGGGCCGCAAGGTCTACGGCGGTCAGAACACCTTCCTGCCCATCAAGGTCAACATGAGCGGCGTTCTGCCCATCATCTTTGCCCAGTCCGTCGCCAGCCTGCCCGCGACCATCGCGGCCTTCACCGGCGCGACCGACACCTGGCGGTATAAGAACATCTACAGCAACACCTCCGTGATCTACCTCGTGGTGTACATGATCCTGATCATTGCGTTCAGCTACTTCTACTCCACGATCCAGTACAACCCGGTTGAGGTTTCCAACAACCTGCGGAAGAACGGCGGCTTCATTCCCGGCTACCGCCCGGGCCGTCCGACCTCCGACTTCATCAAGCGGGTCATCAACAAGATCACCCTCTTCGGCGCCATTTACCTCGGCATCGTTGCCATCCTCCCGATCCTGCTCGGCATGGTCAAGGGCTTTGAGGCCTACTCCATCGGCGGCACCTCCGTCATCATCGTTGTCGGCGTTGCCCTTGAGACGGTTCAGGCGATGGAAGCTCAGATGCTGATGCGCCACTACAAGGGCTTCCTCGAATAAGGAGGCACTCGGCATGAAGCTGATTCTGCTGGGAGCTCCGGGTGCCGGCAAGGGCACGCAGGCGGAGACCATCTCCAAGGAGCTGGGCATCCCCTCCATCTCTACCGGCAACATCCTGCGGGAAGCCATCAAGAACGGCACGCCGACCGGCCAGAAGGCAAAGCGCCTGATGGACCAGGGACAGCTCGTTCCCGACGACGTCATTCTTGACATCGTCCGGGAGCGAGTGGCCCGGGCCGACTGCCAAAACGGATTCATCCTCGACGGCGTACCCCGCACCGTCGCCCAGGCCGAGGGCCTGGAGCGGCTCGGGGTCTGCATCGACCGGGTCGTTTCCATCGAGATCGAAGACGCTGTGATCGAGCAGCGCATGACGGGCCGCCGCGTCTGCGGCGTCTGCGGCGCGAGCTATCACGTCACGGCAAACCCGCCCAGACAGGACGGGATCTGCGATCTCTGCGGCGGTGAGCTGGTCGTTCGCAAGGACGACAAGCCCGAAACAGTCCGTCAGAGACTGACCGTCTACCATAATCAGACAGAAGCGCTCAAGGGCTTCTATGAGAACCTCGGCAAGCTTCGGCTTGTGGAAGGGAATCAACCCATTGAAGCGGTTCATCGCGACATCATGAATGCCTTGAGGTAAGCGTATGATTTCTATCAAAACGCAGCGAGAGCTGGAAGTAATGCGTGAGGCCTGTAAAATTACCGCGGCAGCCCGTGCTTTGGCCGGGAAAATGGTAAGGCCCGGCGTTACGACCGGTCAGATCGACAAGGCGGTTCATGACTTCATCGTCTCTCAGGGCGCCAAGCCCTCCTTCCTGCACTACCAGGGCTTTCCCGCGAGCGCGTGCATCTCGGTCAACGAGGTCATCATTCACGGGATCCCAGGAAACCGGGAACTGAAAGAGGGCGATATCGTCTCAGTGGACGTGGGGGCCTATTACAAGGGCTTTCACGGCGACTGTGCCGCCACCTTTGCCTGCGGTCGGATCTCCGACGAGGCGCAGAGGCTGATTGACGTCACGAAGCAAAGCTTTTTCGAAGGCATCAAATTCGCACGTCAGGGAAACAGAGTCTCTGACATCTCCCATGCGGTCCAAACGTATGTGGAGGCAAACGGCTTCTCCGTGGTTCGCGCCTTCGTAGGTCACGGCGTAGGCGAGCACCTGCACGAGGAACCGTCCGTACCCAATTACGGAGCGCCCGGAAAGGGTCCGAGACTGGTCAGGAACATGACCATCGCAGTCGAGCCCATGGTCAACATGGGGACCTATGACGTCCGCGTCCTCAAGGACGGCTGGACGACGGTGACTGCGGACGGAAAGCTCGCGGCCCATTACGAGAACTCGATCCTCATCACCGACGGCGAGCCGGAAATCCTCACCGTCTCCGAGGAGCTTTGATCCATGAATGGGATCTCCCAATCGGACATCATTGAGTCAACCGCCGGCCGCGACAGGGGCAAACTGTTCTACGTGATAAGAACGGAAGGTGCGTACGCCCTGCTCGCGAACGGAAAAGACAGAAAGCTCGAACACCCGAAGCGCAAGAGCTTCAAGCATCTGCGCTTCGTCACTCGGACCGCATCCCCGACCGCCGAAAAGCTTTTACGCGGCGAGCGGGTATGCAACAGGGAATTACGAAGGGACCTGGCGTCCTGTCAGGCCCTGTGTCAAGACCAAGGAGGTTAAAATAGCTTGGCAAAAGACGATGTAATTGAACTTGAGGGCATCGTAACCGATGCACTGCCGAATGCTACGTTCTCTGTCGATATCGGCGGCGGGCATACCATTCTGGCACACATTTCCGGCAAGCTTCGTATGAACTATATCAAGATCTTGCCCGGTGACAAGGTGACCGTACAGATGTCGCCTTATGACCTGACGTTGGGTCGCATCACATGGAGAAGTAAATAGACAAGCTGTTGTCAAATGGAGGTTAAAACACTATGAAAGTCAGACCGTCCGTGAAGCCCATGTGCGAAAAATGCAAAGTCATTAAACGCCATGGCCGCGTAATGGTAATTTGTGAAAATCCCAAGCACAAGCAGAGACAGGGCTAAATAGGAGGTGCTCGAAAAAACATGGCAAGAATTGCTGGTATTGACCTGCCCCGCGAAAAGAGAGTCGAGATTGGCTTGACTTATATCTACGGCATCGGCAGAAAGAGCGCGAACGACATTCTCAAGGCCGCCAACATCAACCCTGACACTCGCGTCAAGGACCTGACCGAGGCCGACGAAGCCGCTCTGCGTGACATTATCGATAAGAACTACACCATCGAAGGCGATCTCCGCCGTGAGTACGCCATGAACATCAAGCGGCTGACCGAGATCGGCTGCTACCGTGGCATTCGCCACAGAAGAGGCCTTCCCGTGCGTGGTCAGAGAACCAAGACCAACGCCCGTACCCGCAAGGGTCCGAAGAAGACCATCGCCAACAAGAAGAAGTAAGGAGGGGAACAAGATATGGCAAAAGCTGCTGCTAAGAAGGTCGTCAAGCGCCGTCGCGAGCGCAAGAACATTGAAAAGGGTGCTGCGCATATCCGCTCCTCTTTCAACAACACCATGGTCACCATTACCGATCTGAACGGTAATGCGCTGTCCTGGGCCTCCTCCGGTGGACTGGGCTTCCGCGGAAGCAGAAAGTCTACCCCGTACGCCGCGCAGATGTGCGCCGAGACCGCTGCGAAGGCTGCCATTGACAGCTGCGGTCTGAAGACTGTCGCCGTCTACGTCAAGGGCCCCGGCCAGGGCCGTGAGGCCGCGATCCGCGCCCTCCAGGCCGCCGGTCTGGAAGTCGTCTCCATCAAGGACGTTACCCCCATTGCCCACAATGGCTGCCGTCCTCCGAAGAGACGCCGCGTCTGATGAGAAGGAGGAACAATTAAATGGCTAAGAATACGCAACCCGTTCTGAAGCGCTGCCGCACCCTGGGCGTCTCTCCCGCGGTCATGGGCTACGCCAAGAACTCCAAGAAGAACCCCGGCGGCCAGAGAAGAGCCAAGAAGTCTGAGTACGCCATGCAGCTGACCGAGAAGCAGAAGGTCAAGTTCGTCTACGGCATCCTGGAGAAGCAGTTCCGTGCATACTACGAGAAGGCTTCCCGTGCCGGCGGCAACACCGGTGAGGTTCTGCTGAGCCTGATCGAGCGCCGTCTGGACAACGTCGTCTACCGTCTCGGCTTTGCAAACACCCGCCGTCAGGCCAGACAGCTTGTCAACCACGGCCACTTCACCGTCAACGGCAAGCGCGTCAACATTCCTTCCTACTCGGTCCGTACCGGCGACGTCATCGCCGTCTGCGAGAAGAGCGCTCAGAACAACTTCTACAAGAAGCTGAAGGAAGACGACGCCTTTGTCGCCGCTCCCAAGTGGCTCGACCGCGATAAGAATACCCTTCAGGGCAAGGTCCTGGCGCTCCCCGCCAGAGACGACATCGACTTCGAGATCGAAGAGCACCTCATCGTCGAGTTGTACTCCAAGTAATCATTGCCCTCGACAAATTGGGAAGCTGTATAACTGACCGAATCGCGAATCAAATCGCAAATTTAATAGGAGGGTATTAAGTTTCATGGTAGAAATTGAAAAGCCGCGTATTGAGTGTATCGACTCTCCTGAGGATGGCTCCTACGGAAAATACATCGTTGAGCCGCTGGAGCGGGGCTACGGCATTACCCTGGGCAACAGCCTGAGACGGATCCTTCTGTCCAGCCTGCCCGGCTGTGCCGCGACCTCTATCAAGATTGCGGGCGTGCAGCACGAATTTTC
>JAEEGG010007728.1_pt1 | contig 24656 bp, 19 predicted proteins | sample 9134161 | NCBI WGS metagenome assembly JAEEGG01 (sample SAMN16246543, study PRJNA631951) | gut metagenome | biome: gut microbiome; feature: rumen; material: CR-attached | host: Bos | place: Iran: Karaj | collected 2018-10
TCAGGCTCCATTCTAGTCTGTGATGCCTCAAATGTATATAATTTAAAGCAAAAGCGGTGCGAAAAAGGTAAATTTATACCGAAATTTTACCTATTTAGAGGCAAAAAAATGGTCGAAAAGTCAATTTCTAAGCCCTATTCGCAAGTTTTTATATCGTCTGACCGCTACAATTCCAAGAATTTGTACAAAAAACGCCGCAAGGCCATGCTCAAGGAACTCGATTCGTTCTGTGTTTTTGCGGGTATTCCGATGGATCCTGGAACCGAAGAAGCATACGTGCAAATTTGGAATAAAATGGTACAAGAACCTGCGTTTATGTACCTGACGGGTATCAACCAGGCGGGCTGCTATCTGCTGCTCGATCCGAAGACCGATGAAGAAATTCTGTTCGTGCCACCCAAGGATCCGTTCAAGGAATTCTGGAATGGCAAGCGTCTTGGTTTTTTGGAAGGCGACAACGAAGTGGCCCGCATTACGGGAATCCTGGATGTACGCCCCGTAGACGAACTCATGGATACGGTGGTTGCTCGCGCGAAAAAGCTCCCGAAGGGGAGCTACGCTTATGCCTATTACTTTGAAAAGTTCAAGGAAGACCACAACGACCGGTTCAGGCACCAGTTGCTCAAGGCGCTTAAGCCTACGGGGATTAAACTCAAGAGCGCCGCAGCATTGCACTGGGCGCTTAGACTACCGCTGGAACCTGAACGCATTATGGATGCCGAGGCAGCGCAGGCGGTAACGAATAACGCCTTCCGTAAGGTGCTCGCCGAAATGAAGACTTTCAAGACCGAGCGCGATTTGGGCTTGAAGCTAGATTATGAAATGCAGCGTGAAAGCGATGGCGATTTGGCCTTCCCGACGATTGTGGCTGGCGGAGCAAACGCCTGCTGCTTGCACTACGTCAAGAAAGACGAACCGCTGAAGGCGGGGGAGCTTGTGCTCTTGGATTTTGGAATTCGCATCGGAAGCTTGCATAGCGATATTTCCCGCACTATTCCTGTGTCCGGCAAGTTTAGCCCGCTACAGAAATTGCTGTACCAGATTGTGCTCGATTCGGCACTGGAATACCAAAAGCATGTGCGTCCGGGCGTTTCGCTTAAGGAAATCGGGACGGTGCCTTGGGATTACATAATGCAGGAACTGGAAACCCGCCTGGTCAAAGGCGCGAAGGGTTCGTACAAATTATTGTACGACAAACGCCCGCACGGGGTAAGCCACTTTATCGGCGAACAGATTCACGAAGGTGAACCGGGAACCCGCTCCTTGGATACTGTTTTAAGGCCCGGAATGCTCATTTCTTGCGAACCGGGGCTTTACGGCGAATTCAAGGCGACCATTGGCGGCAAGACCTACCGCGAAAAAATCGGTATCCGCATTGAAGACGACCTGCTGATTACTAAGGATGGCTTTAGGAACATTTCTAAAGATATCCCGAAAACGGTGGATGATTTGGAACGGCTGATGAAGTAGGCTTGTTGCTAAAACCATTGTATTTTCCTAAATTTTCGCCGAAAAATTTAAAAGGTTACAACCATGAAACTCTCCAAGTATTTTTACGTGACGCTCCGCGAAACGCCGAGCGATGCCACCATGCCGAGCCACATCTTCCTGATGCGCGGCGGTTATATTAAGCCCGTTTCTACCGGTATCTACTCCATGATGCCGATGGGCTTCCGCGTGATCCAGAAGATCGTTAACATCATCCGCGAAGAAATGAACAAGATCGGCGGTATCGAGGTCGATTTGCCGGTGGTGCAGACCGCCGAACTCTGGAGCGAATCGGGCCGTTACCAGGCCATTGGTGAAGAACTCCTGCGCTTCAAGGACCGCAACAACCACAACATGGTGCTCGCCATGACCCACGAAGAAGCCATGACCGACCTCGTGCGCTACGTGCTCAACAGCTACAAGCAGCTGCCGGTGATGCTCTACCAGTTCAAGACCAAGTACCGTGACGAAGCCCGTGCCCGCGGCGGCCTTATCCGCGTCCGCGAATTCCTGATGAAGGATGCTTACAGCTTCCACACCAGCCAGGAAGACCTGGACCGTCACTACCAGGAAGAATACGACGCCTACCTCCGCATCTACCGTCGCGTGGGCATTGAACCGGTGGTAGTGCAGAGCGATACGGGTATCATGGGCGGTAAGGTTGCTCACGAATTCATGCTCGACACTCCGAACGGCGAAGACTACTTGATTCTTTGTAAGAAGTGCGGCTACCAAGCCAACCGCGAAATCGCCAAGTTCCAGCGCGTGCCATTCAAGGGCGACGAAAACGCTGCCCTCGAAAAGGTCGCTACGCCGAACAGCGAAAGCATCGACGAACTCACCAAGTTCCTGAACGTTCCGGCTGAATCGACCGCCAAGTGCGTGTTCTTCGACTTCGAAGGCAAGCTCATCACGGTCGTGGTTCCGGGCAACCTCGACGTTTCCGAAATCAAGCTCCACAACTTGCTCAAGGCCAAGGAACTCTATCCGGCCGAAGACAGCCTCATCAAGGCTTGCGGCATGGTTCCGGGCTTTGCTTCTCCCATCGGTTCTCACGACACCCGCATCATCGTCGATGAAGCCATCGCCGATTCCTTCGACCTCGTGACCGGCGCAAACGAAGAAGGCTACCACTTCAAGCATTGCAACCCGAAGCGCGACTTCCCGAAGTTCGAAGTGGCCGACATCGCCGAAGCATCCGAAGTCTGCAAGTGCCCCTGCTGCGGCGAACTCCTCACCGAGACCCGCGGCATTGAAATGGGTAACATCTTCAAGCTCGGCACCAAGTTCTCCGAATCCATGGGCGCCAAGTTCCTCACCGCCGAAAAGACCTCCGCTCCCGCCATCATGGGTTGCTACGGCATCGGCGTGGGCCGCTTGATGGCCTCCGTCGTCGAAAACAGCCACGATGACTTCGGACCGATTTGGCCCAAGTCCATCGCTCCGTTCCAGGTGGAAATCGTCCCGATCGGCAAGGAAGCCGAACTCATGGAACTCGCTGAAAAGTTCGAAAAGGAACTCGAAGCCGCCGGTATCGACGTGCTCGTGGACGACCGCGACGAACGTCCGGGCGTGAAGTTCAAGGACGCCGACCTGTGGGGTTCTCCGGTGCGTATCGCCATCGGCAAGAAGGGCCTCGCCAACGGCGAAGTCGAATGGAAGTTCCGCAACGAAAAGGAATTCACCATGGTCAAGGTGGAAGACGTTGTCGCCAAGGCCAAGGCTTACTTCGCTGAATAATATTACGTCATTATGCTTATAATCACCCTTGCTCCGGCAGGGGTGTTTTTTTTTAATTCTTTTTTGTATTTTTTATACAACTTAATGGAGGATTAAATGAAAAAGGTGTTACTTCTATCGACTGTCATATTTTGCTTGATCATTAATGCATGTAGTGATGATAACAGTGCTAGCACTTCTATTGAAGTGTTGTCTGAAGTATCTAGTTCTAGCATTTCGGATGATTCGTCTAGTTCCAGTACTTCTGAAGATCCTTTGCCTGGGGATACTTCTGCTCTTTTAAAAACATATGATTGTGAAAATATTTTTCAACGAATTCCGATTCAACCACCATCCCCCAATTATAATCTAACAGTCTTGGATACCGGCGTTGTAAAATGTGCAATTGTTTTTCCCGACGCAACGGACTCTTTAACGGTTTTGAACTATCTAAATGAATTAAGCATATATCACCACGCTTACAATAGGGATTCAACGATATTTGATTTAATGACAGATATAAGAATTACTTTTTATCTAGTCAAAGAAAAACCTAATCAGTTAAATTATGCCTTAAAGCGAGAATGCCGAAATGCAGCACATGTATTTAACCTCCTAGAAAAAGATTCTTTATGGATTGTACATGGTGATTATTGTTATATGCAACCAGAAAAAATACCAATCACTGATGAAGAGTTTGAAAATATTAAACAGGCTTTAACAGCTGATGGTTGGAAATATTTGGGGTGTAGAATGCATTTTGACAAAAGTCCGCTCTGGGTGGGTTGCGATTTTGTCAAAAAAATCGGTGATTTAATCAATGATTACACTATGACATTAATGTATGATCGAGATGGGTATGATCGAGATAAGGATAATCCAGATGGTATTAAAACGAGTGTGAGTTTTGTTCTCGAGGGTAGATATGTACATGGGTTATAGCCCACTACAGGGGATTTTGCTATATTTTTCCCCGAAAAAAATTTCTCTAAGGAGATTCAATATGGACATGAAGAAAATTGCTCTTGGTACAGCTGCTTTGGCTGCTTTTGGTCTTATGGCTTGCAATGGCGAAAAGGCTATTGAAAAGGCACCGGCCGCAATTACCGCAAATTCCACCGACGACCAGAAGTTCGCCTACATGTTAGGAGCCCAGTTCGGTGGCCAGAACTTTACGATCATTCCGCGCCAGATGGGCGAAGAAATTTATGAAGACGCTTTGATTCAGGCTATCCATGATAACATAAAGGCGAACAAGGACACCTCCTTTAAGGTCCAGATGATTACGGATTCTTTGCAGGCAATTAGTTCTCGTTATACAACGATTGCTCGTAAGCGTTACGAAGCTACTCGTCCGGATAGCACGTTGTTGGCCGAAGGCGACAACGAAAAAATTAAGGCTTACGTTGATTCTGTAGCAAATGCCTTGCCGTTTACCAAGGCTCCGGCCTCTACGGGTGCCAATGTGACGATTGCCGCCGATTCCCCGGACAACACCAAGTTCTCTTACTTGCTCGGCCTCCAGTTTGCGAACCAGTTTATTTCCATTGGAAACCAGTTCCAGACAGAATTTGATGAAGACTACTTTATTTTGGGCATCAAGGAATCTGTTGCAAAGATTGTAGATACCACCTTTAATCTGCAGCTTCCGCAGGACTCTTTGAACGCAATTGGCCAGCGCTACCAGCAGAAGATGCAAGACCTGCGCCAGGCTGCCATCAAGAAGCAGCAGGAAGAAGAAGCCAAGCTGAAAGAAGAAATCGCTCCGCTCCGTGGCGACACCCTTGCTAACGGTATGCCGCAGAAGTTCAACCTGAAGGTGAAGGCCACCAAGATTTCCGTAGATAAGACTATTGCAAAGGATCTCGAAAACCTCGAACCGTTTGCAAACAAGCCGCTCCTGGTTATGTATTTCTCTGCTACTTGCGGTCACTGTGCTCACGCAGCCCCCGAAGTTCTTGCCATGGCTAAGGAATTTGCCCCGAAGGGCTTGATTACGCTCGCTGTGGCAAGCGGTGGCAACCAGAAGGTGGGCATCCGCAAGTTTATGGATAACGCCAAGTGGGACGAAACCATCAACGTAGTTTGGGATGAATCCCGCCAGTTCGGTGAACTCTACAGCGACGGCTATGTTCCTAAGGTCTACGTTGTAAATCCGGACGGAACTTACAAGATGTACGGTGCATTCGAGAGCCAGAAGGAAGAAATGAAGAAGGATCTCGAAGCGCTCGTTTCTGGCCAGAAAATCGAATGGAATCCCGAAGCTCCGAAGACTGAAGAAAAGAAGTAGTTTTTTGATTGTCATCCTGGAGCATCCGTTAAGGATGCGACGGGATCCATTGCTTTGTGGATTCCCTCCCGTAGGTCGAGGATGACTCTTGTGTCAGGATGCCAATAATTTCGCAATTTGACGTAGTCGTTGTCGGTGGTGGGCACGCAGGTATTGAGGCGACCCACGCCGCTTGGAAACTCGGTGTAAAGACCGCCATGCTCACGATGGATATTAACGCCATCGGTCGTATGAGCTGCAACCCGGCCGTAGGCGGGGTGGCGAAGGGGCAGATAGTCCGCGACATTGATGCGCTCGGTGGCCTGATGGGGCTTTTGACCGACAAGGCGGGCATCCAGTTCCGCATGCTCAACATGAGCAAGGGGCCGGCCGTATGGGGCCCGCGTGCCCAGTGCGACATGAAGTACTACAGCGAAGTTGCCCGCGATGTCATCACAAGCCTTCCGGGGCTTTCTGTGATTCAGGGTGAACTCGCTGCTTTTACTCGCATGGCCGATGGTCGCTTGGAACTCACTCTCTTGAACGGCGAACGCTATATTACCCGTTCGCTCGTGATTACGAGCGGAACCTTCCTTGCCTCCAAGATGTTTACCGGTCTTGAAACGAGCATCGGTGGGCGAGTGGGCGAACCCAGCGCCGACAAACTGTCGGAATGCCTTGCCCGCGAAGGAATTGCGCTCCGTCGTTTAAAGACGGGTACGCCGAGCCGTTTGGATCCCGATTCCATCGACTTTAACGAATGTGATGTGCAGCGCGGAGACGATATTCCGTGGCCCATGAGCGATCGTCATGTGGCAAACACTGTTCCAGGCCGCGATGAAAATTATTTCTGGGGCGATGTTGCGAATAAATTCGTCCGCAATGACTGCGTATGCTGGATTACGCGCACGAACCTGAAAACCCACGACATCCTGCGTAGCGGTTTTAAGGACAGCCCCATGTTCAGCGGACGCATTCACGGCAAGGGTCCACGTTACTGCCCGAGTATCGAAGACAAGATTAACCGCTTTGGAGACCGCGACGGTCACCAATTGTTCCTTGAACCGGAACAGGCGGACATCGGTCGCGTGTACATTAACGGTTTCAGTTCGAGCTTGCCGGCAGACATTCAGTTGGCAGCCATCCACACGATTCCGGGACTTACCCGCGCCCGCGTGTTGCAGATTGGCTATGCGGTGGAATACGATTCCGTCGATGCCACGCAGCTTTACCCGACATTTGAATGCAAGAAGGTGCCTGGGCTCTATTTTGCAGGCCAGGTCTGTGGCACGAGCGGTTACGAAGAAGCCGCCGGTCAAGGACTCTTGGCTGGCATTAACGCCGCCCTCAAGATCAAGGGCGAAGAACCTTTGATTCTTGGTCGTTCAGATAGTTATCTGGGCGTGATGGCGGACGACCTGGTGAACATTCTGCTCGACGAACCTTACCGCATGTTCACGAGTCGCGCCGAATACAGGCTGTTCCTCCGTAGCGATAACGCAGAAACTCGCCTTAAGGAACGTGCCCACAAAATCGGCATGATTTCGGACAGCGACTACGCTGACTGGAAACGCCGTCAGGAATTAATGGCGACCGCCCGCACCCGCATGACCGAGGAATCGGCGACGCCCGACCAGGCCAACGAAATTCTGGCTGCCGGCGGTCAATCTCCGGCGACGGAGCGCACCCGCTGGATTAACGTGCTGCGCCGTCCAGGAATCGACCCTGAACAGTTGTTCCGGACCGCGCTGCCCGACCTGAATCTTACCCGCCGCGACCAGTGGTTCATGTACGCCGAAGAAATCTACGCAGGATTCTTCGACCGGCAGGCCCGCGAAATCGACGACCAGAAGAAGATGGAATCCGTGCGCCTGCCCGAAGATTTCGACTACATGCAGGTGACCGCCGTGAGTATCGAAAGCCGCCAGCGCCTAAACGCCCATAAGCCCTTGACGCTTGGCCAGGCTAGCCGTATCCCCGGCGTCCGCCCGGCCGACATTACGGTACTTGCCCATTGGCTCGAAAATAGGCGTTTTTAGCTTAAAAAAGCATAATTTTTAGTTGCAAAACCTAGGAACAGGCGAAAATTTTACTATTTTTGCGCCGTCAAATTAACAATATTTCCAAGAGGTCTATTATGTCAGAAGAAACTGAAGTCAAATCCACAGAAGAAGTCAAGCCTCAGGAAACAAAATCCCAAGAAAAGAAGGCCCCGGCCAAGAAGAAGCGCCCCCTGAACGCCAAGCGTAAGGGTCCTGCCGCTCCCAAGAAACCGGCTGTCTTTAGCGATTCCCTGGAAGAACGTTTCCCCGCCCTCGCCGCCAAGCTCAAGAAGCAGATTGAAGACGGTATCAAGCAGAAGATCAAGGATGCCCAGAACGACCCGAAGGTCAAGGCCGCCTCTAAGAAATTCGCTGAGAAGTAATCTTTCTTCGACAATTTAAAAGTACCGCAGAATTCATCCTGCGGTATTTTTTTATTCTGTCCAACGAATTTGGCGCTTCGTCTTCTTTATTTCTATTGTAGGGTTACTTTTATAGACAAATACAACGAAAGATTGTACATTTGTTAAAAAATTTTCAAGGAGAAATCTAATGCGTAAATTGTTTGCTATTCTCGCTCTCGGTTGCAGTCTCTGCATGGTCGCTTGCAGCAGCGGCGGCAAGACGGTGACCCGTATCGATACCAATTCGACGACGGACCTTTCGGGTAAGTGGAACGACACCGACTCCCGCCTGGTGGCCGACGAAATGATTTCGGGTTGCTTGGGCAGCACCAAGATCGAAAAGATTATCGGCGAAATGGGCCGTACCCCGACCGTCGTGATTGGCAAGGTCCGCAACAAGAGCCACGAACACATCAGTGTTGAAACATTCATCAAGGACATGGAACGTGCTCTCTTGAACTCTGGCGCTGTTGACTTCGTTGCCAACTCTGCCGAACGTGCCGAACTCCGTGAAGAAGTCCGCGACCAGCAGGGCAACGCTACGGAAGAAACTTCCAAGGAACTCCACCAGGAAACCGGTGCTGACTGGATGCTGACCGGCACCATCAACACCATCGTGGACCAGGAAGGCGGTCAGTCCGTTATCTTCTACCAGGTGGACCTGGAACTCACCGATTTGCAGAGCCACAAGAAACTCTGGATGGGCGACAAGAAGATCAAGAAGTTCATCTCTAAGGATTCTGTGAAGCTTTAATCTTTTGAGCCTTCACGCATAACTATTAAATAACCTCGGGTAACCGAGGTTATTTTTCTATCTTTGGAATGTTCCCAAAAAAGTTTTAGATTATGATTAGTATTACCAAGCTCTTGATGGATACCCCGAACTACGGGGATCAACTGCGTTACGAACCTCGTGCCCATGAATCCAAGAATGGGGTAGCTCCCGGTCGCGGCCCGGTGGTGGTGTGGAATTGCACCAAGACCTGCAACCTGAGTTGCATGCACTGCTATGCCCGCTCCGAGGCTATCAAGTACCAGAACGAACTGACCCACGAAGAAGGCTTGGCTCTTATTGATCAGCTGGCTGATTTTAAGGTTCCGGTGATTCTCTTTAGTGGTGGAGAGCCGCTTTTGCGTCCCGACTTTTTTGAACTCGCGAACTACGCCGCAAGTAAGGGTATTCGCCCGACCATTAGTACCAACGGCACCTGCATTACGCCAGATGTTGCCAAAAAACTTAAGGACATGGGCGTGGGATATGTGGGCATTAGCCTGGACGGCTGTGAAGCGACTCACGACAAGTTCCGCGGCAAGGAAGGCGCATACAAGCTCGCTCTTCGCGGTATCCGCAACTGTGTGGCAACAGGCCAGAAGGTGGGCCTCCGCTTTACGATTACGCGCTACAATGTGCAAGACCTGAACGCCATTTTCGACTTGCTCGAAGCCGAAAATATTGACCGTGTGTGTTTCTATCACCTGGTTTACAGCGGCCGTGGTTCTGCTATGGTACAAAATGATTTGGACCATGAAGAAAGCCGCAAGGCGATGGATTTGATTATCGACCGCACGCTCGACTTCAAGAAACGCGGAATCAACAAGGAAATCTTGACCGTCGACAATCACGCCGACGCTGTTTACCTGTACCTGCGCATGAAACGTGAAGACCCTGCCCGTGCTGAAAAGGTGCTGGAGCTCATTCAACGCAATGGCGGCAACCGCAGCGGTATGGCATTCGGTAATATCGACAGCATCGGCAACGTTCACCCCGACCAGTTTACGCAGTACATTACGCTGGGTAACGTTCGCGAAAAGAGCTTCGGTGAAATCTGGAGCGATGAGAGCAACCCGATTATGGCGGGCCTTAAAAACCGTAAGCCGATTCTGAAGGGACGCTGCCCCAAGTGTGCTTACCTGAACCTTTGTAATGGAAACTTCCGCACCCGCGCAGAAGCAGTCACCGGAGATTTCTGGGAACAGGATCCGGCCTGCTACCTGACGGACGAAGAAGTCGGCTTGTAGCACGAAGCAATTCATGACTGAACTTGAGCAAAAGCTTCTCGCCATCATCCAGGATGCTTTTCCGCTGGAAGAGCGTCCGTATCAGGTGTTGGCGGAGCAGCTTGGTTCCGATGAACAGGGTGTTTTTGCTGCAGTCGAGAATTTACGCCAATCGGGCATTATCCGCCGCATTGGGGGAGTGTACGATTCCAAAGCGCTCGGCTTTATTTCACGCCTTTGTGCTGGAAAAGTAGCGGATTCTGCCTTAGATACGTTCGCTGCCGTCGTTAATGAAATTCCTGCGATTACGCACAATTACGTGCGCAGTCACGAATACAACGTATGGTTCACGGTCATCGCCCAATCCGAAGAAGAAATCCAGAAGATTGTCGAAGACGTTTGCTCAAAAACAAAACTGCACGATGTACATGTGCTCTTGGCGACTAAGAAGTTCAAGATTAATACGGTCATGGGTGCAGGTGCCCCAGTAGACAGTAGACAGTGGTCAGTAGACAGGAAAGATGCAAACAAAAGCGTCTTGACCGACAATGACCGTACCCGAATCCGCATTGCCTGCGAAGACATTCCGCATTCGCTTACCCCGTTCAAGGATTGGGGCGTTTCGTGTGAAGAACTCCGCGAAGACTTGGCTTTGAAGCGCATGCGTCGTTTCGGAGCGATTCTTCGGCATCAGGATGCTGGCTTTGCTTACAATGCCATGGTCTGCTTTAAGCTAGACGAGACCGACGTCATTGCGAGCCAAGGGCGAAGCAATCCAGCCGGAGCAATTCTTGCAGATAAACTATACATTTCGCATTGTTACGAACGTCCAAGCTTCGAAGGGTTCCCTTACACGCTTTACGCCATGATGCATGCCCAGTCTGCCGAAGAACTGGACCGCAATATTAAAGAGGCTGCCGAATCGATCGGCAACCCAGCTTATGTCGTTTTGCATTCGGTGCGAGAACTCAAGAAAACAAGTTTCTGCTTTTTCGCTTAGGATTCCGTTTATCGGATTTTCATTTCGATTCCGATGCGGTGTCCAGTTTCAAAGCCGAAGAGCGTTCCTTCGTGAATTTCATAATTCAGCCCGAACCCGGTTGAAAAACCAGCGATGTTGAAGTAACGCATGGCGTCAAACTTCATTTTCATGCCGCGATATTTGTCTTTCATGCCTCGATAACGCTTATCCAGATTCCTGTTTTCGGACTCTTCGATTCGAGCCTGGTAAAGGAATACTTCGCTGAATTCCCAACCAGTCTTTAGCGTGTCGTTCCAGCCAGGTTTCCATACGAACGAAGCCTTGAATCCGACTTCGTTGCCGGGCTTAAAATTCTTGTCTTCGAGGAATGTGTTGTACCGAATCGCAGTGCCTACCGTTAGATTCTTGGAAATCTGCAGCAAGCTGAACGGTTCTAAATTCAAACGGTGAAAACGATTCTTTTGAGAACCTTCGCCGGGTGGAAATCGCCATCCAAGATTCATTCCCAAGTAGGGGAGCATGAGCAACTTGATTCCGGCGTAGGTTTCGTTAAATCCATTTACATGCAGGTTGCAGTAATTGTGAATGTAACCTTCGGTTGAATATTCGTAGCTATAGCTCAGAAAACGGAATGCTCCGTCAAGGTAAAGGCTTAGTCGCGGGTGTACTGCAAATTCTGCCGACACATCCATGTCGCCGCTATAAACGTCTTCGTCTAATTCGACTGTCCCTTGAATGCCAAAACTCGTCGCCGGAGCCTCAATCGGGTGCAAATTCTCCGTAGCAAAACATGCTACGCTGGCAATCAGCAGAATGCACCCAATGAATTTGTTCATGTTCTGAAATATAAAAATTATATTTCGACTGATGTTTTTTATGGCCAGCAAAATAAACTTGCTCAAACAGCTTGCAGCAATCCTTTGTTGCATAGGTCTTGTTGCATGTTATTGGGCCGAAACCGAAAGCAATCCCGACAGTTTGCCTATAGATGATTCCGTGTACCCATACGCCGGGCTCCCACGATTGGTCATTGAAACCGAAGATTTTGCTGGTATTCGTGACCGAGAAACCGAGATTCCCTCGCATTTGCAAATATATGGTGAACGAGCCCCTGAAAGCGATGTCTATGAACTTACGGTACGCGGACGAGGCAATTCTAGCTTTAAAATGTCTAAGTACGGCATGAAACTTGAATTTGCAGATAAGGTCTCTTTGTTTGGAATGCCTAAAAGTCGTGATTGGGCTCTCATTGCCAATTACGGCGACAAAACGCATCTGCGCAATTACATGATGACGCGACTTTCGGAATGGCTGGGAGCCAAGTATACGCCACGAATGCAGTTTGTCGAAGTCTTCTTGAATCGCAAATACATGGGACTCTACTTGCTTTCTGAAACCGTCAAGCAGGCCAAGAATCGCGTAAACATTGATGCTAATGATACGACTTTCTTGATAGAAAAAGAAGATGTCAAAAAATTTGATCCTCCGTATGTATTGACTGACAACGATTACTATTACCATATAAAATCGCCTAAAAATCCATCGGATGAAACTAAAGAATTGCTACTTAATCATTTGAACGATTTTGAAAAATTCATGATGGAACCGTTCCGTCATAAAGACTATGAAGTGATGGATTGGATCGATATTGATGATTATGTGCTCTTTTATTGGGTGCAGGAGTATTCGAAAAATGAAGACGGCAATTACGCTCGCAGCGTATTTATGACATGGAAAAAGGGCGAACCCATTCATTTCGGTCCGTTGTGGGATTTCGATTTGGCCTTCGGGAACGCCTCCCGTGAACAGAACAAGAATCCGGAGGATTGGTATATTCGCAAGTATAGGCTTAACTACTATATCATGCGGAATTCTATAGTTGAAGATGCCACCATAGATTACTGGAAAAATCATCGCGAAACTTTCAGGGAACTTATCGACAGCATTCCTGTTTATCGAGCCATTATCGAAAAAGCTATTGAAAATGAATACCGCCGTTGGCCCATTATCAGGAATACGGAGAATTGGGCCCTTAAGGATCCTTATGATTCCTATGATGAAGCCGTAGAGGTTATGACCGATTGGATGAAAAAACGCTACCTGTGGATTGATCGCGAAATAGGCCAATGAGTTTTTTCTAAATTTAGCCCATGCGCAAAATCTACATGGCAGGCATGAGCCACAAAGTGGCCGAGATCGCAATCCGCGAAAAATTCTACATTCCGATGGATGTCAAGACTAGTGCGTTGAGCAGTTCGACCTTCGATGAACTTTTGATTCTTGCGACCTGCAACCGCACTGAGGTTTACGTAGCCTCTGACCGCGACCTGACCGAGGCCGAACTCGTTCAGTATGTTTGCAAACTGGCGGGGCAAAGCTATGACGATTTTGCAAAATTCTTTTACTTTAAGTCTGGCGACGATGTTGCTCATCACGTCATGAACGTATGCGCCGGGCTTGATTCCGTGGCCGTGGGTGAAGATCAAATTTTACATCAGATTGGACGTGCCTACGAAACGGCGCACCAATTGAAAGCCACCGGAAATACCTTGAACAAGCTTTTCCAGGGTGCAATTCATACCACCAAGCGCATCAAGACCGAAACCAACTTGAGCAAACTCAGTTGCAACATTCCGTTCCTAGCCATGAAACAGGTGCAGCACACTTTCGACGACCTCGAAAACCGCACGGTATACATTGTGGGCCTCGGCGAAATGGGCTCCCTGATGCTCAAGTACGTGCAAGAGAATACCACCAAGATTTTTGCCAGCAGCAAGACCTTTGCCAATGCAGGAAAATACTCTGACGTGCTTACGCCAGTCAAATTTGAAGACCGCTACCAGGTGCTCGGCAAATGCGATGTGGTAATTCTTTGCAGTGCTTGCCAAGAGCCGATTATCACGAAAGAAGAATTTGAACGAGCTTGTTCCGTCGAAAGATCTAAACGCCTTGTGATTGATTTGGGCAGCCCGCGTAACGCTGAATCTAGCGTTGGCGAACTTGCTGGCGTGCAATACGTTTGTGTCGATGATCTTGAAAAGGTGGTGTCGGAAAATCGCCGTCTGCGTATGATTGAACTTGAGGCCGCCCAGAAAATCTTGAAAGAGGGCATCGACGAATTCTTGCAGTGGATGCGCATGGATGAAGTCTCGAAGCAGATTAACTTGCATGCAGAACGAATGGTGAATGTTGCCAACGAGGAATCTGAAAAACTGTTGCGTTCCTTGCCGGATTTGCCCGAAGAAGACCGCAAGCGTATAGCCATGATGTATGAACGCTTTGCCAAAAAGATGGCAAACGATTACCTGTACAAGGTTAAGGCCGACAATTCGCCCGAAGATGTTCAAGTATTCCTAAAATGCCTAGGGGCAAACAATGAGTGAATTGAAGCTTAGAGTTGCAACGCGCAAGAGTGCGCTTGCCTTGGCTCAAACGACCATGGCGGCCGATGCCATCGTGGCGGTGAATCCGGGTCTGAGCTACGAACTTGTCTCGATGACGACCGAAGGCGACCGCCGTCTTGATAAATCTTTGGCTAGCTTTGGCGGCAAAGGCGTTTTCATCAAGGAACTTGAAGTCGCTCTTTTAGAAGGCCGCGCCGATATTGCAGTACACAGCCTTAAGGACATGCCGGCAGAAGTATTGCCCGAATTCAAGCTTGCCGCTGTATTGAAGCGTGAAGACCCGCGTGATGCATTTATTGCCCGTGGGGGAGCTGCCGGTATCAAGTTTATGGATTTGCCTGCAGGGGCCCGCGTCGGCACCGGAAGCATTCGCCGTGTCGTGCAATTGAAGGCGCTTCGCCCGGATTTGGAATACGTGCCTATTCGTGGAAACATCCAGACTCGCCTTGGTAAGCTTGCTGAACTCGACGCCGTTGTACTTGCCGCCGCTGGTCTCAAACGCATGGGTCTTGCCGACCAGGTGACTGAATACTTTAGCACCGAGCAAGTGCTTCCGGCTTCCGGCCAAGGCATCCTCGCGATAGAGACTCTTTCACAATTTCATTGCGAGGGCGATAGCCCGAAGCAATCCATTGATGCAATTCTTGCCCGTGTCAATGACGCAGAATCGTATGCCATCGCCGTCGCCGAAATGGCCTTCCTCAAGGCGCTCAATGCAGGCTGTCAATTCCCAGTCGCAAGTTTCGCCGAATTTAGCGATGCAGGCATTCTCGCGCTCCGCGGCATTTACTGGGATGAATCCAGCAAACGCCTGCTCCGCGCTCAGTTTTCGCCGCTCCTTGACGCCCGCGCCGCCGACTCTGTTGCACAGGCCCGCGCCGCCGGCTTCGCCCTCGCTCAAAAAATTAAAGAACAGCTGCAGTAATTCCTTTATTGCTGCCATATAGCCGAAACATAAAATATTAACGAAAAAAGTTCCCGTTCATTACGAACAGGAACTTTCTTTTAAGCATCTAATTGCCGATTACAGCGGTTGACAAGGCTTGTCTTCGTCATTGTAAGGTAGATATTCAAAATCGTTGTATACCGGGCCAACAGGAGACGTCCATTCTGTTGAATCCTGCACACCCGAAGTTTCTTCCCACATGATTCTTACAGATGCATAAGAATGACAGAGGTCACTCATCGATGTAATGTCCTTCTTCAGCGTTGTTGAATAGGCCTTACCTTCATCAATCGGAACTGTTTTCCAGCTCGATTCTCCATTCCAACGGAACTGGTATACGACAGATTTCGTATATGGAGAGTTGATAATCGAATGAATCGGGAAGTTGTTGGTTACGACAACGGAGAATTCGAATTCATAAGCTGAAGTTGGACGGTAAATTCTCGCCTTCACTTCAGGAGCCTGGAAGTCGAAGTCTGCACTGTATGCGGTTGCGCGAGTTACCTGGAATTCATTGCTATAGGCCGAACGCTGGTCACCGCGATTTGCCGTAACACGATAGAATTTATTCAGGTCGCTTGCTTCTTCAAGAAGGAAGGTTCGAGTATTGTTCAGGGTTGTGCCAAATTCCTTCCACGGCTTGGTGACGTCACTTGCATCAAATTGTTCAATGACAAAACCTTCTTCAAGGCACTTGAGATTTGATTCATAAGACCATTTTAAGCGCCAAACGCTCGGAGCAATTCTTTCTGCAGAGAGGGAAGACGGTGCGCTAAATTCACCAATGCAACCTTCCTTAGGCGGATTCTTCATTGCCTTGGGAACAACAACCTCAGCGGAATATTCCGATTCGCCTTGATCATCCTTAGCGGCTACACGATAATTGATTTCGTTTTCACCAGCTTCGACAATGAAGAAATAAACACCCTTCGTGGTGAAATCAAAATCCTCCCAAGTGAGGGGATTACCCTTCAAGACCTGAATCTTGAAGCCGTTTTCAGGACGCAAAGAAGAATTGGTGTAGCTCCAAGCCAGCTTATATTTGTTTTGACCCAAATCAATGACTTCCACATTCTTGGGAGCATTCAAGGCGGTCGTTACAGAACCGTTGTTGACAGTTCCGTCATCCGATACCTTGGGAATGGTAATTGCAGCAGAGTAAAGCGATGTATCTTTCTTGGTGGCACCTGCCAAAGCTGCGACACGGAACAGTTTTCCGCCTGCATCTCCAGCTCCATCGAGAATAGTGAGGTGAACTCCCTTCGCGATAGAGATACCCTTTTCAACCTTCCAGCCATCAGCCGATTTCTGCGGATCAAGGCTCTGTAAGACAAAGCCATTGTCGGCATTGTCGTCATAATTCCAAGAAAGCTGGTAGCTACCGAAACCAAGGGTATCCAGTTTGAGATCCGTGGGGGCGGCTAAAGTTTTCTGGGTGGTAACGTTTGAATAGTCTACATGAGTAGGAATCAGGATTTCTTCAGAGTAATCAGACAATTTGCCTGCGCTATCTTTAGCGGCAACGCGAATGAAGATTTCATCATATGCACCCTTGCTATTGTCGATTGTATAGAAACGAACACCCTTCTTGGTTTCGCTTTCTGCAGCCCATTGCTTTGTAGAGTTAAGATCAAGCTTCTGTAAACGGAATCCGTTTTCAGGATGAGCTTCCTTATCATCGTGCTTCCAGGAGAGACGCCACTTGTTCTGTCCAATGGAATCAAGAGTGAGGTTCGTGGGGGCAGCCATCGTCACAACAGCGTCGGTTCCCGTAGAACTTGTGCCCTCTTGAGGAATTGTAATTTCACTGGAGTATTCAGAAACGCCGTTTGCATCCATAGCTGCAACACGGTACATGTAGCCACGTTTGTCGTTTCCTTCAATCTTGAAGACGCGAACGCCCTTTTCGGTCTTTCCGGCATCTTTCCATGTGAGTTTTTCAGCAGAAATATCAAGATACTGAATCTTGAATCCGTTTTCAGGACGGCTGGCGTTGTCTTCATAACTCCAAGTCAAACGCCACTTGGCATCTCCGAGAGCATCCAATGCCAGGTTCGTCGGGACGCCAAGATTTGCATCGACCGATGTGGAACCGGCTCCGGTTGAACTTGCCTGAACCATGCTAGAGGCCTTAGATACGCCGCACTGGTCCTTTGCGGATACGCGGTAATATTTTCCGGCCTTCTTTTTGCCCTTCAGGTTGTACATGGTCACGTCGGTCATTGTAGAGTCAATAGTTTTCCACTTTGGAATGGAATCCGACATGTTCAAGGATTGGATGATGAATACTTCTTCGGGTCTTTCATCGTTTGCAGAATATGTCCAAAGGAGGATCCATGTACTGTCACTGCTTTTAACGATATTCAAGTCTGTCGGTGCAGCCAGCGATGCAGTCAAGCTGTCGCAGCTGCCAACAACTGCAGCCGATGAAGATGATTTAATTTCTTTTTCAGAAGACTTGCTGTCGTTTTCTTCATCAGAAGAAGATGACTGCTTGGTTATTTTATTGCCATTTTGATCGAATTCGTCTTCAGAAGAGACTGTGTCCGAACAAGCCGTCAATCCGCAAAGGCAGGCTGCGGTTAAGCCCAGTGTCCAAAAGTTGAATTTTTTCATATAAGGACTCCATAAAATATTATTTTAATCTTAAATATAGTTTTTCTATAAAGAAAAGTTTACTAGAAATGTAAAATAATATTTACTATATGACGGCAGTCATATAAATTTCGGGGCATTTTCTACCTTTCGTTTCGTGAATCAGAATCCCTTCGAACTCGTCAAGACAAGTGAACACAGCAAGGCCCGCCGCGGTCGGCTCCACACCGCCCACGGCGTGGTAGAAACGCCGGTTTTTATGCCGGTGGGCACTCTTGCAAGCGTGAAGGGACTTTCTTCTCGTGATTTGCGCGAAATGCAGGCGCAGATTATTCTCGCGAATACGTACCACCTGTATTTGCGCCCGGGCACGAAACTTGTGGCCAAGATGGGCGGCGTGCAGAAGTTTATGGGCTGGAACGGCCCGATGCTCACAGACAGCGGTGGATTCCAGGTTTGGAGCCTCAAGGAACTCCGCCACATTACTGAAGAAGGCGTGGAATTCCGCAGTCATTTGGACGGCTCGCGCCACCTATTCACGCCGGAATCGGTCATGAAGGCTCAGCGCGAAATCGGTGCGGACATCATCATGGCCTTCGACGAATGCACGCCTTACCCGAGCACCATCGAAGAGGCGTCTCAATCGCTCGACTACACGCTGGCCTGGACAAAGCGCGCGATGGATTGGCTCCGCGAAAACCCGCCTGTCCACGATTACCCGCAATACTTTTTTGGAATCGTGCAGGGCGGCATGCACAAGGAACTCCGTCAAAAATCCATTGACGCGCTCAAGGAAATCGCTCCCGACGGTTACGCGATGGGCGGCCTTTCTGTAGGCGAACCTGTCGAAACCATGTACGAAATTGCGGATTTCTGCACGAATTCGCTGCCTGCGGACCGTGCCCGCTACGTGATGGGGGTGGGCACGCCCTGGAATCTGCTGGAACTTATCAAGCGCGGCGTCGACATGTTTGACTGCATTCTGCCCGCCAAGAACGCGCAGGACGGTCTTGTGTACACCAGCAGGGGAGTGCTCCGCTACAAGAACGCCAAATTCGCCGATGACGAACGCTCGCTAGACCCGGAATGCGACTGCCATTGTTGCCGGAACTACACACGCGCCTATGTGCGCCATCTGTTCAAGACCAAGGAACCCCTCGGCTGGACGCTTTCAACGCTCCACAACCTGCATTTCTATCTGCATTTGATGCAACAGGCCCGCGATCACATCGAGGCCGGCGATTTCGAAGAATGGTCCGATAAAATGATCCCGCAACTCCAGCGCGAAGCGGAATAAAAACACCCCCGACATTTGCACATTGTTAATCCTTGTTAAGGATTTGACCGGCGTAATAATTGTAAATTGTAGGGTAGTTGTTTGGAAATTGAATATGAACCATTATAAAAAAAGAATGCGTTCCGCAGTTGTAGCGAGCTTTATTTCCCTTAGTCTGGCAGGACATGGTATGGCAGAAACTCCCATTAAGACGGTTCCATGGAACGGTCATGTCGGTGCTGTAAGTTTTACCTTTGACGATGCGCTTGCGAATCAGCCGCTGAACCTTAAACCGATACTGGATGATTTATCGGATGTCCATGTGACGTTCTTTCTAACGGAAATGGGAAATGGCCTGAAGCAGAATGCCGCGGGTTTTGCTGCGCTAGCAAAAGCAGGTAACGAAATTGGAAACCATACCAAGACGCATGCGCACTTGACTGGAGTCGGCAGTGATAGCGAACTTGAAGAAGAAATTGTCAAATTTGCGAATACGATTGAAAGTACGCTTGCAGAGCAGGGTGCAGATGTGAAGGTGACTTCTCTTGCGACGCCGTTCTGTGAGAATAACGACAATGTCAAAAGCGTTATTGCAACCCGACACTTCATTAACCGCGATTGCGGATGGCATGGACGCAACGATTGGGAGACGGAGCCGGACTGGATGAGTCTTCAGGCAAAGATCTGGACTCGTTCGGGAGCTACCGTTACCGAAATGCTTTCGGCGCTTGATACGGCTGCCTTTATTGGGAATTTTGAATCGGCAAATACCTGGGATGTTCAGGTGAAGGGGGGATCTTGGCTCGTGGTGCTGAATCACGGAGTCTCAGATGATACCGGGGATGATTATGCAATCAGTCCGTCGGATATCAAGAAAATTTTTGAACATGCCGTCGAAAATAAATTGTGGATTGCGCCGTTCGGGACAGTCGGTGCTTACCATCGCGCACATTTTGTTGTCGATGCGGCGACTTCGAGCGTTACGGATGATGGCTTTACGGTGACCTGGGAAATTCCGAACGAACACATGCCGAAAAGCGTTCCGATGCGTGTGGAAATCGATACGAAGAGTGTTGACGAGAATGCAGTCGTGGAACAAGCTGGCAAGAAAATTGCTCCAGAAAGCGACGGTTCCTACATCATCGAATTTATGGCAAAGGAACTCAAGGTGCGAAAGCCTAATGCGGACGATGTTCTAGATGACTCTCAAAGCGCTCTCCACAAGACGACATTCGCAAAGCCTGCCAATACGAAATATACGGTATTCGATTTGAATGGCGTTCGACTTGGTGGAACCAATGGCTGGGTTATTCCTGCCACTTATCCCAAGGGAAGTTACATTATCCGTGCCGAAGCCGCTGACTTGCCTGCAGAGACAAGAATTGTGAATAAATAAATTTTACCGCGAACCAAGTGACAAAGCAATTTTCTTGCACTTGGCAATTTCTTTGGGCGAAAGGCCGGGCCTTTTGTGGGTTGCGCCTTTTTGAATCACGCTTGCGATTTTGAAGCCGCTCCAGCAAAGCACTTCTTTCAGGGCGCGGACGGTGCCGGCTGACTGCTTGAAAATCAGGTTGAATGGCCATGGGGTGGTGCAAGTCGTGACGATGACGGCCTTTTTTCCCTTCAAGAGGGGAATCGGGTACCCTTTTTCGCTGTGGTCCATCATTCCATAAACCCAGCGGTCAAAAAGCATTTTGAGTTGCCCGGTCATGTTGCCCCAGTAGCAAGGCGAACCGACTACAAGAGCATCGCATTCTTGCACCAGGCGCAGAATCCGTTTTGCATCGTCTTCTGGCATGACGCAATCATGCGTGCTACGGCATTTCATGCAGCCGATACACGGGCGAAATTCCAATTTGCAGACATCAACAATATTGACTTCGGAGCCATTTTCAAACAAAGTGTCGCCTATGATATTCAGCATTTGGCTGATGTTTCCGTCTTTGCGCGGGCTCGCATTCAAAATGATCACTTTTCTCATTGTGTCTCCATCCAAAAGAAACGTTCTTCTATAAAACTTTCCCCTGTTAAACACCCCAGAATCTAGAAAATGTCACTTAAAAGCAAAAAATCCCGGGCATCAGCTATTTATAACTGATGTAAAAGTAGATTCCGAATATAATTGCTATGATTCCACCGGCAAATTGAGAAAGAACGGATGACCAGTAAGTTTTCGGGTATGCATCTTTATGGGCATACCAGCCTCTCCCCGATGTTCTCTTATCAATCAAACTTGAAAAGCCGCTGCAGAAGAGCGATACCCCTAACAAACACAATGGCAGGTCCAAATGACCATATCCATTTTCCCTTTTGAATATTAAAAGTCCAAGAGAAAAAACCGTTAAGATAATTCCTGCCGCATTTAGCAGGTAACCTTCAGTGGAAGACTTATTCTGGTATTGTTCTTCCAATTTCTCATTTAATTCTTCGGCAGGGGTTTGCTTGACAGGTTCGTTTTCAAGTTCTATAATCCGTTTTTCGACAATTCTTACTCGCTCCGGTGTATCGTCTGCTTTGAACGGATGATCCCGAATCATGCTGATAATATCGTACAAATCCTCTAGCGGAAGAGTGCGGATTGTTTTCTCATAATCTTCGAGATATTCCTTTGAAAACGGCATGTTGCGAATATACAAAAAAACACCCCCGACACTTGAATGTCGGGGGATAAAACATAACTGGATCCTTCGCTGCGTTGCGGCTCAGGATGACGCATCGACTTATTTGAACAGATTCTTCATCTTCTCGAGGAAGGATTCTTCCTGTGCGGTTTCCTTGTCGTGCCTGAGTTCCGCGAGTTTCTGGTAGAGTTCCTTCTCTTCGCGGCTAAGGTCCTTCGGGATTTCCACGCCGATGTTCACGTAGAGGCTTCCACGGTCGCCGCGCTTGTTCAGCGGGTACAGGCCCTGTTCGCGCAGGCGCAGAATGCTTCCAGCCTGGGTGCCGGCCGCAATCTTGATCTGCACTTCGCCGCCGTCGAGCGTCGGGATACGTTGCGTACCGCCAAGCACCAGCTTGTGGATAGGCACCTTGATTTCGCAATGCAAGTCGTCGCCTTCACGGGTGTAGAAGTCGTCGGGCTTCTCGGCAATCACCGCCAGCAAGTCACCGCAGGCACCACCGCGAGGCCCGCAGTTGCCTTCGCCACGCAGGTTCAGGTACTGGCCTTCGGCAACGCCCGCCGGAATCTTGATGGAGATTTCTTCCGTTTCCTGCACACGGCCCTCGCCGTGGCAACGGCTACACGGATTCGCGATGACTTCGCCCATGCCGTTACAGTTGGGGCAGGCGCTCTCGGAAACCATCTGGAAGAACCCACCGGACACGCGGCGCACGCGCCCCGTACCCTTACAGGTATCGCAAGTCTTGATGTCGGTGCCACCCTTGCCGTTACATTCCGTACACGGCGTGTAGCGTTTCAGGCGGACCTTCTTGGTGCAACCCTCGAAGATTTCCTTGTAGCTGAGCGCCACCTTGATCTGCAGGTCGTTACCGCGCGGAGGTCCGGCCTTGCGACCGCCTCGACGGCTGCCGCCAAAGCCACCGAATCCGCCACCGAAAATATCGCCGAAGTTCGCGAAAATATCTTCGAAACTGAATCCCTGACCGCCGAATCCGCCGCCACCAAAACCGCCACCGGGGGCGTTAAAGCCGAACTGGTCGTACTGTTTACGCTTTTCGGGGTTGCTGAGCACGTCGTAGGCCTCGGCAGCCTCCTTGAACTTCTCTTCGGCTTCCTTGTCGCCCGGATTCTTGTCCGGGTGGTACTTGATGGCAAGCTTCTTGTACGCGTGCTTGATCTCGTCTGCACTCGCGTCCTTGCCGACGCCTAGAACTTCGTAATAATCTCTTTTTTCAGCCATAATATGCCTTCGGCATTAGTAGACAGTAGGAAGTAGACAGTAGACAGGAAAAACTCTTTTGCTGTCTTTTAAACTGGAAACGTCCTATTTCATACTAATAATCATTCTCAAAACAATACCCTTATTTACGCAAAAAGGATTGCTCCCCAAAAGAGAGCGAATCCTATTTTGTACGTCGCAGATGGAAGGGTAGTAAATGTTCTTTTAAGATGACACTTCCTACTTCCTACCGTCTACTTCCTACTAACTAGTCCACCACTTCCGCGTCGACGACTTCCGGGCCATCGCCCTTCTTGTCATTCTTCGGCTGTTCAGAAGCACCCGGCTGCGGACCCGGCTGGGCCTGGTTTGCACCGGCGGCCTGGGCCATGGAGCTGATCATGCCCTGGAGCTTGTCCATAGCGGCCTTGATCTCTTCCTTGGTGCCGTTGTCCTTCTTGGCCTTGATGTCGTCGATGGCAGCCTGCAGCTGGCTCTTGGTGTCGGCCGGGAGCTTGTCGCCAAATTCCTTGAGCTGGCCTTCAGCCTGGTAAGCCATCTGTTCGGCCTGGTTCTTGATGTCCACCAGTTCGCGCTGTTCCTTGTCCTTGGCAGCGTTAGCTTCGGCATCCTTCACCATCTTGTTGATTTCGTCTTCAGACAAGCCGCTGGAAGAAGTAATCTTGATGGACTGTTCCTTGCCGGTTTCCTTGTCCTTGGCAGACACGTGCACAATGCCGTTTGCGTCGATATCGAAGGTCACTTCGATCTGCGGCACGCCACGCGGCTTCTTCGGGAGGTCGGTCAAGTCGAACTTGCCGAGCGTACGGTTGTCGCGAGCAAATTCGCGTTCGCCCTGGAGCGCGTGAATCGTCACGGCAGGCTGGTTGTCTTCGGCAGTAGAGAACACCTGGCTCTTCTTGGTCGGAATCGTGGTGTTACGGTCGATGAGCTTGGTCATCACGCCACCGAGAGTTTCGATGCCCAGAGAAAGCGGGGTCACATCGAGCAACAGCACGTCCTTCACAGAGGAGTCACCGCTCAAAACAGCGCCCTGGACTGCAGCACCGATTGCCACAACTTCGTCCGGGTTCACGGTCTTGTTCGGTTCCTTACCGAAGAACTTGCGAACAGCTTCCTGAACGGCCGGGATACGGGTAGAACCACCAACCAAGATGACTTCGTCAATTTCGCTCAAAGAAAGACCGGAGTCCTTGATAGCCTTGCGGCACGGTTCCATAGAACGTTCCACGAGGTGAGCGGTGAGCTGGTCAAACTTTGCGCGGCTGAGGGTGAGGTCCAAGTGTTTCGGACCAGAAGCGTCAGCAGTGATGAACGGAAGGTTGATGTTCGTGGAAGTCGTGGCAGAAAGGTCGATCTTAGCCTTTTCAGCAGCGTCCTTCAAACGCTGGAGTGCCATCTTGTCCTTCTTCAGGTCAATGCCAGGATTTTCCTTCTTGAATTCGTCGTTGATCCAGTCGATGATGACTTCGTCGAAGTTGTCACCGCCGAGCATGGTATCACCGTTCGTAGCCTTCACGCTGAACATACCATCGTCGATTTCGAGGATGGAGATATCGAACGTACCGCCACCGAGGTCATACACGGCGACCTTTTCGCTCTTCTTGGAGTCAAGACCGTAAGCAAGGGCAGCAGCCGTCGGTTCGTTCACGATACGGAGAACTTCG
>JAEEGG010007729.1_pt1 | contig 24655 bp, 17 predicted proteins | sample 9134161 | NCBI WGS metagenome assembly JAEEGG01 (sample SAMN16246543, study PRJNA631951) | gut metagenome | biome: gut microbiome; feature: rumen; material: CR-attached | host: Bos | place: Iran: Karaj | collected 2018-10
GCTGCCCGCAACAACCAAACATGTCGGCTCTCTACCGCGAACTCGAAACGGAGCGGAACATGGGGATCCGTCTCCTTGGGGCGCTGGAACGCGCCGAACTGTTCGCGGGAATCGACCAGGGTCCTGGCAAGCTCAAGCATTTGTCGCGCCCTGAGAAAATCTTCCTTGGCGACACAAACCTCATGAAGGCGCTTGTCCAACAGCCTGCTGCCGGCGCCCTGCGCGAAACGTTTTTCGCCAACCAGCTCCGCGCGGCGGGCCATGCCGTCACAACGCCCGAAAGCGGCGACTTCACCATTGACGGCAAATGGCTTTTCGAGGTCGGAGGGGCAAAAAAGCGCTTCTCGCAGATCAGGGACATCCCCGACAGCTTTGTCGCCGCAGATGACATTGAAGTCGGATTCGGCAACAAGATTCCGCTCTGGCTCTTCGGGTTCCTCTACTGACGGGGAAGGTGCGCTAGCGGCGCGGAGCGGGGAATGTCTCGCCGACGACATACGAAACGATGTCGAGGATCGGGCCCGTCGCACGGCCAGCGAGGCGGTCGATGATGTTGGCCGCGGCGGCTTTGCCCGTTGCCACAGGATCGAACTCGAAGCGTGTGAGGGTGCGCGGGAAAGCCGGAACGAGGCCCTTGTTTGCGAGTGTGACGGCGAAGATGTCACCGGGAATTCGGACGCCCAGCCCCTGAAGGGCTGAGAGGCCGCCGACGGCGAGGTAGTCGTCAGTCCAGAAGACGAGGTCGGGCCATGTTTCGCGCGGGCGGCTGAAACGGCGCGTCATCAACTCAAGCCCTGCCTGCTGTAGGTGTTCGAGATAGCCGGGACGCTGGCGGGAGCGGACGAGGCTTGGCTCCACTTCGAGTCCGGCTTCCGAGAGGCGGGCGACTTCGCTTTCAAAGGCTGTGTCATGGTCGAATCCAACGGCAAGCACACGCCGAACGCCCATTGAGGCGCAGTGGTCCGTGAAACGGCACATTTCGCCAAGCGAGGCCGCTCCCGTGCCAATCTCCATGTCACCTTTATTCGCGGCGATGGGGATTCCGGCGCGTTCGATTCGGCGGATCACCTGCGGCGGGCAGTAGAGGGCGAAGACCATGTCCTGCTTCTGCCTCAGCATCAGGTCGAGATAGGCGAAATCCCATCCGCCACCCGTCTTTCGGTCAAGGGTGACCGTGATGAACAGATAGCCTGCGGCGGCGAACTGGCGGCGCATTTCGCCGAGAAGGACGGCCGAATGGAATGTGCCTTCGCCGAAACTGGGCATGACCGCCAGGACCTGTCCCTTCCAGAGCGTCTCCCCCGAGGCGAGGATGACGCTGCCGACGCGCGGTCGCGGACTCACGAGGTTCTCAGCGGCGAGCCGCGCCACGGCGTCGCGCGGGACGCGCAGGCTTGTTCCAAGTTCCTTCGCAAGTTCCTCAAGGGTCGGCAGAACATCGCCCCTTCTGTAGTAGCCGGAAAAAATGGCCTTGCGAAGGCCGTCCGCCACCTGGTCGGAGAGGCTTGCCGCCAGGCTGCGGTTGAGTACGAATGGAAGCGGACGGTGGTTGCGTGGGGGGAGCATGTTGGGGGAGGAGTTGGTGGATGACTATCGGCACATAACAAGCAACGATGCCATATAGAGGGGAAGGTAGGTCACTCCATCCACGACTTTTAGGTCTTTTGGATGCAGCACAAACGGGACGTCAAGGAAACGACTGTACTTTACGCGAAACTTGTCAAGCGAGACGGTGGCGTAGCGCTTGCCGCTCTTGACCTCTATCGGGGAAATGTTACCCATCCGCTCGGTGCGTGACTTGGCAAGCAGGAAGTCTATCTCCATCCGGTCCTTGGCCGAATCGCGATCCGAGGATGAGAAGAAGAACAGCGAGTGCCCTGCGGTGCGAAACATTTGCGCCACGACGTTTTCCATGATCATGCCTTCGTTCAGTTCAATGTCGCCAAGCAACAAGCGATTGTGAATGTCCTTGGCCGCAAGTTCGTTTTCTCCGAACGCATGGCTGACAAGGAGACCCGTGTCGCCCATGTAGCACTTTACCGACTGTCTGTCCGTCGCCAGTTCCAGCCCTACGTTCGGCTCGGTTGCGCGCCGGCATATATTCACAGTCATCGCCGATTCCAGCCAGTCGAAAGTCGCCTCGAAACTCCTCATGCGCGCACCAGCCTTGACTTCGGAAAGCATAAGTCGCTTTTCGTGTCTGGAAAGCTGAGACGGTATGGCGTTGAATACGGAAAGCGCCTTGTGCCTGAGGACGCCGCCGTACTTCTGAATGTCCGCGCGATAGAGGGCGAGGATGTCGCGCTTTATCGCATCTACGGCCTCTAGATCATGGGTGGCTGCGAACTTCGCGACGGCCTGCGGCATACCGCCGACAATCATGTACTGCCGGAATACGTCCATGATTTGTCTGTGTACGTCCGCCCCGAGAGGCTTCATGTCCGCGAACCGCCTTCGCACAAGCGGCATCGTAGTTTCATCGCCCATCGCCCAGAGGAACTCCTCGAAGTCCATGGGGTACATGGGGATGCGATGCTCTTCGCTTGGTATGAGTATGTTTTTTACGTTCTTGTTTATCGAAATGAGCGATCCCGTTTCAATGTAGTGGTAGCGGCCATCAGCCACAAGATGCTTGATTGCCTCCCTCGCGCGCGGAAACTTCTGGACTTCGTCGAAGATGACAAGTCCGTTCCCCTTGACAAGTCTGGCATGGGTGATGCGCTCGAAATAGAGGAAGAACATGTCAAGATCATCGAGATACTCGTTGAAGATTCGTTTCAGCTTGGATTGCGCCTTGCTGAAATCCACCACGACGTAGCTGGCATACTCATTCTTGGCGAATTCCTCTACGATGTAGCTTTTCCCAACACGGCGCGCCCCGTCAATCAGGAGTGCCGTAGAGCCATTGCTTTTCTCCTTCCATTCCAGAAGCCTTTCATAAATCTTGCGCTTCACCTATCACCTCCATAAGCAAGAATAGTCTATCATTCACAGGCTTGGAAGTCAAGCGCTAGGTGCACGTTTTCAAGAGTTTCGCAATGGTGCTAGTAGCACATAATCAAGAGTTTGGCGATGACCGGAACCGCACATATTCAAGACTTGTTCCTGAATGCGGGGTCTTCCCTAGTTCTTGCGGGGGGCAAGCCGGCGCGGTAGAATCGGGCACTTTGCGCAGCCGTCGGGTCCGCGCAGCGCCTCCTCGTAGCAGGCGCGGAAGTCGGCCGGCCTGTAGGCGATGATCGTCGCGTTGGCGAACTCGGCCGTCTTGACGAGGTTGCGCTCGCGCATGAGCCGCCAGGTCTGGCCGAGCTCGCCGACCTTGCATTCGCCGTTGCGCCACGCCCACGTCTTGTGCTTCCGCACCTTGCCGCCGTGGAGGCGCACGGGGTACTCCTCGCCGAACTGGTCGAAGCACTTGACGTTGTTGGTGAACTCGACGACGTGCATGAATGTGGCGGAGGCCGGACACTCGATCATGACGATGAGGCCGTTGTCGCGCTCAAGCTTGCCGAGCGGAGAGTCGGCGCCCATGACGCTGACCTCGTGGTGGTGGGAAATGTACTCCTCGGCGGCGGCGCCCCACGCGGCGAAGGAGTTGGTGGGGTTGAGGGAGCGCAGGACGCCCGGCATCTTGCGGAAGGTCTCTGTCAGGGTGCCGCAGCGCGAACGGGTCTTCTCGGGGTCGAAGACGCCGTCCTCGTCGAAGTTGTAGAAGTTGAAGGCCGGCATGAGGAGCAGACCCTTGGGCGTCACGAGGCGCATGAGGGCCTTGGCCACGGCCTCCGGTCCGCCGCGCATTTCGCCGAGCGCCGAGAAGGAGGAGTGGACCATGACCTTCGAGCCGGGGACGACGCCGAGGCCGCGCAGGACCTCGCAGAGCTGCGTGGGCGTCGTGCGGTGCTTCGCCGTGATTTTGAAGTAGCCGTACTTGGCCAGCAGCCGGAAGAAGGCGATTGCGTTCTTCGTCTCAGTGGCGCTGAATCGATGCCCCGTGACGAATTCGCACTTGCGAATGGCGTCGCCGAGCGTCCCCTTGCCGTCGCAGTAGGCCTGGACGATTTCGTAGTCCGGGAAGCCTGGCTTCGCGACGCGCTTCGCCCATGGGACGCGCGCCTGCGACATGATGATGCCGGGGACGAGCGGCTCGATCGCGAGGTTCCGCGCGAGGTACGTCTGCGGGTTCTCATGGGGGAAGGGGGCAGTGCCGATGGCGGCGCGTGCCTTGTCGGCGATGGCGTCGAGCTTGGCACTGGCCTTGGCGAGGCCCGCTTTCGCGCCGAAGAGGCGGCCGAAGAGGCGCAGGCGCGCCTTTTCGGCGTCGAGGAAGAAATTGAGCTTCTCAAGGTAGAAGGCAGCTTGGGAACCGCCTTTCTCCTCGCTCTTCCGTGTATCGGCCACGATGCCGTCGGCAAGTTCGGCGAAGACTTTCGACGAGACCTTGGAGAGGTCTGGAAGAATCGTCTCCGCCTCCTCCTTGCCGAAAGTCGCGAGGGCGGCTGCGGCGGAACCGAGGGCCGTGGAGGCCTGGCGGGCGGCCGTCCAGTCCGCCGCGAAGAAGAGCGGCGAGGAGTTGTGGTGGACTTCGTTGTCGGAATTGTGGATCCAGTTCGACGGGATATCGAGGAGAGGCGCCGACATGAAGGTGTCGTCGGAGAGGCAGCCGGGCTGGGTCACGATGTCGAGGTTGCGCTCGCGCATCAAACAACCGCGGACGATCCAGTCGGTGAAGGAGGGGCAGCCTTCGAGCGTCTTGCGGAACTTCGCGTGCCGGCGCCCATTCTCGTCCTTGGAGAGGTGGCATGTGCTGTCGAAGCTGAAGACATGCATTGCGCGGCGGGCGCGGGCGGGGTCCTCGAACCATTGCGAGAAGCCGTAGAGCTCCATCATGATGATCACGCGGATCGTATACTTCAGGGGCGGCAGGACGCCCTTTGCCGAGAGGTCGCGGATGGCCGTCGCCACTTCGATCGCCTGGGCGGCGCCGGCGTCGTCGTCGGGGATGAAGGGCTCGTAGATGTGGCCGCAGAGGATGATTTCCTTGCGCGATTTGCCGGGGATGACGCCTGTCACTGTGCGGATGAAGCCGTCGCCGACGCGCGTCGCGGCGACGCCGTGGCCCACGAGGCGCTCGCCGGCGGCGAGGCGCTCGCGAATCCGCGCCGCGCGTCGCGGGGTGATGTTGAAGAAGACGCAGCGCGGGTCGCGTTTCTCGTGGTACCAGCCGATGCGGCGGATGCCGTTGCACCAGCGGTAGGTGTCGGGTGTACGGTCGGGACGCCACGAGTCGCACATGAGTATGGCGGCGGCCTTGCGTGCGCAGCATGCCCGGTAGGCGTCGATGAAGTCCTTGCGGAAGATGAGGACGATTTTGCCGGTGACGTCCGGGTCGGCGGGGTCTAGGGAGTCCCAGTCGACAATCTCGGCCGTGACGCCTTCCTTTGGCGTCGGCATGCTCCACATTCCAATGGCGTAGGGCGACTCGTCGGTGTCGCAGACCATCGTCTCGTTGCCGTCGGTGTCCGGGGTGACGATCTTGAAGAAGGAACGCCCGGTACGGTCCCATGACTGCGGCATGATACAGTCGAGATGGGCGGTCTTGCCGTCGCAGGGAATGGGAATCGTCTCGATGCGCTTGAAGCCGGATTCGCGGAGGTAACCTTCGCAAATGGCCGCGTTCTTGGCGAAATTAGCCTCGCCGTAGTAGACGCCGTTTGCCGTCAACGCTTCCGCGCGGCGGCGGACGCGTGCAATATCAAGCGCTCCTGAGAGCGCTGTGGAAAGATCGTTTAGTCTCATGCCTCAATTATATCATAAGGCGGCATGAGACTGTATCCAAAAAGCTCCTCACGGAGCAGGCGGGTATTCGTTGCAGAGAAGACGGTAGGGCTTCTCATCCTCTTCGATTGCCGGGAAGCGGCCAACGGGCGGGTTGAAGCGGTTGTCGGTGTTGTCGTCGTTGCACTGGCTCACCTCGCCGAGGAGGACGTCGCCCGTGCCTGGCTCGACGGAGAAATCATGGTAGAGGCGCTGGGTGATGTGGATGCTTTCACCCGGGGTGAGGCGGATCTGGGTGCCTGCCGGGACGACGTAGGTGCGACCATCCGTGTGGACGGTGACGTCGGATTCTTTGTCAACCTCCTCGTCGGGAAGCGCGTTGAAGACGCGGATGAGGACGTTGCCGCCGCCGCGGTTGATGATGTCCTCGGTCTTATACCAGTGGAAGTGGTTGCAGGCGTACTGGCCCTCCTTGAGGAAGAGAAGCTTTTCCGCATAGACCTTTGGGTACTTGTCAACCATCTTGCGGTTGCCGTTGCGGATGGTGATGAGCGAGAAGCCGACCTTGTCGAAGTCGCCCTGGCCGAAGTCTGTGATGTCCCAGCCGAGCATGCAGTCGCGGACTTCGTCCCAGTCGTGTCCCTTGGTCTTCCATTCCTCGGGGGTGAAATGGCAGAATGGCGGCAGGTAGCACTTGTACTTGGCGCACATGTCCTCGAGCTCGTGGAGGGCCTTGTTGATTTCGGAGCGTTTCATGGTTGTTCCTTCCTTGGTTCCTTCCCAGTTGTGGGTATGAGATAGTATCGCACAAATCAAGTCTTCGGGCAACACTTTTCAAAATCAGAGCTGTAGCACGATGTAGCCGTACGCGCCGATTTCGACTTCGCCGCCCTCCCGCGAGGCGCGGGCGGCGAGGAGCGGTTCGCCCGCGCCTGAGATGTCGAGCGCCTGGGGGAGAAGGCGGACGGCGTGCGTTGAGAAGTTGAGGGCGACGTAGAAGCGCCTGCCGTCGGCCTCGCGGACATACGAGAGAATCTGCGATGGAGAGTTGGTGCGGATCCAGGTGCGCAAGCCGCGGTGGAAGGCCGGTTCCGACTTGTGGAGGCGAGCGAGGTCGCGCAGCAGCGCCTGGCGTTGGGCGTGGTTTCCGCCGCGGTCGATGACGTACTGCCCCTTGTTCGCGAAGATCGAATGGCGCGCCGCGTCGTTGAATTCGCATCCGCAGTAGAGGAACGGTATGCCGCCGACGGTGTGGCAGAGCACGAGGAGCATGTCGGCCGCGCGCGGGCCGCAGACGCGCTCAAGACGTTCCTCGTAGCGGTCGTTGGCGATGTCGTGGTTGTCGTAGTTGCGCAGGAAGCGCGCGCCCTTGCAGGCGCCGGCCTCGACGATGTCCAGTACTCGCGCGAAGTCCTCGGCGGGGGCGTCGCCGCGAAGGATGTCCTCGACATGGCCGTTGGGGAAGCAGTAGTTCATGTCGAAGGCTTCGCGCTGGTCGTCGCCGCGCATGCCTTCGTCGAGCATGATGATGTCGGGCTTGATCTTCTCGATGCGCCGACGTCCCTCCTCCCAGAAATCCAGGGGAACGGCGCTTCCGACATCGCAGCGGAAGCCGTCGAAGTCGAAGTCGCGGACAAGCTGCTCCATGTTGCCCCAGAGATGCTCGCGCAGTTCCGGGTTGCCGAAGTCAAGTTTCGGGAAGGCCCATTGTCCATCAGCGGGGGATCCGTCGGCATTGCGCTGCACGAAGGTCGGGTGGCGCTTCGCGAAGGTCGGTCCCGCGTGGAAGTAGACAAGGTCGGCCATCGCCTTCATGCCGTGCGCGTGCGCCGCCGCCACGAGCGCGCGGAGGTCGTCCTCGGTGCCGTATTCGGGGTCGACGCGGCAGTAGTCGGAAATGCGGTAGGGGTTGCGGGGGTTGTCGCACTTCGAGGCCTTCTGGCGCGCGCTCCAGTGGTCTCGGTCCATGTCGGGGTCGGACTCGGCGAAGGGCAGGAGGTAGAGGATGTCGGCGCCGGTGGCGGCGATTTCGTCCATGCGGGCGGTGACGGCCGCGAAGGTGCCTTCCTTGGAGAAGGCGCGTATGGAGACCTGGTAGATGATGCTCTTCTCGACGAAGTCCGTGACGGACTTGGCGGGAGTCTCCACGGGGTTGAGAAGGCGGTTGAGAAGGCCGGGGTAGTTGTCGCCATTTGGATCGGCCTTGCCTTCGCCGTGCATGTACGAGCCGTATGTAATGCTGTCTCCGATGCAGGCGATGCGCGATGTGTCGAGGCCGAGTTCGCGGATGCGGTCGAAGAGCATTCCGGCCATGCGTCGGTAGCCACTGTAGGTCGGATGGCAGCCGTCGTCGCAGAAGAAGTTGCGGCGGTGGTGGATGTAGCCGGAGACGGCTTCGAGGTCTGTCGCGGCGAAAGCCGAGTAGATGTCGACGACCACGGCGCCGAATGCGGCTGATTCCTCGCGGACAATCTGGTTTGCGACGAGGACGCGCTCGTTCGGCATGATGCCCTGGAAGGGCTTCTCGCCGAAGCTGGCCTTGAAGGCGCGGTCGGTCAGCGGCGGGATGGTCATTGCGATTGTCCGCGCGCCAACGGCGTTAAGGCGCGACAGCATCTCGCGGTAGTTCGCGCGGAAGGCCTGCGGCGGCAGAAGGGCGTCCTTGTTGCCGCAGTCGTTCGTGCCAGCCAGCACGATGGCGAGCGTCGGGCGAAACGCCTCAACCTCGGCGAAGGTGCGGTCGATTATCTGGCGCGAGTTCGCGCCTGGTTTTCCAAAGTTCCTGATTTCCATGTTAACCTCGGTGTGAAACATTATATCACGCGTCCTCGGAAAAAAAGTGTTGACGCCATAATGAAACTTATGCTAGACTAACTTTGTTAATTTCGATTAACCTTGTTTTGCTTTTTTAACTTTTGGAGTTTCACGAAGACGATGAAGACACTGAAGGACATTCCTGTCGGCGCGACGGTGACGGTCACGCGGCTTCACGGCGAGGGGCCGCTGAAGCGACGGGTCATGGACATGGGCATCACCAAGGGCGTGGAAATCTACGTCCGCAAGGTCGCCCCTCTCGGCGATCCTGTCGAGATAACGGTTCGCGGCTACGAACTCTCCATTCGCAAGAGCGATGCCGAAATCATAGAAGTGGAGAAGGGGAGCAGCAGTCCGAAGCCCCAGACCACTTCCGCCGAGGAATCGGCGGCGGAAGCCCCTTCAGCTGCGAACGCCGATGACTCCCGCGAAATCAAAATCGCCCTCGCCGGCGACCCGAACTGCGGCAAGACGACCCTCTTCAATGAACTTACCGGCGGCAACCAGTATGTCGGCAACTGGCCCGGCGTCACGGTCGAGAAGAAGGAGGGGCGCATCAAGGGATACAGGAACGTCATCCTGCAGGATCTCCCCGGCATCTACTCCCTCTCACCATACTCGCCGGAGGAGATCATCACGCGCACATACCTCGTCAAGGACAGGCCCGACGCCATCATCAACATCGTCGACGGCACCAACCTCGAGCGCAACCTCTACCTGACGACGCAGCTGCTGGAACTCGGCATCCCGACGGTCGTGGCCGTCAACATGATGGATGTCGTCCGCAAGAACGGCGACGACATCGATTTCATGAAACTCTCGCGCGAAATCCGCTGCCCGGTGATGCCAATCTCCGCGCTGACGGGGGAGGGGACCCGCGAGGCCGCCGCCAAGGCGATAGAGCTGGCGCGCGAAGGCAATGCGGCGACGCGCCCGCATGTCTTCACAGGCAGCGTCGAACACGCGATCGCGCACATCGAGGAGTCAATACAGGGCAAAGTCGAGGAACGGAGCATCCGCTGGTACGCAATCAAGATCTTCGAGCGCGATGAAAAGGCATACGGCGGCCTCGGCCTCGACAAGGAGCTTCTCGGACATCTCGACGAGCATGTCGTGGAGTGCGAGAAGGAGATGGATGACGACTGCGTGTCGATTATCATCAACCAGCGCTACGCCCGTGTGAAGGAACTGGCCGACGCGTCTCTCCGCAAACGGCGCAAGGCCGGGTCGCTTACGCTTTCCGACAAGATCGACCGCATCATGACGAACCGCATTCTCGCGCTCCCGATTTTCGCGGCGGTCATCTGGCTGATGTACTACGTCTCCGTCACGACGGTCGGCTCCTGGATGACCGACTGGGCGAATGACGGCGTCTTCGGCGACGAAGGCTGGCACCTTGTCTGGCCAACGGGCGGGAAGGCCGCCGCGTGGGAGGATGACTCCGCGGCCTACGCTGCCGCGCAGGCAAGAATCGAGGCATTCGAGGCGGCGGGCGACGAGAACGCGACGCGCCTCTTCCGAATCGAGGACGAGGAGTCCGGCACCGTCGTAAACTACCCTGGTGAACTCGACGAATACCTCGCCTCCAAGTACGCCGACGCCGAGGCCTTCGGCAACATCTCCAAGGATGACATACTCGCGCTTTTCGATGAGAAGGGCGCCGCAAAGGACACGGCCCTCGCCGACATTTCCCTCTCCGAGGCCGATGGCGAGCCCGCCCTGCGCGTAGCCGGCGACGACGGCGAGGATGGCGAAACCTTCCCGCTTTCCGGCTTCATCGCGGACAAGGCCTCCGTCGAGGCGGCCCGCGCAATCGCGGAGCCAGACCCTGCGGACACCGCCAAGTACGGCCTGTGGTTCCGCTCCATTCCAGCCGTCACGGACGCCGCGTTTGAGAAATGGGGCATCGAAGAGGACAGCTGGGCGCACAAGCTCGTCTTCGACGTCATCTTCGGCGGCGTCGGCACCGTTCTCGGCTTCGTGCCGCAGATTATCGTCATCTTCCTCTTCCTTGGGTTCCTTGAGGATGTCGGCTACATGGCGCGCATCGCCTTCATCATGGACCGCATCTTCCACAAGTTCGGACTCTCGGGAAAGAGCTTCATCCCGATTCTCGTCGGCATGGGCTGCGGCGTCCCCGCCATTCTGGCGACGCGGACCATAGAGGCGCGGCGGGATCGCCGCATGACGATTATGCTCGGCACCTACATTCCGTGCGGCGCAAAGGCGGCCATCATCGCGATGTTCGTCCCCGCCTTCTTCTCCCGGAGCGCCTGGGTCGCCTCGGCGATGTACTTCGCCGGCATTGCGGTCATCATCCTCGGCGGACTGATACTCAAGAAGTTCAAGGCCTTCGCGGGCGATCCGGCCCCCTTCGTCATGGAGCTTCCCGCCTACCACCTGCCGACATTTTACGGCATTGTCCGCCACACCTGGGACCGCACCAAGGCCTACATGATCAAGGCGGGAACGATTATTTTCGCCGCCTGCACGATCATCTGGCTGCTGATGCACTTCACCTGGGGGTTGCACTATGTCGGCGACGAACTCGACCAGTCAATCCTTGCCTCGATTGGCAATGTCCTCAAATGGCTCTTCGCCCCTCTGGGCTTTGGAAAGGACTGGGCCGGCGCGGTCGCCTCAGTCACGGCGGAACTCGCCAAGGAACAGTCCACGGCCACGCTCTCGATGCTTGCCGAGCCTCTGGATGTCGCGGGCGGCACACTGCCGCACCTCCGCGCGCTCTTCATGCAGCTCAACGGCGCGGGACTCGGCACGTTGGCGGCCCTTTCGTTCATGCTTTTCAACCTCTTCAACCCGCCCTGCATGGTCGCCATCGTCACGGCCTTCCGCGAGATGGGGAGCGCGAAGTGGGGCTGGATCTGCGTCGGCTTCCAGTTCCTGATCGGATACGGCATCGCGCTCGTCGTCTACCAGCTCGGCGCGCTCTTCATCGCCGGCCACTTCGGCTTCTGGACCATCGTCGCAATCCTCCTCGTGCTGGCAACGCTCTGGCTCATCTTCCGCAGGGCACCGATCATCGACGAGGAACACAAGGATTAGTTCGAGTTCTAGTCGCTAGTTCTAGTTCGAGTGACTAGAACTTCTCACTAGAACTAGCCACTAGAACTAGACAGGGAGTCTGAAATGACCTTCGCGCCATACATCATTGGGGCCATTTTTCTGGCGCTCTTCATACTGGCCGTCCGCCGCATCATCCGCAAGGGCGCTTGCTGCGAATGCCATGGTGACTGCGGCTGTTGCGGGGGCTCTGCCCCGCAACAGCCGGTTGGCAAGACAATTGGTTCTGTCGTTGCGCAACGAGTGCTTGTGCTCGACGGCCTCCACTGCGCGAACTGCGTATCCGGAGTGAAGGCCGCGCTTGAGGCAATTCCCGGCGTCGCGGCGGACGTCACGCTCAATCCGCAGCGCGCACTTGTCCGAATGGACCGCGCCATCCCCGACGAAACGCTCCGCGAGGCCGTCGAGGAGCAAGGCTTCAGCGTCGTCTCCATCAACAAGTCTGTTGAATCATGAAACTCACGCAGTCATCGCCATTCGGCAAATTGCTCCGGCACACGGCGCGTCCCGGCGCGTCCGCCCTCGGACGTTTTATGCTCTGGGGCATGAACATCGGCCATTCGCCCGTCTACGAGTTCGGACTCTCGCACGTCGAACTGTCGCGCGACGGGCGCATTCTCGATGTCGGGTGCGGCGGAGGCGAGTTGCTGCGACGCATGGCCAAGCGGGCGCCGGACGCGACTCTGGCAGGAGTGGATGTATCTCCGGCGTCCGTTGAAGCCTCGCGCCGGCGCAACCGCCGCGCAATCGAGGCGGGACGGATGGAGGTGAAGGAAGGTTCCGTCGAGGCGCTGCCTTGGCCGGATGAATCCTTCGACCTCGTCACCGCCTGCGAGACGATCTACTTCTGGGGCGATCTCGCGAAGGCGTTCCGCGAAGTCGCCCGCGTGCTCAAGCCCGCCGGCACATTCGCCGTCTTTATCGAGGCGGCAGACCCGGAAGGCGCCCGCATCTGGACCGACGTTGTGCCGGGGATGCGCGTTCGCACCGTCGAAGAACTCTCCGAGCTCCTCGTCGCGGCGGGCTTCTCGCCGCCCGTCGTCCACCGCAAGTCAGCATCGGCAAACGCCTGGACCTGCATCATCGCGCAAAAGCCCGCGAACCACTAACCCACTAACGGCTAGCAACTAGCCACTAACCACTGACTTATGAACTACACCAACCACATCCTGGCCGCCGCGCTGTGCGCCGCCGCCATTACACCAGCCCTCGCAGATGACGAGGGCGCCACGCTCCCCGACGTCTCCGTGGGAATCGACTACTGCTCGAAGCAGGTCACCCGCGGGCTCATCGACAACGAGGAGGGAATCGCCACGCTGTCGGCCGCCATCGAATGGGAGGGATTCTCATTCGAGGTCGACGGCATTTTCAACACCACCGACGAGATGGAGGAGGACGGCTATGACGCCTGGGACAACACCGAGGTCGACTACATCATCGGCTACGGCTACACCTTCGGCGCAGACGACTACGGTCTCTTCACGGACATCGAGCTCGCCCTCGACTACACCTACGAGTGGGACAACGGCGGCGAGTACGAGGACGACGACCACGTCCAGTACATCCACGCCTCCATCGGGCTGCCCGAGGTCTTCCTCTCGCCGACGCTCGCCGGGGAATGGGAGCTCGACGACGTTCACGGACAGTACTACTCCCTTGAACTCTCGCACGGCTTCGACCTGATCGCGGGAGAGGGAGAGGACGCCGACCCGGTGCTGGCACTCAACCTCTCGCTCGTCCAGGGTCTCGCCAACGACAAGTACAACGAGGACGACATGGAGAAGGACTTCTGGGCCTTCCGCGACACCACGCTCACCGCCACGCTCGAGTGGGCCGTTTGCGAAAACCTCGCGATCTCGCCGTATATCAGCTACAGCGACCACTTCGCCGGCCCCGTCCGCAATGCCGCCAAGTGCGAGGAGCACGACGACACCTACCACTTCTACGGCGGCGTGTCCGTCACGGCCTCCTTCTAGCATCCCCTTTGCGCCGCGCGTGCGAGCGCATGGTCAGTCAAAAACGTTAACACTAGTGCCCCCGGCGACGGATTTCGTCGCCGGGGATTTCGCATTTAGGCGTCCTCAAGCAGGCGCGCGGCGGTGTCGCCGCACTGGGAGGTGGATGCCGTTCCGCCGACATCGGGTGTGAGACCGGTCTTTTCACGCAGCATGCGCGCAATGACGGCGATGATCCTGTCGTGCCAGTCGCGGTGGCCGAGGTGGTCGAGCATCTGGGCGACGCTCCAGAAGGTGGCGAGTGGGTTGGCGATCCCTTTCCCGGCGATGTCCGGCGCGCTGCCGTGTATCGGCTCGAACATGGAAGGGTGAATGCGTTCGGGGTTGATGTTCGCTCCGGCGGCGAGTCCCATGCCTCCCGAAATCGCCGCGCCGAGGTCGGTGAGGATGTCGCCGAAGAGGTTTGACGCCACGACAATCTGGAATCGCTTCGGGTCCTTCACCATGAACATCGCCGCCGCGTCGACGAGCAGCGAATGAGTCTCGACGTCGGGATAGTCCTCGCCGACCTCCTTGAAGACCTTGTCCCAGAAGACCATCGAGTAGTTGAGGGCATTGCCCTTGGAAATGCTCGTGAGTGTCTTGTGTCCGCGACGGGCCAGCTCGTAGGCGTAGCGGATGATGCGCTCCGTTCCCTTGCGGGAGAAGACGCCGTCCTGTATCACGACCTCCTGCGGCGTCCCCTCGTAGAGCCAGGCGCCGGTTCCGGCGTATTCGCCTTCGGAGTTCTCGCGGACGAAGACCATGTCGATGTCTTCCGGTTTTGCGTCCGTGAGCGGGCACGGCGCGCCGGGCAGGAGTTTCACCGGTCGGATGTTGGCGTATTGGTCGAAGCCGTGGCGAATTTCAAGCAACAGTCCGCGGAGGGAGATGTGGTCGGGGACGTCGGGGCGTCCCACGGCGCCAAGCAGGATGGCGTCGTGCGATGAAAGCGTCTTCAGCGCGTCTTGGGGCATCATGCGTCCGGTCTGCAGGTAATAGTCGCATCCCCAAGGGAACTCGGTGAAGCGGAAGGCGAACGAGCCGTCCAGCTCCGCCGCCTTTTCAAGCAGCTTGCGTCCTTCGGCAATCACTTCGGGGCCGATGCCGTCTCCGGCGATGACGGCGATATCGTATGTTTTCTTGTCCATGTAAAGTAGTATAGCCTATGCCGATTCGGATGGAAAGTCAATTCTAGTGGTTGTCCGTCAAACCAGTCTGGGACCGTCAAACCAGCCCCAAAAGGGGAAAGGCGCCAGGGTTGAACCAGTCTGGGGATTCTGGCGTTTAATTACATGTATGGAGTATGCGCGCGACAAAAAAGGGTTCTCCCTAATCGAGATTTGCCTGGTCGTCGCGATTCTGGCGCTCGTCGCCACAATCGCGGCGCATCGCTTCGTCGATACGCGCGACAACGCCCGCCGCGCCGTGGCGATGCACGACATGCGGACGATTCGCGACGCCTTAATGGGCGATGAAGGCGTGGACGGGTTCCTGGACGACATGGGGCGCGTCCCCGGCTTTTACCCGGCATGGCTTCGCATGGCGAATCTGCTGACCCCGACGAACCTCTACGGCCATACCGGGTCGCGCATGGCCGACCCCGCTTTTCTGTCGTGGGATGCCGAAGCCCGCCGTGGCTGGCGCGGGCCGTATGTGCTCATCGACCGCTGCGGGCCGTCAGGAACGATGCTCTTTCCCCGGCCGTCGGACCGCCGGGATGCCCGTACGCCGACATTTGACGAATGCGGCTTCTTTCCGGACATGGCGGAGCTTTCCGTGCCTGACGACTACATTCGCGACCGTGCCGCCTACGGCTTCCCAGGAGAACCGGCCCTCTTCGACCCATGGGGTTCCCCCTACATCCTCCAAGTCCCGCCGCCGCAGGCCTTCGCCAATGACGGCGGCCGCAAGGCCGATGTCTCCGGCGAGGAGCGCTTCCGCTACGCGCGGATTGTCTCCGCAGGGCCGGATGGGGTGGTTTCCACGCCATGCTTCAATTCCAACACCAATTCGTCCGGCTCCGCATGGGGTCCGGCGGCGCGTCGCGACGCCATCTTCGCCGGTGACGCCTCATCCCGAGGCGACGACCTCGTCCTCTTTCTTTCACGCTCCGACATCTACAATCCGGACTACCGCCAGGAGGGTGACGCGCGATGAAAAAGAACGGCTTCACGCTGATTGAACTCACGCTGGTTCTCTTCATCCTCGCGCTTGCGGCGCATTTGGGGACGCGGCAGCTGGCGGCAATCAAGTCTTCGCGTCTTCGCGCCGCCGCCGACCGCCAACTGGAGGAACTCGCCGATGCGGTTTGCCGCGACAGGGCAGGGGATGTCACCGGCTTCCTTTCCGACATGGGGCGTCTGCCGCATGCGGTTCGATCGTCTGACGGCACTTCGCTCTGCCTCGCCGAGCTCTACGCGCGTCCGGAAGGCGTCGGCGACTTCAAGGCCCGCCCCGCAAGTCCGGATAATCTGGCGGAGGGCGCGCCGGACACGATTGCGGACGAGTCCGTGCTCGTCCCGTGCGGCTGGGGCGGGCCGTACATTCGCCTCCCGCAAGGTGCGTCCCGTCTCCGCGACCCATGGGGGAACCCGGTGGAGAACGCCGTCGGCGTCGACGACGGCGAGGCACGTCTCCTTGGAGAGGATTTGATTTCGGCCGCCGCAGAGGGCGCTTCCGTGTACGCGATTCGGCATCTCGGTTCCGACGGGGCTTCGAATGGAGACCCGTCTCACGTGTCGGTGGAGGCGCGTGACGCCACGAACGCCTTCACCACCGCGTCGTCCGAACTGTTAGTGAACTTCGCGCCGGAGACCGTTTCGCGCATTGTCTTGTATGCGCCGCTGGGCGACAAGATTACCGGCACAGATGTTCTGGTTGGCACCAACGAGACGCAAAAGCTCATCGGGAACATCACTCCTGGTGTCCGCTTCATCAAGGTGTTCTTCTCCGATGACACGGCCCGGGTAATTCAAACCACCCTCCGCCCAGGGCGCGGAACGATGCTGGCGCTTTGACCGCCTCCTCGAAGAATTGGGATCATGCTGTGAACGCTGACACTTTCGACATCCTGCTTGTTCTGACGGCCGAGGGCGCATCCGCCCTCGACCGCGTGTCCGGTGTGCGCGGGACAGGCGAGCCCGACGCCGCTCTGGCGGCGCTGAAACCGCGTCGTGGCGCGCGGGTTGTCGTGGCGTCGGACGCCGTGTTCACACAGGCCGTCCGACTTCCCGCCGTTCAGACGGCGAGCCTTTCGCAGAAGGAACTCGAGTCCGCGCTCTTCTACGAGGTGGAGCCCTTCTGCGGCATCCCGCGCGACAACGCCCTGGTCGCCTTTGTGCGCGCCGGGGCTGACGAATGGACTGTCGCCGTCGTCTCCAAGGCCCAGTTCGACGTCATCAAGGCCAAAGTCTCGGCTGCGCACCTGCGCCTTGCCGGCGTCGTTGCGCCGCCTGCCGGGGCCGCATCGGCGGAGCAGGGGGTAACCGTCGAATCGCTCTTCCCGGAAAGCGGCGCGCCGGCGCCGGTGATCGTGGCGGATCGCTCCGGCGGAATCGACGGCGACAGGATCGCCCGCCTCGGCGTCGCCGCGACGGCCGTTCTGGCGGTGCTATGCCTCTGCGACTTCGCATGGCTGCATGTCTCCGCCGCGCGGGTGCGTCCGCGCCTTGACGCCAGCGAGGCCGCCGCCGCCGTCAACGAGAACATCCGCCGCCAGACCGCGGCCGACGAAGGCCGCATCCGCGAACTTGAGACGGCCAAGGCGCGTCGCGAGGCGGCGGCCGCCGACCTCGCCGTCGCGCGCGACCGCTGGCACGCCCTTCTCTCGGCCTTTGCCGAGACGACCGGAGACGACTTCGCCGTCGTCTCCGTGGAGAGTTCCGGCGGCACCGCATCCGCAATGTGCATCGCCCCTTCGGCCTCGGCTGCCGGAACCGCGATGGCGCGCCTTTCCACCGCGCTGACGGACAAGGGCTGGGTTCTTGCGCCCGGCAAGGTCGAGGAGCGTCCCGGCGGTCTTGCGGCATTCTCGTTCACGCTGACGCAGACGACGAAGGGAGGCCGATGAGATGATCCAGGTCACGGACAAGGACCGCATCTTCGTGGTGGTGGCCGTTCCCGCGGCGCTTGCCGCGCTCTATTTCTTTTTCGTCCACGCTCCGCGCGCAAAAGCGCTTGACCAAATACGTTCGCGCTACGAAATGCTCGGCGACGCGGAAGATCTTGAGCTTGACCGTCCGGCGCTGGAGCGACGCCGCGCCGAGATGGCGGCCAAACGCGCGGAGGTCGAGACGGTTGAGGCAAAACGCATCGCCGACGGTGGCGGGGAAACCGCTTCCTCCCCCGGGGACGATTCCGCGCGTCTGAGCCGCATGGTTGACCTCTTCGACGGCGCGGAAGGGGTCAAGCTCACGGCAGCGGAGCGCATCGAGGTGACTGCAAACGGCGAGCCTCGCGCAAGGGCGCTTGTCCGTGAGACGCTTGGCATTGCCACGCCGGCGCTCTGGCGCTTCACCGTCACCGCCGACTACCCCTCGCTGCTCCGCGTCCTCGGCGCCGCCGGCGAACGCGGGCTTCCGGCAATCGTGGACGGCGTCTCCTTCGATGGGGCCGCCGGCGGACGCGCGGGGCGCGGCGGCGCGCGCACATGGAGGATTGACGTATGGCTTTAGAGATTCTCGAATCACTGTTCGCGCTCTGCGAGGAGCGCAAGGCCTCCGACATCCACCTGACGGCCGGCGAACCTCCCTGGATGCGCCTCCAAGGCGTCCTTGCGCCAATCGGCGACGAGAGACTGTCCGACTCCGACGCCGAGTCGGCCGCCGTCTGGCTCGGGGCGACGACCATGCCCGCCTCCACGGCGGACGCCGCCGGCGTCCGCGACGCGGTGCTGGCCCGCCTGTCCGCGAAGGGCGCGATTGACGGCGCCTGCAGTTCGAGGTCCGGCGCACGCTACCGGTTCAACCTTTTCCGCGAAAACAGCCGCATCGCCATCGCCCTGCGCCGCCTCGACGACGAATTCCGCTCCCTGGCGTCCCTCGGTCTTCCCGAACGTCTGGACGGCTTTTGCGACTGCCGAGACGGGCTCGTGATCGTGACCGGGCCTACCGGCTCCGGTAAGAGCACGACCCTCGCGACGCTCATCGACCGCGTGAACCGCACCCGGAGCGGGCACATCATAACCATAGAGGACCCCGTCGAATACCTGCACCAGTCACGGCGGTGCCTCGTGCGGCAGCGCCAGGTCGGGCGCGACGCCACGGGCTTCAACGAGGCGCTTGTCGAGGCGCTGCGAGAAGATCCGGACGTCATTCTCGTCGGCGAAATACGCGAACTTGAGACAATCAGGACGGCCATCACCGCCGCCGAGACGGGGCATCTCGTCTTCACGACGCTGCACTCCGGCGACTGCGCCGGGGCCGTCGAGCGCCTTGTGTCGGTCTTCCCGGCCGCGGAGCAGGAGGGGGTGCGCCGCCAGCTGGCCATGGTGCTTCGCGGCATCTTCGCGCAGCACCTCATGCAGACCGTCGACGGCAAGGGGCGCGTCCCCGCCTGCGAACTCCTCGTCGCCACCACTGCGGTCGCGAACCTCGTTGCCACCGGCCGCAGCAACCAGATCTACTCAGCCATCGAAACCGGCGCCGCCCAGGGCATGTTCACATTGGAGCAGTCGCTCGCGGGCCTCGTTACGGCCGGCCGCATCACGCCGCAGGCGGCCATCGCCATGAGCCGCACTCCCGAGAACCTCTCGAAGCGCCTTGCCCGCAATCCGTAATGCGTCCCCGAATCCAATTTCCCGTTGCGTCATAACCACAGTCACCGAAAAACTTGATTTGAATTGTGGCTCTTTGCTACAATTATAGATGCCCTTTTCCCATCCTACTAAAGAAAACCATGCGTTACGGTAAGTTCGTGCCCTGCGCTTCCGTCACCGGTTTTCCAAGCCGGCGGAGTAGGGCACTAAAGCGAGCCGTGCAGGAGAATGAAGATGAAAACGACATGCAAAATTGAGGTGGCACTACTCGCGCTTTACGCGATGGCGGTGAAAGCCGATGTTGCCACCACCCAGACGCTGAATCTGCGATACGGCTGGAACGCCGTCTATATCGAGGTGTCTCCGTCCGCCTCGCTCGACGAGGTCTTCGTCGACTGGCCGGTGGAGAGCGTCGGGTTCTACGACCCCGCCTCTTTCCTCTCCACGCGCCAGTTCGACTCCAGCTACGGCGGGGACTGGCCTTCGCCACGCCCGGTGGCGGAGTGGATCCGCGGCCTGCCCCTCGCGAGCGACGCCGTCCACATCCCGGCCGGGGTGGTCGCGCTGGTCTTCAGCACCAACGCGGCGACGACCGCCGTCTCCGTGACGGGCGTCCCGGCCGCGCCGCGCACGACATGGCACATCACCGGCACCAACGACGTCTTCAACTTCGTCGGATTCTCCTTGCAGCACGGCGCTTCGGTGTACCCCGCGGACTACCTTGCCGGATTCAACGGCGACATCCTCAGGGGCGGCCTCTACAAGGTGTCCGGGCGGACGCCCGGACAGTCGCCAAAAATCATCAACGCCTACAGCGAGAAGGTCAGCGACGGCGACGTGAGACTTGTCGCGTCCGACGTCCAGAGCGGCTGGTCCGGCGCGCTGTTCGTCTCGCCCGTCAACGGTCCTGACTTCGGGACCGACGGCACGAAGGCGACGCTTTCCGTTCGCAACGACGGCGGCGCGGCGCGGACCGTCGCCCTCGACTTCCTCGAGAACGACGCATGGTGCGAGATCGCCCTCCCGCGCGCCGCGCTGTACCTGCGTGACACCGACGCCGCCGACACCAACGCCACTTGGAGCGCCTTCCCGTCCGACGGCGCGCGCATAGCCGCGAAGCGCCTCGAGGCCGGCGACACATGGACGCTCGAGTTCGGACTCGACCGCTCAAAGCTCGCCGCCGCCGCAAAGGGCGCCGCGTTCGGAGCGCTCCTGCGCCTCACTGATGCCGACGGAGGTTCGGCGATGCGCGTTGACGTCCCGCTCGCCGGCGCGGCGTCGGGCGAAAACGCCGCAGCCACGGCGTGGCCCTCCGGCCTCTGGGTCGCGGACGTGTCCTTTAACCGGATTCTCGCGCCGGGCGCCGCCGCGGAGACGAAGACGGGCGGCAGCGCCCGGATCCGCCTCCTCGTCCACATCGACGGCAATGGGCGCGTTCGGCTCCTTCAGCGTGTCGTCGCCGCCGGGACGGCGGAAGAGAACGGAGATCTCCACTACCGACTCTACGCCGGCGCCGCGCAGGTGCCCACAACCGCGAGCGAGACACTGCGCCTCTCCGCCCTGGCTCTTCCTTCAGAGACGCCCGTCATCGAGGCCGAGTCCGGCGGCTCCTTCGCGAGCGGAGGCGTGTCGTTCTCCTTCACCGTGGCCGCCGACGGCTCGACGTCGCTGCTGCGCCACCCGCTCCATCCGCAGCACGACGGCCTCCTCTGGGACTTCACGACCCCCGCCCCCTCCGGCGACGACTTCAAGAACTACGTCTCCAAGGTGAAGCCTGAAACCTTTTCAGTCACCTGCCGCGTATCCCTCGCGCTAGACCTGAACGGCGGCGAGACAACCTGGAACCCGGAGGGACAGAAGTCCGGCACCTGCAGCTGGACCTTCTCGAACCTCATGCGCCAGGGGAACGTAACGCTCTCCGGCCCCATGACCGTAAAACGCGTCTCGCCCTACGCCGAAATTGTCCTCGAATAGCCCATAACCTTCAACCTCCAACCCACAACCCCAAGGAAACACCACCATGAACATCTCGCTCGTCATTCGTCATTGCCGTGAAGCGGCGTCGTCATTCGCCGTTGCGCTTGCTCTGTGCGCGCTCGCGCAAAGAGCGGTTGCCGACGGCTTCGCCTACCAGGGCGTCCTGACGGAGGTCGGCGGCGCCGTGCCAGCCGACAAGAACAAGACCGTCGAATTCCGCATCTACAACGTGGCCACCGGCGGCGAAGCTCTCTGGGGCCGCGCCTGCAACGTCCTCCTGGACGAAAACGGCCTCTTCAACTCCGAGCTCTCCGACACCTCCGGCACCGCCATCGACGGCGTCCCGTCCACCGGACTCGCCTCGATCCTCGCGCGGAATGCGGGTTCGACGCTCTACATCGGTCTCCTGGTCAATGGCTCATCGGGCGAAATCTCGCCGCGCCAGGCAATAATGTCAGTCCCCTACGCCATGCACGCCGAGAACGCCGCCTCGGCGAGCGGCGACTTCTCCGTCGCAGGCAAGGCGACAATCAGCACGCTCCAGACGACCGGAGCCTCGACCTTCGCCGCCGTCTCCGCCGCAAGCATTACGGCAAGCGGCAAGATCAGGACCGAGACATCCGGCTCCTTCGAGGGCTACGGCACTGTCCCGCTGCGGACGATTGTCATGTGGGGCGGCAGCGCCAGCGAGATTCCGGACGGCTGGCACCTCTGCGACGGCACGGCCGGCACACCTGACCTGCGCGGCCGCTTCATTGTCGGCGCCGGACAGGGACAGAACGGGCTTTCCTACTACAGTGCCGGCTCCAAGGGCGGCGAGGAAAAACATCAGCTCACCGTCGCCGAGATGCCGTCCCACAACCACACCTACAAGTTCAACTCATATGACCTCGCCGCCGCGTGGAAGGACGCGCGCAACTTTTTCACCGTCAGCAAGGGCAAAACTGACCAGGAGAAATCGACTGAATCGACCGGCGGCAACCAGGCCCATGAGAACCGCCCGCCCTACTACGCGCTGTGCTACATCATGAGGGTCAAATGACGTAGAGCGTCATTTGACAGTGACGAGTGACGAGTGACGAGTGACGAGTGACGAGTGAAGAGTGTAAAAAAAGTAAGGGAGAACGGGAAAGAGATGAAAGAAAGTCCATTGAGGGACAAGAGCATGGATTTCGCCGTGCGGATTGTGGAGGCTTCCCGTATCCGCCGCATGCTTTCCGCAACTTGCAAAACCACCGAAGAAAGGCAGGCCCACCCATGAACTCCCTTTCCCGCCGTCTAGTCACTCGTCCCCCGTCACTCGTCACTGCTTGCGCGTGTGCGCTTTGCGCCCTTGCGCAAAGCGCACACGCGCAAGCCTACACCCTCTCCGGCGCCGGGGTGGCTGCGTTCTCAGCGCCGCGCGGGATCACGCCGGGCGACACCACCTACACGCTGGGCATCCCCACGACGCCCAGAATACGCGACACGACGGACGCCAATGAGAACGTTTGGCTCGCCAACAATGCGCGCTTCTGCCCTGTGGGAATCTTCGACGCCTCCGGCGGCGTGTCTTCGGTGACGCTCGCCGGCAGGCCGCGCTTCGAGCTGGCCGCCGCCGAGGGAGCCTTCCCCATTGAACGCGCCAAGCCAGACTACTACCTTGCCGACAAAATCGAGCCGCCATTAGGAGTCGATTGGCCCGCCACCTACGATCTCTTCCTCGCCCGTCCCGAATCCGAGCGGTCGCAGTTCATCTTCGACGAGGTGAACCGCCGCGTGTTCACCGCGAGCGGTGGCACGCTCACGTTCACCTGGGTGCTCTCCGGAGGCGCGGAGCGCGCGATGACCTACAATGTATCGCCTTCATGCTCCGGCCGCCCACGCCGCATCTACTGGACAGACCCCCCCTACAACGGCCCGTCCATCGACCTGAGCGGAAAGTTCGTCAAGTTCTTCGGCCCAGACTCAATTGTGAACCCGGTCTATGGCGTCACGACAAACTACGCCGGCGGCATGGAGCAGGTGGTCTCCAACAAGGTTGTCTCCGGCCTCCACATCGACACCTCGACGCACATGCTCTACGCCAGCGGCCAAATGCGGGGCCAAGTGGTCATGGCCTACTACGAAACCGGACTCTTCGAGACGCTGCTACACGTCCAGCCGGTCGAAATCTGTCGCCCGGCAGTCAACCGCATGACCGGCGAGATCGGCCGTGCGCTCCGCCCTGACGGACGCGGCTACAACATCCAGGGCCTCCGCGCCCGCCCCACCTACAACACGTCCACCGACAACCGCGGAGACTACTACTACCAGCACCAGGGACAGCAGTCCTACAGCCCCAAGCATGGCAACGTCTATCCCCTCCGCCCGACCGTCGAGGATCCCTGGAACATGGAGGTCTATTGGATGGAAACGGACGAAATGCTCGTCCAATGGCCCTTCGAGATCGACCAGTACGCCTGCGACTGGCCCTTCAACGCCACGGTCTTCGTGCGCGGCGACGTCGGTGGCGACGCCGGCCGCCCGATATACATCCCCTCGGACTACACGGCGACGCTGATGAAATACCAGGAGCCGGAGGGCCACGCGCGCGCCGTCGATTCGGACGGCACGTTCAGAACAACTGGCGAGGGCTGGTCGCTCCTGAAGCTCGTGGCGGACGACAACGTCTGGTTCGTGCCGGTGCATTCGATCCTGCGGTCGAACACGCAATTCTTCACGCTTGAGCCGGAGGACATCCGCGTCGGCGTCGAGCTGCGGATGCGCGGCGGCGCGGTATCCGGCCTCGCGGACGGATTCACGCCGGATTGCGACCCCGACAGCCCAGGCTACATCTACGAGGCCGCGTCCGCGCCGATCTGGAACCCGGGACTCTACAAGGCCGCGCAGCCAGACAACTCCGACTCCGCCTCCTCGACCAACGTCACCGAAACCGCCGCCACCGGCACCGGCACCAACGAATACGCTTCGGTGATCTACGCCGTGACGGCCAACGTCTCCTCCGGCTCGCCATCCGGCACTCCCCGCTCGTCACTCGTCGAGGTCTGGTGGAACACGACGATCACGGAGAACGACATGCCTAAGGCGCTGGAGATACCGACGCTGCCGCAGGTCTATTCGGTCCGCTGGCCGGCCGACGGCGAGACGCCGCAGATCGTCATCGCCTCGCAGCTTGGCTCCGCGAGCGAGTCGGTGTTCTCGCACAACGCCGCACTTTATCTTTCGGACTCCGCTTCGTCCGCAGCGCTCCCCGCCCGCAAGTCCTTCGACGATG
>JAEEGG010007732.1_pt1 | contig 24645 bp, 18 predicted proteins | sample 9134161 | NCBI WGS metagenome assembly JAEEGG01 (sample SAMN16246543, study PRJNA631951) | gut metagenome | biome: gut microbiome; feature: rumen; material: CR-attached | host: Bos | place: Iran: Karaj | collected 2018-10
GTCAGGATTACCAGGCCTTTCTTTCAAATCATTGTCGGTTATGACAACTTTGAAATGCCTTTCTTGCAGTTCCTTATAACTCAAATGCAAGATCAGATCATATACATCAATGCTGTCATTGATAAGTTCTCGGTCACTGTATTGGTCAAGAACGCTCTTCCTCACCACAGTAAAATATACCCCATAGTCTACTAAATCATGATGATAGTAGTACGATTCATACCGGTCTCCTTTACCCAAATAATATCCCTGATCCTCTAATATCTTCCGATTATACAAATTATAAAAGTATTCAGGCACTAATCCGTCAACAATAAAGACGGTATCCTTGCTCTGATTCTCTACCATGTAGTCAACCTCATAATCATCACACTCTTGAGGACATGCTGTTAGCAGCATGCAAAAGAGCACTGCTGAAAATCCATTAAAATACCACTTCTTTTTCATTAGATACTTATTTATTGAACAATGAGGACACTCCTAATCACTTCACTCGCAACTTCCCACCTTTTATATACACCCCGTGCTTCGGCTCCGCTGTCAGGCGGCGACCCTGCAGGTCGTAGAGGATGTCATGGTGCTGACTTACAGAAGACTGGCCAGTGACAGACGAAAGACCCGACGGAACGTAGTCCGTGAGCGGGAGCACCGTGCCTTGATACACCTTCTTGAACTTCTCTATTTCCGACGGCTGCACATAGATAACCGATGAAACGTCCATCCCCTCAAAGGCATCCTCCTGTATGTCGCCCACTTCAAAACAGCCCCTGATGACCAGAGCATCAAATCTGCACCCCGTGAAAGCACCGCTACCGAGAGCAGTAACGCTCTTCGGAATATCCAGAGTTCTCAAGGAAGTACAGCCATAAAAGGCCTGCTCAGATATTTGCATGACACCTTCGGGAATTATGACTTTCGACAGGCTGCTACAATAGCTAAACACCTGATAATCTATTTCCGAAAGTGTAGAAGGGAGTACTGCATTAAGCAAGGACCTACATTGAGAGAAAGCACAACCATCCACGACCTTCAAACCTTCAGGTAACGAGATGCTTGTCAGACTGGAACATAATTCGAAAGCCATTCCCCCAATATGCGTCACCCCTTCTGGGATGACAATCTCTTTCAGGTTCTTACAACCATAATACATAAAAGAAGGTATTTCTGTAATTCCCTCGGGTACACTAGCTGTCTCAAGACATGTGCAATCAGAAAAAGCGGCTAAGTCTATACGTGTCACGCTATTGGGAATTTGCACTGTGACCAGAGGCGAATACCTGAAAGCACCAGGTCTGATACGTTCCACACTGGCAGGAATCGCATAGCTTTCACCAGCCTTTCCAGCAGGATACACATACAACGAGGTTGTATCAGCGCTGAAAAGAACGCCGTCAATGGAACAAAAGTATTCGCTTCCTGCCTCCACCTCTATTGCTTCCAATTTCTTGCATGCACTAAAGGGATTAGCGTTGGCCTCAAAAATATAATTCATGATTTCCCGTATTGTTTTGGGAATAGTCACCCGCGTCAAGGTTTCACAGTAAGTAAAAGCTTCGCAATAAATCATGCTCACCGTGAATGATTGACCGTTATACGAAATCTCACTGGGAATAACTAGTTCACCCACCCAGTCGTGGCCGGCAATAACTGCAGCCTCCTGATTGACTAATAAGTAAGTCAACCCGTTGACGGTAACAGTCTCTGCACCTACACGTGTTGCCACGAAGACAGCCAGCACAATTGTAATCAATAAATGTTTCATAACACAGATATTTTTGTGCAAATATACAACAATTTTCAATACAGTCAAAACTTTAATACGGCTTATTATTGATTTCACCGTGTTCAATACTGACGATGGTACCTTTCGGTGGTGCAAAATCAGTTCCTTTTCGCAAATATATAATGCCAGCATTTCTGATGATGAGAGTCGCCTCGGGGTCAAGCTGTATCTTTGCATTTCTATATGCGGCACCATCGATAATTAGGATTCCACCTCTATCCACAGTTATGGAATAGCTGCCCAATCCAATCAAATCATGGTCTATCGTGAGTTCCCCCCAATGTACAATCTTAATATTCTCTGACAACTCCTCTGGCCTGTAAGTAACAATATCATCAATTATTGTGGTGTCATTTACCCCTTCTGTAAGATTAATGCAATGACCATAGGAGTTCATACCTCCTACAGTTGGGTCTGAATCGTCCCCGTCAGGAAGTGATGGAACCCATGATGGACATATTGCTGACCTTGACCCTATTCCCCAGTTGAAATAACCATCGTCGTCTTTGTCTTCCCAGACAATTTCATTATCTGAATGGTTCATGCGGATTATTGGAGTAAGAAACGCCATGGGTTCATCTAAGGTATTGGGTATACCACTGCCATTTCTGTATAAAATGTATCTATAGCCCTCATGTGGATAATGTTCCGAATCGCCATAACTATCTTTAAAGACCCAATAGGTCGCTCCGATAAGCGAATCATTATCAGATATTGTAACGTTATACGCATTTCCAAGGTTATCCTGAGTTGAATACAAGGAGTCTCCAGCTTTCAAAGTGTGGTATCCTACAAGTGCCATTGCATGACCTTCCGCTCCATTTAAAGACAAAGGTACATATAATGGCCCTTTAGATATAAGCATTTCCTTGTATTTGTCAGCCGTAGGGTGATAACCTAAACTACTAGTACCACTGATATTAATAATCTCATTTGGCGTAATGCTGTCACTTTTGCATGGTACAGGAGCATGTACGTGTTCAAATGGGAATGAAAGGCTGTCACACACACCATGATTTATAAGATAATTACAAACCTGATCTATATCAAGAGCCCCAATTCCATAAATGTAATGTGGGATGGTGTCAGCACAAGAAGCGAGTTCTTGTACAGATAGGTTCAAATCTATTTTTTGATTGAAATAAAGATTGGTTAGGGCTTCCACACAGCCCAATGCTGCAAAGCCGACACAAAACATTGTCCACCATTGGTCTTTCACGGATGTCATCCAGTTCACACCATGCCGGTCACGCCAATCAAATTCCTCCACGTAGGGAGATGATGAAGACCTGACCACTGGCCCATGACCCACTTCAAAAATGCCGTCCGCATAGTATTCAAAGCCGCCAGTAGACCCTTCTTCCGAGAGACCCAACAGTTTCTTTTTCATGGCATAGCTGCATTGTGACAGTTTCGTCTCACCAGCCAGCCACAAACGGTTATGGGACTGATTGTAGGCGTTTATCTTGTTGATGATTTCATGGGTCTGACATTGGCGGACTGTTGCCATCCGGCCTTTAACCACAGTTGTGTCAGCAGTGTTGCGAGATGCATTTGCGATGCTGTAACCTGTAAGAAGCAAAGATGCATCTTTAAGGATGACGCTCATTTTCAATGGATGAACATTGCATAGAAGGGCGGTTTCTTCGCAATAGTTGCTGAAAGAGAAGACGCTGTCACTACACACTTCCTCATATTGTTCCATTACCAAATATTCATTTCCCTCTGTATCTGTCAGTACGACTCGTACCAAATAGTCTGGGCTTATCTTCCTAACTTCCCCACTGATAGCAAGTCCGGAAATCGTTGCAGAAGATGACAGCAGAATCGTATCGGACTGCATAAAGTTTCTATTGCAGGTCTTGGTGACAGATTGGGCTTCCATTTGCAGCCTGAAGGAATTGTCAGCAACGGTATTCAGCTCTGCGAAGAATACTGCCAACAGAACTGTGAATAACCTTATAATCTTCATGTTGTCTGGCTTTATTTCGACAATATCATTCTTTTCGTATCCATTTCCTTTCCACCCACTACAAGCGAATAGATGTACATGCCAGGCTGTAGCTCGTAGCCATTGATGGTGACGCTGCTCATGGAGGCATCCACAGGCATTTGCTTCTGTAGCTTGCCCTGCATGTCGAAGATGTAGATATAGGCGTTCTGTGCATCATCAGGCAAGGTGAAGCGAATGGTGGTGCGCTCCGTGAAGGGATTGGGATCGTTCTGGAAGAGCTGGAAGCTGGAGGAAGTCGTAGCAGAAGGAATATCTGTGGCGGTACGTGACCTCATCAAATCATTGTCAGAAGAGGTGCGTGCCTCGTCCAGCTCCTGCTTCAGCTCCTGAATGGAACGGATGAGAATGGGCACCAGTTCCGTGTAGTTCACTGTAAGATAGCCGTTTTGTCCTTCCATAACCAGGTCGGGATAGACTTTCTGAAGTTCCTGTGCTGAGAGTCCATAGTGACGTCTTGATGCCCGCTCATTCTGTAGACGTTTGCCAGTCTCGCTCATATTTGATGGTTCCTTTGCATCTTCTTTGTTAAGCTCTGGCTTTTTCAGGTTATATTCTATCACGTCTAGCGCCAACAGGTGGTCAAGGGTGCTTCCCTTGACGGCCTCTGTCTCACGAAGTGATTCCACATTGGTCTTCAAGCGGATGTCGGAAGTGTAATAGACTCCTTGAGTGGTAATCTCATTGTCAACATAGACGGGGCCATAGAAATAACCTGCATAGAATGGATGAGAAGGAATAAACGGGTCCAAAGATCCTTCGGTCGTGCCATACACTCCAATGCCGTAACAATTAGCAAGGGTTGTACCAACCACGCCGATGTTACAGCCGCCAGTTCCTCCACTACCTTCAGCCCACAGACCAACAGAGCAACCATTGTTGCTGCCGGATGCCTTTCGTGTAATACTACAAATGCCTATAGCTGATTTTGAAGCAACAGGCTGATATGTGTTGACATATATTCCTTTTTGATCATCATCAAAATCAGTCGTATTGGGGAAAGGGGTGCTTATGCTTAGCATAGTTTTTCCATCGACTTGATTACGCTGAATGCTGACTGCACCAGCAGTATCAACCTTCAACTGGGCCTGTGCATTGAAAACAATGGTAAAAAGCAGACCCAACACAAAAGATATTTTCTTTATGATATAGTTATTCATAATTCCTTAGATTACGATACATTATTACAATTTATTACTCACATTTCTCAAATACCACCTCATTATCATCTCTGATTTTGAGAAGACTGCCTGTAGGTAGGCTGGGGGTGGTAATCAGGTAATTACTTGGGATACTGGCTGGCATAATGTCCTGAGTAATGGGGGTGCCTTCGGCATCAGACACTTCTACATGGATGATGCTGATACCTTTATCTGGAGTAACCTCAAGGGTGTCGCTGTTTTCCCTGATTTCTGTCTTACCAGTCCTAATAGGCTTTTGGGTCTTTACAACTAATACGTAGTCTTTGGCTTGTGCTAACTGAACCATGAAGATGGCTGCAAGAATCATTAGTTTCTTCATACTTCTTTTTTTTAGGTTAAAGAATTTTAGGGGCAAAGATACGCCAAAAGTTGTGGCATGGCCAAAGAAAAAAATCCACAAAAAATCCACATTTAATGAATAGCGGAATGTAGGAACCGTTTCTTTTATTTTTGTCTCAGAAATGAAATGGGAAATGAAACGAACAGGAAAGTGGTATTAGAAATTGTTGATGAAGTTGTTCAGTTGGCGAGCTGTGCCAGCAACACTTGTCAGCTTGACGAAGAGGCGTTGGCGGGTCATAAAAATAGCTTTGTCGGTCTTATAGAGCATACGGGCAATGACAACCGACGGTAGACCAAGCTTGATGAGACAACACACACGAATCTCGTGGGTGGTGAGCTTGCCGTTGAGAGCAAGCAGGCGTGTGGTGAACTGGTTGTAGACACTATTGATGGCGGTTATGAGCTGCTCCCATTGTTCTTCACTTAGATAGAAGTCGTCGTGAATGGCATTGGTTCTAACGTATTGCAAAATCGGAGGTTCGTCTGTGGCCTGTGGCTGCTTTCCGCATGCTTCTATTTTCTGCAGGCGCAGCAGATATTGCCTTTTGTCCTCAATCCTGAACTGCTCCAGTTGTGCCAGTTCTGCCTCCTTTGTTCTTTTGTATTGCTTCCACAAACGGAGGGCAATAACTGCAACGAGAAGGACAATGATGCAAACCAGTAGCAGAAGTAACTGCATGATCTGGGCATGGTGGGCCTCGGCATCGCGCTGCTGGCAAATTTGATTGTAGTTGTACTGGGCATTGATGCGGCGTGTTTCTTCGGTCTGTGAGAAAACTTGCAGTGAGTCGTAGGCACTGGACAATTCGCAATAGTAGGCATTTGCTTGAGTCAGACGCCCACGCTGCTGTTCGATGGTGGCCAGTTCACGCAAGAACCACACCTTGCCTTCCCATCCATATTCATGCTCATTGAGCAGAAGCCTGAGATAGTGCACGGCTGAGTCGATGTGTTGCTGCCCCAGATGCCAGTAGGCCCAGTTTTGGAGGTCATCTGGCATGCGCGTCATGAGCTTTTCAGCTTCGGCGAATTGTTCTGTTTGGATAAGGATGTCGGTTAGCTGTATGCGTGCATCGTTCAGCAAGAGCGTGTTGGGCGTTTGTTTCTGCTGTTCTCCCATTCTGAGGGCTTGCTTATAATAGAATAAGGTGCTGTCGATGTTGTTTTCAATGGTGAAGACACGGCCCAGACGGCAGGAAGCCAATGCTATGCGAAGCGTGTCGCAACGGGCCTGGGCAATGTGGTAGAACTGCAGAAAGTATGGCAGGCATTCGTCGAACATGCGCTGGTCGAAGTACAGGTCGCCTATTACTTGGCTTGTCCACCCCTGCATCACGGAAAGGTGATATGCCTCACAGATTTCTTTTGCCTGCAGATAGTGGTGCAATGCGGCTGGATGGTCGCCCACCTTATGACAGACATGGCCAAGGATGAGGAACGACATGGCCTGTTTTTGCAAGTAGTGGTTCTCCTTGTAGAACCGATTCAAGCTATCGCTCAGTGAGAAGTCATGCTCGGAAAGCGTTTCACTAACAAATTTTAGTTCGAGTTCCAGTAGCTGCCTGTAGGCCATGACATCGCCTTGCAGTTTGGCTGAACTACTGTCGAAACGGGCCAGGAGACTACGGGCAGCCTGGTAACGTCCGTGCTGGATGAGGCTGTCGGCCTCTGTGAGTTCTGACGGATAGGATGGCTCGTTAGTGCAGGATGTGTAAAAGCAAAGCCCGACACACGCGATGATGAAGGCAAGCAGGTGTTTCATGGCAGTGCGGATCAGATCGTGAGGTTGTCGTCATCATTGTAGTAGAAACGCTCATTCAGATAGAGGTAAGTGGGACGTATGGCTCCAAGAACAACGAAAGCGGCCCATGCTTTCAGAATGAAACTGAAGCTGGGGATGTCTTTTTCGATGAGGAAGACAATGAAGGTGGAAACAATAAGTAAGGCGGTGACGCTCAGTAGAACGAGCGCCATCTGCCTTATGTAAGTGGGGGTGTCGAGGAAGAATCTTCTTTTTCCTCCCATGATGTATTTTTGATTGTTAGAATCTACTACTTCACAGTGATGAGGTAGTAGTTTTTCTTGCCCTTCTGAGCCAGCAGATACTTGCCGTCGATGAGGTCGTCGGCTGTAACGGTGCGGTTCTGGTCGGTCAGCTTCTCTTTGTTGAGCGAGACACCACCACCCTGCACCATCTTGCGCATTTCACCCTTGGAGGGGAACACTGGGGCAACCGTGGTGAAGAGCTCGATAGCTGGCTTTCCCAGCTGGTCGCGCGAAATCTCATACTGCTCCACGCCGTCGAACACGTCGAGGAAGGTCTGCTCGTCGAGTTTCTCGAGTGCTTCCTTCGTGGCTTTGCCAAAGAGGATGTTCGAGGCTTCGATGGCCATGTCGAGTGCTTCCTGTGAATGAACCATGACGGTGGTCTCTTCGGCCAGACGCTTCTGCAGCACGCGACGGCCTGGGTCGGCCTTGTGTTCTTCTACGAGTGCGTCGATGGTGTCCTTGTCCAGTGAGGTAAAGATCTTGATGTAGCGTTCGGCGTCGTCGTCGCTGACGTTCAGCCAGAACTGGTAGAAGCGGTAGGGCGTGGTGCGCTTGGGGTCGAGCCAGATGTTGCCGCTCTCGGTCTTGCCGAACTTCTTGCCGTCGCTCTTGGTGATGAGCGGACAGGTGAGGGCGAAGGTCTCAACCTCGTTGCCCAGGGTGCGGCGAATGAGCTCCGTGCCGGTGGTCATGTTGCCCCACTGGTCGTTGCCGCCCAGCTGTAGCTTCACGCCGTAGTGCTGGTACAGGTAGAGGAAGTCGTAGCCCTGCAGCAGCTGGTAGGTGAACTCGGTGAAGCTGAGTCCGTCGCGGGCTGTGCCGTTGAGTCGCTGCTGCACGCTCTCCTTGGCCATCATGTAGTTCACGGTGATGTGCTTGCCCACCTCACGGGCGAAGTCCAGGAAGGTGAAGTCCTTCATCCAGTCGTAGTTGTTCACCATCAGGGCGGCGTTCTTGCGTCCCTCTGGTAGCAAGCGTCCTTCGGCCGAGCGCTCATCCTTGCTCTCAAAGTCCAGGAACTTGGCCACCTGGGCCTTGATGCACTCCTGGTTGTGGCGCAGTGTTTCGTCGTTCAGCAGGTTGCGCTCCTGGCTCTTGCCGCTAGGGTCGCCGATCATGCCGGTGGCGCCGCCTACGAGAATCACGGGACGGTGGCCGCAGCGCTGCAGGTGGCGCAGCATCATGATGCCGCACAGGTGGCCTATGTGCAGCGAGTCGGCGGTGGGGTCGGTGCCCAGGTAGGCTGTCACCATCTCTTTCTGCAACAATTCCTCCGTGCCGGGCATCATCTGTGCCAGCATTCCGCGCCAGCGCAGTTCTTCTACAAAATTCTTTCTCATTCTTATCTTGTTTTATTTGATTTTATTCCGTCTGAATCTCTTTGCGGGTGCAAAAGTACGAAAAATAAGGGAAACAGCGCAGAAAAAGCGTTGTAATGTTTTGTTTTGTAAAGATATTTCGGCAAAGACACGAATATTTCGTTAAGCCACGCATCATTCTGCCAAATATTTACTACTTTTGCAAATCGATAATGATGGTAAGCAACAATAAATGAAGAGAATGCAAACTACAGTAAGACTAATGACAGTGGTATGGCTGCTGTTGCTGCCATTCTATATGGAGGCCCAGCGTTTTTTGCAACACGCAGACAATTTACCCTATTTGGCAGAAGGGGTCATCGATACAACAAACCACGAGACACTTGGACTTCAGAAGAATGAAGCGGTCAGGACTGTTAATATCTTTACTGCGACAGATCATACCGATCATTATGCCAATGGTGTGGTGATGACTGTCTTCAAAGACAAACTATATTGTATGTGGCAGAGTTCACCAAAGGATGAAGACAGCGACGACACTTGGGTGGCCTATAGCATCAGTTCCGACGAGGGAATGACATGGAGTGCGCCCCAGCCGCTGGCCTTGCCTTCTGATGAGTTCTACTGCACATCAGGTGGCTGGCTGGTAAGAGGCGATACGCTGACGGCTTTCATCGACACGTGGCAGAAAGGACTGAATCCACGAGGCGGACGCACTTGTTACAGGACAACCACAGACGGCCGGACATGGAGTCAGCTTCAACCTGTAAGGATGAAATACGGACTGCCGATGGAAGGTGTTTTGGAACAAGACCCATACACCCTTTCTGATGGTCGCTTGATTGGTGCCTCGCACCTGATGCCTGGACTACATATCTGTCCTGTCTTTACTGATGACCCTTCAGGACATAACGGTTGGCAAAGAGCCGACTTTGAATCAGAAGATGCAGGCAAACAATCTCGCGAGTTAGAACCCAGCCAATACGTACAGCCAGACGGAACCGTCGTCATGCTGTTTCGCGACCAGAAGAGTTCGTTCCGCAAACTGGCATCCGTCAGCCACGACAGAGGCGAAACCTGGAGTAAGCCACAGCTAACCAACATTCCCGATGCTCGCACAAAGCAGTGTGCAGGCAATTTGCCCGATGGCACTTCCTATATGGTCTGCTGTCCTGTAAACGGCAAATGGCGCTGGCCTTTGACTTTGCTCCTTAGTCAAGATGGTGTCAGCTTCGACAAAGCCATCTTGCTACGCAGTGGCAAAGCTGATGATCTGCCTCCCAGACGCTATGAGGGGAAATACAAAACCTTGGGTTTTAACTATCCCAAGGCCTTCATACATAATAACACTTTATACGTGAGCTATTCCGTCAACAAGGAAGACGTGCAATGCACAATGATTTCAATAGACTCATCGGAAAACAGTCTTCCATAGGTACTCCAACCGAGAATCGAACTCGGATCTACTCTTTAGGAGAGAGTTGTTCTATCCATTGAACTATTAGAGCCCATTTTGAGTGTGCAAAGGTACGAAAAAGTTGTGAGTTAAGCGTTAGGAGTTGGGAATTTCCCTTTTTCCTTAATTATTTTTAACTCCGATTTTTATAGCAGGCGGCGGTATCTGGAAGTTTCCTTTTTCTTTTTGTGGGCTTTTCCCCAGGCGACGTTCATGCCAAGACAGAAGCTGACGTTTGAGCTCAGGGGGATGCCTTCCTTGGACTGTTTGCCAAGGATATGGTCCATGCCGATGAAGAAATTCATGCCCACAGGATGGACGTTGAGCACCCAGCCCATGCTGGTGGAATAGGTGCCTACAGCTAGGCTTACTCCACCGTCGAGCCAGGACAGGGGTGCCCAGTTGGCGCTCAGTCGGCCTTCAGTCCAGGAATACTCTCCAAAGAAGCGGTGATGCATCAACAGGCCGAACGTCAGTCGTTCATAGACGGGCAGCGCATATTCGGCACCAAGGTTGAGTGTGGCGGCCAGTCCGGTGGTCTGCCCACCTTCTTTTCCCTTCTCTAAGGCGATGAAGTCCGACAGTTGGTCGGCATACGAGTCGGTCTGATCTTCCATCTGGTTGGGTTGCGGGATGCCGTTCTCGTCTTCTTCCTTTACGGGTACCTTATGGAATCCGTGGAAGATGAACTGCTGTTGCTTCTGGACCAGCTGTATGCCGTCACTCCAGCTGATGAACCCCAGGTCGGTGAGGGCTGCACTCAGGCGAAGTGGCTTCAGGGCAGTGATGCTGCTGTTCTGGAAGCGATATTCAGCTCCCAAGTCAATGCCCAGTCCGAAACCGTTAGCTCCACCGTTGTCGATGCTGGTGTTGCCCAGGTCTATATGTTCATAGCTGCCTTTTCCTTCCTGTTTGTAATCGTCGGTCTTGTTCTCAAAGCGAATGCCTTTCACGTTGACGTCGGCCACAGCATGGTCTGTCGTCATTTTCCATTCATTGCCGGTGAGGGTGGCTTTCATGTCGCTGATGTTCAGGTCGGCCCTGCCAGCTCCGACAAGGAACTTCAGTTTTGCTCCGATGCGAAGGTTGTCGTTGAGCTGGTGGGAATGGCCCAATGCTACTTCGGCATAGGACATGGCACGGGCACCGATAAAGTCGAACTGGTACTCTTTGTTGCCTATGTTTTTGGCAAACTCGAATAGTTCGTAGGGCAGTGACAGGCCCACCATGGTCTTGGCGTTTAACTCAATGGTGTTATAGCCTCCGAAGGCGCGGAACCCGGCTGAGAGCAGTGTGATGTCGATATTGGCTTCAATACGGTTCTCGTTGTTCAGTCCGCTGAGCACCTCGCTGGCCGACACGTCAGGATGCAGTAGCGTGCGGCTGTATTTGCCTGTGGCAGGATCTTGGAAGAACAGGTTCTCCAGTCCGAAGTTTCCTTGTAGCTGGATGCTCAGGTTGCCCAGTGCGGGCATCGATACATAGCCCTGGTCGTTGCCAAAGGCAGGGTTCAAGGTGTGGCGGTATTTATAGTCTGGCGTGAAATAGGCCGAGCGTAGCGTCTGGGCTTCGCACGTCAGGTTCAGTAGCAGGAGACTGAGGGTGAAGAGGATATATGTGCGTTTCATTTAGTTGTCAAGATTATATATTACTTTGCCGTGCAACGTGGGCACGATGTTCTCTATTCGCAGTGTGTGTTCACTCTTGTTCAGGGCCTTGCCTTGGTATTCGCTTTCGGCAGGGGTGAATGCTTCTGCCCGATAGACAATGCCATCGAGCTGTTCCAACCCGTTCTCGCCTTGTTGCTGGACAACGACGCGCAAGTGGGTGGTCTTAGGACTGTCCTTTGTTCCAGCATCAATCACACCGTCCTTGTTGTTGGTAGGCGTGGTCACTTCAACGTCAATCATGGTAGCGGGCATTAGCTCCGATTGTCCGTTAGCACCTTTCCGCATGGGGTAGGCCCTTACCTTCAGGTCAGCAGGTACGCGATTCAGCACGTCGGCTTCTACTTCTACATAGCTGCCAGGAGCCATGCGAAGGTCTTTCAAGTCGTCGTTCCAGCCGTCGATGGTGTCGCGGTAAACGATGACCGTACCGTAGTTGAAGGCCAGTGGTGCCCAGAAGTCGTAGCTGGGCTGAATGGTGTATTCGGTGTCGAGCATGACCGTACCCGGTTCATTTTGGTCCACGGAGGCGTCGCACTCAAAGGTAATGGCCTTGGGAATCTTCTGCAGAAGTCCCGACAAGGTCTTTGATCCTTCAATGGGTTCCACGGGTACAGCACCCTCATAAACAGTGTAATTTCCAGTGAGGTTTATAGCCTTGCCTTTGTCGTGAATGAGAAACTTGGTTGCGGTGCTGCTGCCAATGCTTCCAGTATGAGGCAAGGTGAAGAGATGGGGTAGTTGTACTGAGTCCAGCCGCTCACGCTGTCCGCTGGGCAGGACATCGCCCAGTGTGACGAGCCGCAGGTTCTCCAGTTTGCCTGTGACGTTGATGTTGCTGTTAATGCAGATTCCTATTTGCGGGTTGTCTATCACAAGTCTTACATCGTCGTCTTCCAGGAATGCGGGCAGGCTGTTGATGGTAAACTCGCCAATACCGTTGGTCAGGTCAACGTCGGGATTGAACATGCCAGTGGCCTGGCCTATTTCAATATCGTAGAGCAGTACCTTGCTTTGCATGTAATAGTCTTTGGGATGGCCAAAGAAACGTTCGATAAGGTGGCTCTTCAGTGTTTCCTTGTCAATGTTGTGCTGGTGGATGTGAAGGTCAACAAACAGGTCGGCCTGAAGCATGAGCACTTGCTTGTTGCCGCGCCTCACGATTCTGATATAGTTGCCGCCCAATTCTTTTGCAGCTTCTTCATCGAAATCGGGTTGGTGGTTCTCAAAGTACTGTAAGGCTTCTGCCGAGAGCTGGATGTGTACGCCCTTGGTGCTCACGTCCATGTGAATGCCCTTGGCATCGTTTAGAACAGTAGTTCCCTGGGTCATTCCTTCGCTTTCAATGATGCTGCGTTCCAGAAAAGGCGGCACCGTAATGTTGAGGCTGAAAATGCGGTCAATCAGGCTGCGGATGTCGGGTGAGAACGTCAGCTGCAGCTCTACGGTTGGCATGATGCCAGCCCCTTTGGCTGTGACCTTGGACAGTTCAATCACTTCGTCGGGCAGTTCTACTTGATAGGTGAACAGTGTCAGTTGGCCTTCAGTGGAATAATCTTCTTCAATGGTGCGGAATAAGTCGTCGACATACGCTCCGATGGACTGTTTGACATCGTTTTCGCTGATGCCGAGAGTCTGGGACAGCTGTCTCAGGTGGCTCAGCACCGATTGTCCAATGGTGTCAATGGAGGAGAGTTGCAGGACATTATAATCGGCTTCCTCTGAACCTCGGTGGACGACAATGGGGTCGATTCTCGGATGGGCAGCCTCCACGTTGTCGCTTCCTGAACTTTTAGCAAAAAGGTAGTTCCCCTTCTCGTCGGTGCTGATTACATCGCTATTGTCAATGTCAATCACATCACTAAGCTCAATCTCGCGTACGGAGTTGTTGCCGGGCAGTCGGAGCCCTTCTGGCCTCTCGGTTCCCACAGCAATGGTTTTGTCTATGTCGCTCAGGTCATAGTTACTGTCAATGCAGGCAGAAAAGGCCAGCACTGTAAATAATAGGGTAAAGGTGAAATTACCGCGAAAGCAGGTTTTTGTCATTATTGATATACGTCGATTGTAAAGATTAGTCGTCTAGGTAATGACAAAGGTATACATTTCCTTCTACTTTTTACAATAATTAGCCCGTCATTTAACGATAATTAAGCCCTGGGCTACAAAAAAACAGGCAAATTGAAAGAAAACGGTTAAATATTTTTGCACTTTAAGTTTATTTGCTTATCTTTGCACGGAGAAGAGAACTAAAATTATAAATTTAAAAATATTGACTTATGAAGAAACTACTTACTCTTGCCCTTATCGGACTGATGGGTACGACGGGCGCTCAGGCACAGGACGTGGTGGATGAGTTTGGACTTTTCGACCATGTGTCGGCAGGCCTCTCGCTGGGTACAACAGGTATCGGCATCGAGGTGGCTGCACCTCTCTGCAACTTTGTACAGGCTCGCATGGGCTATTCGTTCATGCCGAATATAAAGAAAACATTTAATTTTGATATTGATACGGACAAAGCTTGGGTTGCCAACAATCCCAAAACAGGTAAAAAAGTTGAGGATGTTGATATAGAAGGCAAGTTTGGCTGGGGTGACTTCAAGTTGCTTTTCGATATTTTCCCTTCGAAGAAAAGTATCTTCCATTTCACTGCAGGATTCTATATTGGCAAAAGCAAGGTGATTGAAGCATATAATGTGTCACCTCTTGTGAGCGATGAAAAGTATCCAGACGGATCATACAAGTATTGGGGCGTTGCTGGTCCCGACTTGGGTTCAGGCAGTCAGTTCTACACTGTGGTCTCAGAACCAGACGGTCAGGTGAAGTTGGATGTGAAGACCAATAGTTTCAAACCTTATCTTGGCATAGGCGTGGGTCGCGCAGTGCCGAAGGGTCGTTTCAGCGTTTGTGGTGATCTTGGCGTGCAGTTCTGGGGCAAGCCTGAACTTTGGACAAATGTCGATGAGGGCAATGGTCCGAAATACAGTAAAGTGGAAAGAAGCAAGATCACAGGTACGGACGATTATTGTGATGACATTAAAGACGGTATTAAAACTGGAGAGAAGGTTGTGATCTTTCCTGTTTTGACTATCCGTATCAATGGTCGTTTCTTCTAATTTATTAATAATGTGTAACTAAAAAATAACAGCAAAAGAACATGAAAAAGAATTTCTTTTATTTTGCAATGGCTCTGTGCGTAGCCCTTTGCACCGTTTCGTGTGGTTCTGACGACGACAGCGATGACGGCGTTCCCCACTACACCAAGCAGAAGTATGAAACTGAGGCTGCCGCCTATGACATTGTTCCGAGGACGGCCGTTTCTTCTACCCCTTCAGCTGAAGGTGAAGAGGTCAGCATTACGGGAATCGATTTCACTGAGAGCGGTAAGGCCATCTTTGAGCTTACTTTTGAAAGTCCCAATGGTAAAAAGACGCTGCAATACGTCACCTACGATGTGGAGATTAACGGTGACACCTATACGGTGAAGGACGGCAGCAAAACAATTGGTACTGTTGTGAAGAAAGGCTCTCGTGCCTCCTCTGAAGGCGTGATGATTACCATTAACGTGTCGCTGACGGTTGGCGGCAAGACGTACCCGTTCAGTTTCGATGATCCCGTGGCTGCTGTGCAGTTGCTGGAGGTTATGGCAGCAAGCAAGGGTCTGACCGACATCACCCGTACCTGGCAGGTGGAAAGCATGATGCTTGTTTTGCGCTTTGACAATGGTAACAGTCCTTCTGTACGAGTGACAGGTGGTAAGTTGACTAATTTCCAGATTCTGGCCGAAGACAATGGTATTATCCTGAAGGAGAAAGACCGCGCCGCTCTGAACAGAACAATCCAAGGAATTACGCTCGACAAGTATGGCTTGTTCACTGTCACTTATAGCGACAAGTACAATGATGCTGCTACTTGGAGCTGGGTAGCTGGTTCGAACGACGGTAAGATCAATCTTATATTAAAGGACGAAGCTATGGGTAACAAGTTCCTGGAGAACAGTACCGACATTGAAGTGCAGTATACTGGAGACGATAAGATTAATTTGGTTTTGACTACCCGTCTGGAGGCTGATGAGTGTACCGCTTACATCACCATGAATCTGAAGTAAGCGCTACAATTATTTCAAAACAAAAAAGGCCATTTCTGAACTCACAGTTGAGTTTCGAAATGGCTTTTTTGTTGTCTTTAGCAGAGAATGGCTTCGGCAGCCTTTACCTGTTCGTTGGTGGGCGTGGGCACGTCTTTTAATGTGTAGTCAAGGCCCAGCTGTTGCCATTTGAATGTGCCGAGCGTGTGGTAGGGCAACACTTCCACCTTTTTTATATTATGCAGGGTGTCGAGAAACTGACGCAGACAGTGCAGCTGTGACTCGTCGTCGGTAATGCCTGGTACCAGTACGTGGCGGATCCAGACGGGCTTTCCGATGTCTGAGAGGTAGCGGGCACAGTCCAGTATGCGGTCGTTGGGGTGGCCTGTGAGCCAGCGGTGACACTCCGAGTCTATGTGCTTGATGTCAAGCAGCACCAGGTCGGTGGACTGCATGAGGCGTTCGAACTTCGGGAAGAAGGGTGTTTCGCGGGTAAAGGGCTGTGCTGCCGTGTCAAGACAGGTATTGATGCCGCGACGGTGGGCCTCTTCGAACAACTCAGTGAGGAAATCTATCTGCCAAAGGGCTTCGCCTCCCGATACGGTGATGCCGCCCTCAGGGCCCCAGTAGGTGCGGTAGCGTTCAGCCTTGTCAAGGAGGTCAGTGACTGATGCGGCGGTGCCGCATGCTGCTGAACCGTCTTTCCAGGTGTCGGGGTTGTGACAATAGCGGCAGCGCATGTGGCAGCCCTGCATGAAAATCAAGAACCGAATCCCCGGCCCGTCAACGGAGCCGAAGGATTCGGTGGAATGGATATAGCCTTTACTAGTCATACTAGTTCTTCTAGTTGTTCTAGAGAATCTAGATTTTCCAGAAAATTACAAGCTTTCGTGAGCCTGACGGGCAATCACGTCTTCCTGCTGTTCGCGGGTCAGGTCGATGAACTTCACGGCGTAGCCAGACACGCGGATGGTGAAGTTGGCATATTCGGGCTTCTCGGGATGCTCCATGGCATCGCGCAGCTTGTCGACACCAAATACGTTCACGTTCAGGTGGTGGGCACCCTTGGTGAAGTAGCCGTCCATTACGCGAACCAAGGTCTGGGCGCGCTCCTCATCGTTGTGGCCGAGGGTGTTGGGACTAATGGTCTGCGTGTTGGAGATGCCGTCAAGGGCATACTCGTAAGGAATCTTGGCCACTGAGTTGAGCGAAGCCAGCAGACCGTTCTTCTCAGCACCGTAGCTGGGGTTGGCACCCGGTGACAGCGGCGTACCGGCGCGGCGTCCGTCGGGCAGGTTGCCCGTGTACTTGCCATAGACCACATTTGAAGTGATGGTCAGGATGGAGGTGGTAGGTTCAGAGTCGCGATAGGTGTGGTGACGCTTGATCTTAGCCAGGAAGGTCTTCAGCACCCATACTGCCACCTCGTCGGCACGGTCGTCGTCGTTTCCGTAGCGGGGGAAGTCGCCTTCCACCTGATAGTCAACGTTGAAGCCCGTCTCGTCGCGGATGATCTTCACCTTGGCATACTTCACGGCGCAGATAGAGTCGACCACATGAGAGAAGCCGGCAATACCCGTGGCGAAGGTGCGGCGCACGTCGGTATCGATGAGGGCCATCTCAGCAGCCTCATAGAAGTACTTGTCGTGCATGTAGTGAATAAGGTTCAGCGTGTTCACATAAATATCGGCCAGCCACTCCAGCATGTCGCGGAATCGGGGTTCCAGCTCTTCCCAGGTAAGATACTCGCTGGTGATGGGACGGAACTTAGGACCGCACTGTTCGCGCGTCTTGGCATCGACACCACCGTTGATGGAGTAGAGCAGCGTCTTGGCCATGTTGGCGCGGGCACCGAAGAACTGCATCTCCTTACCCGTCTGTGTGGCACTGACGCAGCAGCAGATGCTGTAGTCGTCGCCCCAGATGGGACGCATCACGTCGTCGTTCTCATACTGGATGGAGCTGGTCTTCACCGAGATCATCGAAGCGTAGTGCTTGAAGTTCTCAGGCAGGCGCGGCGAGTAGAGCACGGTGAGGTTGGGTTCAGGCGACGGACCCATGTTCTCCAGGGTGTGCAGGAAACGGTAGCAGTTCTTCGTCACCATGTGACGGCCATCCTGTCCCAGTCCACCCACTTCAAGTGTAGCCCAAACGGGGTCGCCGCTGAAGATTTCATTATACGAAGGAATGCGGGCAAACTTCACCATGCGGAACTTCATGACCAGGTGGTCGATGAGCTCCTGTGCCTCGCTCTCGGTCAGTGTGCCTTCTTCGAGGTCGCGGGTGATGTAAATATCAAGGAAAGTAGAGACACGGCCCACCGACATGGCAGCACCGTTCTGCGTCTTGATGGCAGCCAGGTAGCCGAAGTAGAGCCACTGCACAGCCTCGCGTGCGTTCTGGGCGGGCTGTGAGATGTCGTAGCCGTAGATCTTGGCCATCTCCTTCATCTCCTTCAGAGCCTTGATCTGCATGCTGATTTCCTCACGCAGGCGGATGATGTCCTCGCTCATCTGGCGCTTACCGCAGTTGTACTTGTCAATCTCCTTCTGCTCAATCAGGAAGTCAATACCGTAGAGAGCCACACGGCGGTAGTCGCCTACGATGCGGCCACGGCCGTAGGTATCGGGCAGACCGGTCAGGATGTGGTTGTGGCGCACCCGCTTCATCTCGTCGGTGTAGGCGTCGAACACACCCTCGTTGTGGGTCTTGCAGTACTTTGAGAAGATTTCGTGCAGTTTCTCAGAAGGCTTATAGCCGTAGGTGGTGCAGGCCTGCTCGGCCATCTTGATGCCGCCGTAGGGCATGAAGGCTCGCTTCAGGGGCTTGTCGGTCTGCAAGCCGACAATCTTTTCCAAGTCCTTCAGCTTCTCGTCGATGTAGCCGGGACCATAGGCCGTCATGCTCGAGACCACTTCGGTCTCCATGTCGAGCACACCGCCCTTGGCACGCTCCTCCTTCTGCAGCTCCTGCAGGCGGCCCCACAGTTTGTTGGTAGCCTCAGTCGGACCTGTGAGGAACGATTCATCGCCCTCATAAGCCGTGTAGTTGTTTTGAATAAAGTCTCTCAGATTGACCTCTTCGGTCCATTTGGTTCCTTTGAACCCACGCCATTCGTTACGCATAAAAATAACTTAAATATACCTGATTAAAGATTTTCGCTGCAAAGGTACTAACTTTTTCTTTGATAAGCAATACTTATTGGTAAGTATTTTTCAGAATGTGATATGTTCTGCTGACTTAGGTCAAACGCTCCCACCGCATCAGGGCCATGACCACGGCAGCGATGGCCACGTAGGCCAGCACCACCTGCAGGACGGAAGGGTGCAGTCCGTCGATGCTGGCCCATGGCTGTAGGGCCAGCCATTCCATCGCCGTGTTGAGGCCACTGGCCAGTCCCGTCACTGCCGGAGCCACTGCGGGCAGCAGCAACATGAGCAGTGCGCCGTAAAGGATGAGCCATACGGCTGGTACGACCACCAGGTTGGTGAGCAGGAAACAAACGGGAAACTGACCAAAGTAGTATGCTGCCAGCGGTGCCGTTCCCAGCTGGGCCGACACTGAGATGATGAACAATGACCACAGCCATGATAGGAGCCTGTGCCTTTGCTGCCATTGCGGCGATACCCAGCAGTCCCACAGCGGCATGAGTTCCAGGATGGCAAAGACGGCGGCAAACGACAGTTGGAAGCCCACGTCGAACAGCGACTGCGGGCTGACCACCAGCATGACGATGGCTGCAAAGGCCAGCACGTTGACTGACAAACCACGCCGCCGACCCATGCTGAGCAGGCCATAGACGCTGAGCATGGTTGCTGCACGAATCACGCTTGTTGGCAGTCCCACCAGGAAGGCAAAGGCCCAGATGGCCAGTATCATGATTCCTTGGGCCACGACCCGTCCCCGCCGACTGCGCAGAAACAGCAGTAAGAGGCTGCACACAATGCCCAGGTGTAGTCCGCTCAGTGCCAGCACATGGGCCGCTCCCGTACCGGCGTATGCCGTCCGCAGCTCGGTGGTGAGCTGGCTCTTGTCGCCCAGCGTCATGGCTGCCAGCAGCGCGTAGGCATCGTTGGCAGCACCCGTGGCCTGATAGCGTTCAAGCAGCCGTTCGCGCTGATGTAGGAACCACAGTCGTGAGCGCAGCAGCAGTGGCAGCTCTCCTGCTTCCACCCCCACTTTCCGCCACTGCTTGTTTTTGGCCATGCAGCGGTCGAAGCCTCCGTGTTCTGCCGCTTCCACAGGGGCTTCCACCAACAATGCATCGCCTATGTGCAGGCGGTGGGCTTCCACCTTATTATATATATAGCACCTCAGCGGCCATTGACCGTCTGTGGTGAGCAGGTCGACGGCCACGGTGTGCGGCTTCTCCATGGGTGCCGAGGTGACAATCGCCTTGAAGGGCCGTTGGCACTGGCTGATGAACAGCGCATGGCGGTGCTGTTGGCGGTTGATGAGCAGCAGGCCAGTGATGGCCACGGCAGCGAAGATAGTTGCAGTCTGGACTTTAGCATGACGGTGCAACAGCAGGGCTGCCGCCGTGAGTGCGGCCAGGAGCACTCCGCCGACAGCACCAGCATGCCAGTGGGTTCCCGCAACGATGCCGACCATGAGGCAGCAGGCTACGGGCAGGAGGGGAGCCGATGTGGTGTTCAGGTGTTTTCCCAATATTATTTCTTGCGTATGAGTGTCAGTCCGTCGCGCAGGGGCAAGATGACCTTCTCAGTTCTTTCGTCGGATGCCACGAGGTTGTTGAAACGGCGTATGCCCAGTGTCTGCTGGTCGTGGTCGTAGGCAGGGTCGGCCACATGGCCGTCCCACAACGTGTTGTCGGCCAGGATGAATCCGCCGGGGGCCAGCACGGAGAGTGCCATTTCGTAGGCATCGATGTAAGTGCGCTTGTCGCCGTCGAGGAATGCCATGTCGAACGTGATGCCCAGTTGTGGTGCCTCCAAGATGGCATCGCCGATGATGAAGCGCACGCGGTCGGCCCAGGGCGAGTTCTCAATCCACGGGCGTGTGAAGTCTTCCTGCTCGTCGTTGATCTCATAGGTGTAGACCATGCCGCCGTCGTCGAGCCCTTCGGCCATGCACAGGGCACTGTAGCCACTGAATGTGCCCACTTCGAGAATGCGGCTGGGACGTATCATCCTGACCAGCATCTTCAGCAACCGTCCCTGTAGGTGGCCACTGGCCATGCGTCCGTGGAGCATGTGGACGTTGGTGGCGCGCCACAGGCGGTACAGGTAGTCCGGCTCAGGGTCGATGTGGGCCAGCAGGTAGTTGTCAAGGATGGGGTTCATGCTGTCAGTGCTTCAATGGCCAGCCGGTAGCTGTCGAGGCCGAATCCGCAGATGACGCCTTTGCAGACGGGCGACAGGTAGCTGTGGTGTCGGAACTCCTCGCGTGTGTGGACATTGCTTATGTGAACCTCTACGACAGGTGCCTTCAGCGAGCGGATGCAGTCGTGCAGGGCAATGCTGGTGTGGGTATAGGCTCCGGCGTTGAGCACGATGCCGTCGACCGTGAAGCCGGCCTCCTGCAGCTTGTCGATGAGCAGTCCCTCGACGTTGCTCTGGTAGTAGCTCAGCTCCACTTCGGGGTAGCGTGCCTGCAACTGGGGCAGGTACTGTTCGAACGACGAGGTGCCGTAGATGCCCGGTTCGCGCTGTCCTAAGAGGTTCAGGTTGGGGCCGTTGACGATGAGAATCTTCATGATTGCGGTTGGGTTTGTAATGATTTTGGCTACAAAAGTACAAAAAAAGTGCGGTCTTGCAAAAAAATATGCTTAATTTTGCGGTCGTATTCATTCTTGCATACCCACATGGACAAACCAGAAACCAACCCACAGGCTGTGCAGCTGAAGCGCGACTACCTGCGCTATCTGAAACTGCAGCGGGGCATGACAGGCAACACGCTCGACGCGTACAGCCGTGATGTCGACAAACTGCTGACCTTCCTCAACCGTGAAGGGCGCTATGTGCTCGACGTGGAGCTGGCCGACTTGCAGCAGTTTGCAGCCGGGCTGCACGACATCGGAATTGGTCCTCGCTCACAATGTCGCATATTGAGCGGTGTGAGGTCGTTCTATCGCTTCCTTGTTTTAGACGGACGTATGGAGCAAGACCCTACCGAACTGCTGGAGAGTCCCGTCCTGGGCGACCATCTGCCGGAATACCTCACGACGCAGGAGGTAGACCGGCTGGAAGATTCCATCGACCTGTCTTCGGCTGAAGGCCATCGCAATCGTGCCATCATTGAGGTGCTCTTCTCCTGTGGTCTGCGTGTCTCGGAACTGGTGGAACTGCGCCTTTCTCAGCTCTATGTGGAAGAACAGTTCCTGCGTATTATGGGAAAGGGCCGGAAAGAACGCCTGGTGCCCATCTCGCCCCGCGCTCTTCACGAATTGGAACTGTGGTTCATAGACCGTAACCAACTGAAAATAAAGCCAGGCGAAGAGGACTACGTGTTTCTGAATCGGCGCGGCCACCACTTGACGCGCACCATGATTCTCATCATGCTGAAACAGCAGGCCGTAGTGGCAGGTATTGAGAAGACCATTTCGCCTCATACGCTGCGCCACTCGTTTGCCACAGCCCTGCTCGAAGGCGGTGCCGACCTGCGTGTGATCCAGATGCTGTTGGGCCATGAGTCGATTGGCACCACCGAAATCTACACCCACATCACCAGTCAGGCCCTGCGCCGGACGGTGCTTGAGCATCACCCCCGTAACATGAAATAAAGTTCTGCTTTTTGAAGTGAGTGCGCGTAGCTGAAAGCGATTTTGTAAAGATAATTCATAGAAAAAAGCACTCTCCCGACGGGTGCTTCTGGAAGGAAGAAGGCGCAGAAAACAGATCTTTCGTGGTTCAGTGGCTTGCTGTTTTGGGGTCAGCAGGCAGCTAAACGCATTTAACTGAGGCTTAAACGCGCTTAACCAAGGCTTAAATGCGCTTAAACGAAGCCTCTCTTTCATCGAAGCCAAGCCTCAGTTGGGGCATAAAACAGCTGTTTTCGGGTAACTTGAAAGCCGTCGAAAACACAAACGTCTGATTAGCAGACGTTTACAAAACCGCTCATAATTCGCTCATTTGCGACCGATTGACCATTTGCTGGATTCAGAGCGAATCTCAGAAGGGTCGTTGTAAAGATTTTTCATAATAGTGCTACAGCCGTTTTCCACCATCCAAATTGACGCTGAACTGACGTAGAACCTGAAATCGTTGCTTTTTTCTGACTATTTATATGGTGGTATGAAGAAAAGTTTGTAATTTTGCAGGCTCGAAATGAAAATATTATTCAAATAACCATTAAAGCAATGACACTTAGAAACATTCTTGTGGCTGCCGTGATGCTCTTTGCTGGCACCACCGCCACGATGGCTCAGATGCAGATGCCGCCCATCCCCGTTGATGAGGCTGTGCGCATGGGCAAGCTCGAAAACGGGCTGACCTACTACATCCGCCACAACAACTGGCCCGAACAGCGGGCCGAGTTCTACATCGCTCAGCGTGTGGGCTCCATTCAGGAGAACGACGACCAGCGCGGACTGGCCCACTTCCTGGAGCACATGTGCTTCAACGGTACCGAACACTTCCCTGGCAACGACATTGTGAAGTGGTGTGAGACCATCGGTGTGAAGTTCGGACGCGACCTGAACGCCTACACGTCGATTGACCAGACCGTCTACAACATCTCGAATGTGCCCACCACCCGCGAGGGCATCGTCGACTCCTGTCTGCTCATCCTGCACGACTGGGCCGACGGTCTGCTGCTGCAGCCCGAGGAGATTGACAAGGAGCGCGGTGTGATTCATGAGGAATGGCGACTGCGCACCAGTGCCACCATGCGCATGCTGGAGCGCGACCTGCCCCAGTTGTATCCCAACTCGAAGTACGGCCACCGCATGCCCATTGGTCTGATGGAAATCATCGACAACTTCAAGCCCGAGGTGCTCCGTGCCTATTATGAGAAGTGGTATCGTCCCGACAACCAGGCCATCCTCGTGGTGGGCGATGTCGACGTGGACAAGGTGGAGCAGAAGATCAAGGATCTCTTTGGTGCCATCAAGATGCCGGAGAACCCCGCTCCCGTTGTGGTAGAACAGGTGCCCGACAATCAGGAGCCCATCTTCGTGGTCGACAAGGACAAGGAGATGCAGTACTCCATTGTGGAGATCATGTTCAAGAGCGACCCCATTCCCGAAGAGATGAAGTCGTCGATGCAGTATCTCATCATCGACTACCTGAAGAATGCCGCCATCGGCATGCTCAACGACCGTATGGCTGAGCTGGCACAGAAGCCCGACTGCCCCTTCCTGCAGGGATCGGCAGGCTACGGCCGCTATCTGCTGTCGAAGTCGAAGGATGCCTTCGAACTCAGCGCACTGCCCAAGGAGGGCATGACCGAGCAGGCCGCCAGTGCCGTTCTCACCGAGGCACGCCGTGCCCTGCAGTTCGGATTCACTGCCACCGAGTACCAGCGCTACAAGCAGAACTTCCTGAGCCAGCTGGACAAGCAGTACTCCAACAAGGAAAAGCGTTACAACTCGCAGTTCGTGAAGGAGTATGTGAACCACTACTTAGACAAAGACCCCATCCCGTCGATTGACTTCTACTATGAGAACATGAAGCAGATCGTGCCCATGCTGCCCCTCGAGTTCGTGAACCAGGCGATGCAGGGACTCATGGCCGACAAGGACTCGAACCTCGTGGTGCTCAACATGAACCAGG
>JAEEGG010007733.1_pt1 | contig 24643 bp, 2 predicted proteins | sample 9134161 | NCBI WGS metagenome assembly JAEEGG01 (sample SAMN16246543, study PRJNA631951) | gut metagenome | biome: gut microbiome; feature: rumen; material: CR-attached | host: Bos | place: Iran: Karaj | collected 2018-10
GCCGATGAGAGCGAATTGGATAAGGTCAATTTAGAAGACAAGAGCTACTATGTGGTGCGCAGCAATGACGACTGGCTGAAGTTTAGGGAACTGGTGAAAAAGGCTGCCGGTGCCAAGGATGTCAATGCTATCTTGGATGCCGATATTACTGTCTCGGAGCCCGTGGGCTTGAGTAACTGGCCCTATCGCGGAACCTTCCATGGCAACGGTCATACGGTGACCCTTAATATCGACTGGGGCGAACAAGACTATGCAGCCATATTCCCCATGGTGAAGGATGTCACGGTGAGAGACGTGTATATAGAAGGTAATGTCAAGGGCGGCCAGCACACAGCCACCATCGTGGGCTTAGCCTTGGGCAAAAGTACGATTACCATCGAAAGAGTAAAGGTATATACCAGAGTTACTACCACTAAGCAATATGCCGGCGGATTTATAGGCCATTGCGGTAATGCCGATGTCTTCATAAACGACGGCATGAGCTATGGTTACATCTATAGCTCAGGCAGCGGTGAGAGAGTTGCCGGTTCCATCATCGGATGGGGACATAACGGTGGCAGCTGGACCATGCACCGTGTCTATGAATACGTTTCTTTTGGTTCTGAAATCAACCATGCGGGGTTCTCCTATTGGAACGCAGCTGGTGAGGGCGGCTATGACCGCTGCGTATGGGGATATAATGGCAATAGTACCCTTTGTCTCTCTTACCACGACTGGGGAGAGATGCGGTCGGACTGTAAGAATATCTCTACATGGTCAGTGCCTGACAGGATGAATGCTGAGAAGGAAGGCTCCTGGATAGGAGACAATACTGTTCACCCCGTTATGGAGGTCTATAAGCCTGAAGTCTCTTTCGAGACCTATGAGATGGTGCCTGGCACGAAGAGCGGCGAGGAGGGCATGCTGAAGATTCCCTTCTCGTGCGATCAGGCTGTGAAGTGGATAGATGCAAGCTATACCGATGAGGACGGCAATACGAAGAAACTGGAGCGCATCACGCTTCCCAAGAACACCTATGCCGGTTTCATCATGGTGCCTGCCACCGAGGCTCACAAGAACCTGAAGTTCGAGGTGAAATTATACGTGGGCAGTCTCTCGGTTGTCTATAATGCCAAGGACGATGCCGTGATGCACAACCCGCGTCTGTTGAGGGCCGACATGCTGGGTCTGAACACCCTGCAGCAAGAGGGGGGCAAGGCGAACCTTGCCGATGCCGGCGCCGTGCAGCTGAAGTGGATGACCAAAGCCCCGAAGCAGAAAGACGTGGTCAGCAGCGACCAGTTCACCGTGCTGCGCTCGTTGTCTGGCAAGGTGGAGGACTTCGAGGCAATCGGTTCGGTGATACTCAGCGAGCAGGACTCCGTCTATAACTATAAGGACAGCACGCTCATCGGACAGCTGACAGCCGACATGATCGACAAGTCACTCGGCATACCGCTGGTGCGCTACTGCGTGGTGCGCGGCGCGACCCAGCAACTGTGGGGGCTCAGCCATAATCCGGCAGCAGCCTTCGCGCAGCCCCAGATGGCCACCCTCGAACTGCTGAAACCCAAGGCGGCGAAAGCTGAGTGGAGCGACAAGACCGGACGCAAGGTGAAGGTGACGTGGACCTATGAACCCAACGACCAGAGCCATAACTACGTGTGGGACAGCCGGGCTGAGATGCGATTAGAGGTGATGACCTATCGTAGCGACGGCTCGCCCATCGACACCATCAGACAGGTGCTCAGCGATGACCAGATACAGGCAGGAGCCTTGGAGCTGGCCCTCAACCGCTCGTGCGCCAGCTACAAGATGCACCTTGTGGCCGAGGCCAAAGAGTCGCCAATAGGCAAGGGACAGGGAGAAATCTTTGTGGCAATCAACAGTCTAGAGGATTACACTACCTATGCTACCAAAGTCTATAGAAAAGGTAAGGGATTGATTGGCAAGGCCATTCCCAATGCCATCATGACCGCCGACATCTCACTTGTTAACGATGCTGATGCCTCCCACTATCTGGGCTATAACTTCGGTACAGGTCCTGGCAAACCCTTTTCTGGCAACTTCAACGGCAACGGACATACGCTCACCATCTATTTCCCCGATGCTGACAATTTGCCGGGGATGGCCCCGATTATGCACGCTGCCAACGGAGCCGTGATCTGTAATCTGACCACTTCGGGTGTTATGAAGCCCAATCAGCTGTATGCCAGCGGCATCGTGGGATATGTGGACGAGGGCATGGTGTTCATAGAGAACTGTCGATCAGTGATGGCCATCCAGACAAAGCTCAAAAGGGCTAAAGCTGCTGTAGGCGGTGTGGCGGGCTACTGTGCCGCAGGCGCCAGCCTGATGGTGAGCAACACCCTGTCGGCTTACGGGTTCGGTCCGAGTAATGTGAATGTAGGTAGCGTTTCGGGATTTGTAGGAGAATGTGGCAACAATGCGTTCACCCTCATCTCGAACAGCTATGAGAATCGTTCTATAGATTACGCCTCGCTGAGCGGCGATTACGGAAAATGCTATTCCTTCGTAGGAAGCAACGACGTGCTGAACACGGTAGTGCAGGACTCATGGTACAAGTCGGACCATGACGTCTATCAGGGCAAGAGGAGCGACAAATCTCCCGACAACTGGGGATGGCGGGACGGCTATCCTGCCGTAGAGCAGAAACAGTTTACGAAGGCCGACACCCTGCACAGGATAGAGGTCACGTTGCCTGCCGACAAGTTCTACTACGAGAACCTGGGCCATATCGACCAGAAATCGCTTCAGGTGCAGACCCTGCCCACCTCGGCCCTGCTCACCTGGGCCAACGAGACCGACGAGCCGGTTGACTACTACGAGGTGTGGCGTAAGGACAAGTCTTCCTCTAACGCGGAAGAGAACGGCGGTTGGAAACTGCTGAAGAGCCAGATCACCGAGATGCAGTATGAGGACAAGCAGACCTCGCCCGTACACCAATACATATATAAGGTGCGCGGCGTGACCAGCTGCGAGGGTAATCACTACGACGAGACCGAAGAGGTCGATGGCATGTGCTATCAGACGGCCTCTGTGGAGGGCCACCTGCGCTTCCTCGACGGCACTGGCATACCGGGCAAGAAGGTTGTGACCAAGGTGAACGACCAGGAGGTGATATCCACTACCGACGAGAGCGGCTACTTCCGCCTGAGCAACCTGCCCTACGTCAACAGCAGCGAGACCAGCTATCAGCTGAGTGTCGAGGGCATCATGAATCAGGAGCCCCTGACCGTCAGCTTCGGCACTGCTCCCGGCGACAACGTGGTAAAGAACCGCGTGATCGAGGTGAAAAACAGCGTGAAGCTCTCGGGCAACGTGACATACGAGGGCACGAGCATCCCTGTGCAGGGCGTGTCGTTCAAGGTCGATGGCTATGAGGTGCATAGCGCCAGCGGACGTGTGACCACCAACCATGAAGGCAAGTTCGCCTTCCGCATCCTTCCGGGCGACCACGACAGCATTCAGGCCGTGAAAGACGGACACGTGTTCTCGCGCAACGGCTTCTATCACGCCAAGGACAACGACCCTGACACGCAGAAAGCCTACAGCATCACCATCGACAATGCCGAAGTAAAGTTCTACGACCAGACCCGTGTGAAACTTATCGGGCGCGTCGTGGGTGGCAAGACCGAGGGCGAAAAGCCCCTTGGCAACGCCCTGTCGAAGAACAACCTGGGCGACGACCTACAGATGGTCTTCACCTTAGAGGGCGACAACGCCTCGCGACTGGTGTTCGACATCAATGACCGCGACAAGACCACGCGCGACGAGGTGTTCCTGCATGAGCAGGCCAACAATAATGATAAGAAATACGAATACAAAACCAAGGTGCACACCACCATCAACCGCATGGTGGTCACGCCCGACCCCTATACGGGCGAATACGAGGTGCTGCTGCCACCCGTGAAGTGGAAGATTCAGCAGATCACCGCCAAGGGCTACCCCACGCTGTTCCAGGACGGACAGGTGGGCGACGTGCTCGATCTCACGGACTCCATCACCCTGCACATCGACACCCTTAAAGGCGCATGGGAGACCGTGGGCTACGGCCAGAAAAAGGACAAAGTGGTGGAGAAATACCACGCCAAGTACAGCCGCATCTATCACTCGCCCGTGCTCATAGAGTACAAGCAGCAGGGCTTTGCCAACTTCGATTTCTTCGGCGACCAGTATTATTCGTTCAAGAACATCTCGGGCGACAAGGAGAAGCTGACACTGGCCTACGGCACACGCAAGCAGAACTGGCCCAAGGGCAAGCGCGACTCGCTCGACACCAAATATACGTTCGGCTACCCCGTGTTCAGCATCGACAAGAAGTATCCGCTATGGATCTCAGCCTCGGAGAAATATTACTATAATAATAATGTGAAGAGCGACACCGTCGATGTGGTCAGTCTGCCCGGCGGTCTGGTGACCATCCACAACGGCATGGTCGGTGCACTGCACCGCGACACCGTGCGGCTCGACTCGCTGGGTCAGGGTACCTACGTGATGGATATAGCACAGAAGCCCTACCTGCTCACGGGCAAGGATGCCCTGCAGACCATGACCATGACACTGCTCATGGACGGTACCCACTATGAGGCCGAGCCCCTGAAGGGCTATGTGCTGCAGGTGAAGCGCGCCACCGGGGCAAAGGACATCCTGAGCTACTCGACGCCGCAGCTCCTCGACGTGCTGCGCGACCCGCCCGGCGGCAAGTCGAAAGCCACGCTCTCCAAAGGCTCAACACTGAAGTACACCTACACGATGGACATGAAGTGGAGTGCCGGACTGAGCATCAACCTGGGCATTGGCACAGGTCTGAACACCTTCACCGGCGTGGTGGCTGCACCCATGGGTGTGGGCGGCGTGGCCGGCTTCGACAACGGTACTGAGAACCACGTCAACACCTCCATCGACCTGGTGTGGTCGGGCAGCGGACAGCGTGCCTTCACCTACACCATGACGGCCAAGGAAGACATCTCGACCAGTGCCGACCCGATGCTCATCGGTGCCGACGGCGACCTCTATATCGGTGTCAACCAGAACATCGTCGTGTCGCCGGCTACGGCCATTCGCGCCATCCCCGACAGCGTGTTCCGACTGATAGGCGGACAGCTGGCATCAGGACGCACGGTGGAGATTGCACAGGGATTGGACAACAACAACAAGCTGCTCCACTTGGTGCGCGACGAGGTGGTGACCTACGGGCCGGTGCTCAACTCCACCTTCATCCACTCGCAGCACTACATCATGAAACAGCTGCTGCCCGAACTGACAGAGCAAATCCGTTCGCTCATGTTCACTGGCACAGAGAGCGAGGCACAGGCTCAGGCCAACGCCACGAACAAGCCGGTCTATCTCTCACTTGTCGATAAGGACAACGAAGACTTTGGCACGAAATACAAGATGATTCTGCCCCCCGAAGCAAGTCCTGAGACCGTGGACGAGGTGGCCCGCTATCAGCAGACGATGGTGAAGTGGGTGGAGATGATTGCCCAGAACGAGCGCGAGAAGCTCAGTGTGGGCAGGAGCGACCTGGTGAAGAACTTCGATGTAGATGGTGCTTCGGCACTGAACTACAGCGAGACGTTCCAGAGCGACTACTCGCTGACCAACTCGTTCGTGAGCCCCATCACCGCCGGAACGGCAGGCTACTTCGACAATTCTGCAGGCGACGGACTGGCCGGGGCAGCTGCCATCGTGGGTCCCGTGGTGGCCAAGCTCTTAGGAAGCATCCTCAAGGGCTCTGCTGGGAAAAAGGATACAGGAGCCGGAAGAGATGGAGTGAGTGTCAACATCGAGTGCGTGGGCTTCGTGTTCAAGTTCGGACTCGTGCCGGCTGTGAGCTTCGGCGTGACACCCAAGGACACCAAGACAAAGTCGTATAGCCGCACCGAGAGCTTCGCCATCAGCATGGACAGGCGCAGCCACCTGAACTTCGACGTCTATCGCGTGAAGAGCATGGTCGATAACCTGGAGAGCAGCAACGAGCTCGACGTGTTCTATAACAACAATTTCAACAATCTCACCGATTACAACATCGACCACATGAAGGCTGGGATCGATGTGAGGAATTTCAGCTATCCGCGCAGCTTCGTCTATCGCACCCGTGGCGGCGCTACCTGCCGTCCGTGGGAGGGCGAGCGCAAGACCCTCTTCCATCAGGAGAGCACCATCCTCGACGAGCGCACGAAGAAGATTGAGAACCCCGTCATCAAGATGGACCGCCAGAGCCTGAGCGGCGTGCCCTTCGGCGAACCCGCTCGCTTCAAGCTCTATCTGACCAACGAGAGCGAGCAGCCCGAAATCGCCCATCCCTTCTTTAATCTCTATCAGAAAGAGACAGCCAATCCCGACGGTGCCAAGATGATGATCGACGGCATGCCGCTCACCGGCAACACGCGCACCATAGAGGTGCATCCGGGACAAGTGACGGAGAAGACCCTCGAGGTCTATGCCGGCGAGAAGTTCGACTACGAGGGACTGAAGATAGGTCTCATCTCATTGGACGACGTGAACACCTATCAGGAGGTGGCCTTCGACGTACACTACCTGCACACAGCAGGCAACATCACCATCACCACGCCTGGCGACAAGTGGATCATGAACTGCGACGCGCCCTTCGAGGAGGGCATGGGCTGGTACCTGCCTGTGGTCATCGGCGGCTTCGACAAGAACCAGCATAACTTTGACCATATTGAGTTCCAATACAAGGAGACCACACGCGGCGACGACTACTGGACTAACCTCTGTGGCTACTATGCCGACAGCACGCTCTACCGCGCCGCCAGCGGCACGAAGGCCATGATTCCTGAGAACGGCAACATCGTCACCCGTTTCTTCGGAGAAGGACAGGAGATGGAGAAGGGCTACGACCTGCGCGCCGTACTCTTCTGCAGGAACGGGAATGCGTTCCTCACCAGCGAGTCGAAGGTGCTCAGCGGCGTGAAGGACACGCGTCGCCCGCAGCTCTTCGGTTCGCCCGAGCCCAAGAGCGGCATTCTATGGGCTGGCAGCAACATCATCTTCGACTTCTCCGAGGATATAGAGTATAACTATCTGCAGGCCACCACCAACTTCGATGTGGTGGGCGAGACCAACGAGACGGCCATTCAGGAAGCCCCGTCGCTGCAGTTCACTGGCAACGGCTATGCCCGCTCGCAGGCCAACCGCAACTTCAGCAACAAGAACGTCACCATCGAGATGATGATCAAACCAGACGAATCCGATGAGGCCATGCCCCTCTTCTCGCACGGCACTGAGGGCAGGTATCTGCAGCTGTGGCTCCGTGCCGACAAGTATCTGTCGGTGGTCATTGAAAACGGTGACAGACCTTACGTCTTCCAAAGCGACAAGCCGCTGAAAGGTACTGGCTTCCAGCGTGTGGCACTCGTGCTTGACAAGGAGCGCAAGCAGGTCATGCTCTATGGCGACGAGCTGATAGGCAAGTGGGACAGCGTGAGCTACAACGGCTACGGACCGCTGGTGTTCGGATATGCCAGTACCATCAATTCGGGCCAAGACTTCTACTACAAGGGACGCATGCTGCAGGCCCGCCTGTGGTACCGCGCACTCGACCTGGCCACACTCAACCGCTACGGCAATAAGCTGCTCACCGGCTACGAGTTAGGACTCGTGGACTACTACCCCATGAACGACGGTCGCGGCAACGAGGCCAAAGACCTGTCGCAGGGGGGCCACCTGATGCTCCACGGGGCTTCATGGGCACAGCCGGAAGGCATGTCGCTGAAAATAGATGCCAACGAGACACGCAAGGCCGGACAGTTCAAAGGACTACGGCTGCGCCACGACCTCTTCCAGCGCGACGACGAACAGGACTACACACTCATGTTCTGGTTCAAGACGGCACAGGAGAACGGTACACTCTTGGCCAACGGATCGGGTCATGCCGACGAAGAGGGAGCCGCCAGCAAGTTCTTCATAGGCTTTGAGGGCCACACACTGAAGTATCGCTCCAATGGTCGTGAGTTCGCCTTAGGCGACATCCTCTGCGACAACAGCTGGCACCACTATGCCATGACCGTGAACCGTTCGCGCAACGTGGCCACCATCTATGTTGACAATGAAGCAAAGGCACAGTTTGCCACCGACTCGTTGGGCGGCATGGTCGGCACACGCTTCTACCTCGGCAACATGGTGTGGCAAAAGCAAGGCCAGTCGGAAGTGCTGCAGGACAATGCCCTGACGGGCCACATCGACGGACTAGCCCTCTTCGAGCAGGCCCTGCCCACAACGCTCATCAAGCGCTATGCCACGAAGTCGCCCGGCGGTGAAGAGCGCGGACTGCTGGTCTATATGGACTTTGCCCGTCAGGAACAGCAACAGGCCGGCGGACTCGCCCTGGAGCCCAACGCCCTGAGCCAAGTGGTGAAGCGCGACAACGACGGCAACGACACCGGCAAGCGCGACAGCGTGTTTGTCAATCCGGTGAGCGACATCTTGGCGCACATCGATCCCACTATAGGCGCTCCTGTCCAGGCATACGAGAAACTGCGCAAGCTCAACTTCAGCTTTGTGGGACGCGACAACCAGCTCATGGTGAACATCGACGAGCAGGACACCCGCATCAACAAGCGCAACGTCTATGTCACGCTGAACAGCATACCCGACAAGAATGGCAACTTCATGGCATCGCCTGCCACGGTGTGTTTCTTCGTGGACCGCAACCCGCTGAACTGGTACTTGTTCGGCAAGAAACGCAAGCTGACCATACAGGCCGGACAGGACTTCAATGTTAAAGCCACCATCTTGAATGAAGGCGGCAAGGCTCATACCTACAGGATTGAGAATCTGCCCAACTGGCTCACTGTCGATAAAATGAGCGATGTGGTCGATGCACAGAGTGAAGACGAAATCACCTTCACCATCAGCAAGGATCTGGAGCCCGGCTTCTACGACCAGATTATCTACCTCACCGACGAAGAAGGCATGACAGACCCCATGTATCTGGAACTGACCGTAGAGGGACAGAAGCCCGAATGGGCCGTAGCGCAAGACATGAAGCGCTACTCCATGAACATTGTGGCACAGGTCTATGTGGGCAACACGCTCGTCACCGATGAACGCGACATAGTGGGCGTGTTCGACGAGGACGGACGCTGCATGGGTGTCAGTGCGGTGAAGAACGAAGCCGGCTCCAACAGAAGCTTGCTCTTCATGACCGTCTATAACGACACTACCGAGACCACCCAGCTGTTCTTCAGACTGTGGCATGCCGCTACGGGCAAGACGATGTTGCTGTCGCCATCGCAAATCATCGACTTTGGCGATCAGGCCATCGTGGGCACTGTCAACGATCCCGTTCATCTTCGTGCCGATGACATGTATATGCAGAAGATTGCCCTCGCAAAGGGCTGGAACTGGGTGTCGTTCAACGTCTATAACGCCAAGTTCGAGAACCTCTCGAAGGTGCTCGGCGGATTCAATTGGCAAGAAGGCGACATGCTCACCGAGGACACCGAGGGCCTCACGCTTGTCTATAAGGGCAAGAAGTGGATCAGCTCCACAGGCGCGAACATCAAGGACATTGCGCTCTCGCAGCGCCACTGCTACCGTGTGATGGTGCAGAACACCCATGAGATAGACATCTGGGGAAGGGCCTACGAGAGCTTGAAGGACCGCACCGTCACCGTGGCAAAGGGCTGGAACAGCATAGGCTACACGCCTCTCGTGAACCTGCCTGTGACAACGGCCCTGACCGACTACTTCGACGAGGCCACACCTGGCGACGTGGTGAAGAACCAGCATGAGTTTGCCATGTTCGTGACCGACGGTAAGGGTAGCGGTGAGTGGATGGGCAACTTGGAATACATGAAGCCGGGCGAAGGATACATGTTCTACCGACAGAAGAAGGACACCGTGAGCTTCGCCTATCCCTTCTACGAGCCTGGAACGGCCTTCATCGACTATAGCAGGGCTCCTAAGCGTGCCGTGCGCTTTGCTACTACCATGACCGTGGTGGCTGAGGCAACGGGCATCGCCCTGGAGGAAGGCGACCGCCTGGTGGCCTACGCCGGAGGCGAGGAAGTAGGGGAAGCCGTCCTGTATTCTGCGATACATTCGCAGAACACCCAGCAGCCATCGCTCACTCAGCAGCAGCCGCTCTTCTTCCTGAGCATCGCTGGCGACGTGGAGGCACCGCTCTCCTTCGCCATCATACGCGACGGAGAGACCATTGCCACCACTGGCGAAATGATGACTTACGAAGCCAACGGCATCAGTGGCTCGCCCGCTCAGCCCACGCAGATCAGCTTCGTCAAGACCGACAAGCTGCCCCAGCAGGGATGGTACACTCTCGACGGCATCAAACTGCCGACGGCACCGAAGCGCAGTGGCGTATATCTCTATAACGGAAAGAAACAAGTGATTCAGTAATTCATAATGATGATGAAAACAGTAAAGATACTGATGACGGTGGCAGCCCTCGCAACGGTGTGGGGCTGCTCCACCGCCACCGATGAACAAACCGGAACTGAAAACGGGCTGGCCACCACCATGCCGCCATCCGCAGGCTATACATTCGAACATGCCGACAGACCGGCATGGGGAGTTGACCTGACTGGCAACGATGCTGCCCCCGACTGGGGAAACTTCAATATGTCGCTCTACGAGAACTCCATGTACGTGTTGGTGACGCTACAGGACGAGCTGGCAGCCCATGCAACAGAGGCCGACCGCATGGCGGTGTTCATTGGTGGTGAGCGCAGAACGCAATTGGCCGTTCCCAACTTCTACGACGACGGTGCCGTGCGTTACGTATTGCGCATCTACGGCAACAGCACCGACCGCAATGTGAGGTTCACCCTCCAGTACTACAGCGTAGCGCTGAAACAACTCTTCTCCATTGGGACGGAAGAGAAGTTCGTGCCTGAGTTCACTTATGGCAACATCAAGGACTTCGTGCCGCCCCTGCTCAAAGGATGCAAGAAGTTTCCCGTGCAGAACCAGCTGACGGTCAGCCTGCCCGACCAGCCCCCCTTCACCCCTGACAACAACGACCTCGTAGCTGTCTTCGTGGGCGACGAATGCCGTGGCGTGGGAGTCGCCGGAAAGCCGTTCAACGTGTTCCGCACGTCAGAAACAGAAAAGCTGACACTGCGCTACTACAGTGTGCAGCAGGCAGGCATCTACACCATGGCGCAGACCGTCACTGCCGAGACCGACATCACGCTTGCCTTCTGATTGTTTCTTTCACACACTTAATAAGACAGTTAGAAAAAAAATGACGGACATCATTGAAAGCATAGCCGAGAGCTTCCGCAACAATCTGATAGTTGAAGGCCGCTATCAAATGATTCTCGACGGTCTGCAGGTGACCCTGCTCATCACCCTCTTTGCCACGATCTTAGGCACGCTGTTAGGCGGACTGATCTGCTGGATGCGCATGAGCCACCGCGCATGGCTGCGGCAGACGGCCAAGGTGTATATCGATCTGATGCGGGGCACGCCGGTGCTGGTGCTGCTCATGCTGATGTATTATGTGGTGATGGCTCCGCTCAACACGACGGGCATCGTCGTGGCCATCGTCACCTTCGCCCTAAACACGGCGGCCTACGTCAGCGAGATGCTGCGCACCACCATTCAGGGCATCGACCGTGGACAGACAGAGGCGGGACTGGCCTTGGGCTTTACGCAACGGCAGACGTTCTTCCGTATCGTGCTGCCACAGGTGGTCAAGGCGGTCATGCCCGTCTATCAGGGCGAGGTAATCAGTCTGCTGAAGGGCACGAGCATCGTGGGCTACATCGCCGTGGCCGACATGACACGCGCCTCCGACCTGATACGCTCACGCACGTTCGATGCTTTCTTCCCTCTCATCCTGACGGCCATCATCTATTTCGTCGCAGCCTGGCTCATCGGCCTGCTGCTCCAGTCGCTGGTGCAGCGCAAGCGCATGAAGGCTGTCGTGGCATCGGTGCTGCTGCTCCTGATGGGGCTGGCCGGCTATGACACAGAACATACGACAGCAACGACTGTTGCCGATACCGACGTGCCGCCCGTCTTCAAGGCGCTGAAGGGCAAGCGCGTGGCCGTCATCGTGGGCAGCATACAGGACATCGCCGTCACCGACATGGCACCCGATGCCGACATCCTGCGCATGACCAGCGTGACCGACCTCCTCGCGGCCTTGGACAAAGGCAAGGTTGACGTGGCGGGCAGCGAGAGCCTGACGATGCATTTCTGCAGGGAGGTGGCCGACAAGGTTGACTCCATAGGCACCGGACTGCCCCCCATCCCCATAGCAGCCTGCTTCCGCAAGGACAACAGCGCCTTGCAGCAGGACTTCAACAGCTTTCTGGCCGAGATACGCCGCGACGGCACCTATCAGAAGATATACGACCGCTGGCAACGCTCCGAGGATCCCTCGGCCATGCCCATTCCCGAGCAGCGCGGCACAGGCCGCACCCTGCGCGTGGCCACCTATCCCGCCATGCCGCCCTTCAACTTCATCTCTTCGGGACAGCCGTCGGGCTTGGAACCGGCCCTGCTCACCGAGTGGGCCAACCGGCGCAACTGGCAGCTGGAGTACCTCGTGATGGACTTCGCCGCACAGATTCCCGCCGTGCAGACCGGCAAGGCCGACATGGCCCTGGGAGCTATCAGCATCACCGAGGAGCGACAGAAGCAGGTGCTCTTCTCCGACGGCTACATCGACTCCCACATCGTGCTCATCACCCGGAAGGGCGAAAGTCTCACCCCCGCTCCCGTTCCTGAGGAAGAGGAGAGCAACGGCCTTGTCTGGGGCGCGGCGCTCCTGATGATCATCATAGCAGGTGGCGCATGGTTCATGATTCGTCGCAAGCGCCACGCCGTGTCGCAACCGGCACCGCTCGTTCACGAGGAGACACAGGATCAGAGCATGCTGTCAGTCGTCCATCTGCGGAAGAGCTACGGCACGTTCGACGTGCTGCGCGACATCACTGCCGACATCCATCACGGCGAGGTCATCTCCATCATCGGTCCCTCCGGCACGGGCAAGAGCACCTTCCTGCGCTGTCTGAACCTGCTGGAGCAGCCCACGGGCGGCAGCATCGTCGTCGATGGAGAGGACATCCTTGCCAAGGGCTATCCCGTCAACAAACTGCGGCAGAAGATGGGCATGGTGTTTCAGTCGTTCAATCTCTTTGAGCACAAGACGGTGTTGGAGAACGTCATCTTCGCCCCTTGCCAGCTGCGCCATGAGCCTGTAGAGGCCGCACGCGAGGAGGGACTGGCCCTGCTCCGCAAGGTGGGACTGGCCGAGAAGGCCGACGTCTATCCCTCGAGCCTTTCGGGCGGACAGAAGCAGCGCGTGGCCATCGCCCGTGCCTTGGCCATGAAGCCGGAGGTCATTCTCTTCGACGAGCCTACCTCGGCACTCGACCCCACGATGGTGGGCGAGGTGCTCAGTGTCATCCGTCAGCTGGCACAGGAGGGCATGACCATGCTCATCGTCACCCACGAAATGAAGTTCGCCCACGACGTGTCAACACGCATCTTCTTCATGTACGACGGCTATATCCACGAGGACGGCTCGCCCGCACAAATCTTCGAGAACCCCGTCCACAGCGCCACCAAGGCGTTCATACAGCGCATCCGTAAGGAGGTGTTCGAGATAGGCGGTCCCGACTTCGATTTCCTCGGCATGCACTCCACCGTCAGCGCCTTCTGTCATAAGTATGGCATCGCGGAGAAGCAGGATACGGCAGACCGCCTGATCGACCAGATGCTTGCCGGTGCGATGGCCGCCTACCGCCCCATCACCGTGCGCATCACCCACAGCGAGCTGTCGGGCATCACGGCGCTCGACTTCATGGTGGAGAAGATGACGGCAACGCCACTGACCGACGCGCACCGCAAAGAGCTCTCGCGTGAGTGCCGTCAGATTGTGGAGGAACCCACCAAGCGCGGCTTCCGTGTGAAGCTCATCATATAAGACAGACTCCCAGTAATTCCCAGCAAGTCCCAGCTCCCCTCTGTCTAAATAAGGCGCTCAAAAAATGAACGTGAAAAAGTGACAAAGTAGGTTTTTTTAACACTTTTTCGGGCGGTTTGTAGCCGGTTTCGGGTGTTCTTTTTCAGAAGAGTCTGTTCTTTTTGTTGTATTTTTGCCGTTTTTCCGCTCCTATTTTGACTGTTTTCCTTTGAAATGACAGTTGGATAATCACCCTTTTTCGGCAAAACTGCACCAGGTTTGCGCCAAAATCACGATGCGATTTTGGTGCAATCACGTTGCGATTTAGGCTATTTCGTCTTACGATCTAACCTAAACGGTGCGACCGTCTATGCTAAACCCTGTTGTGAACTAACCTAAACCGTTGGAAATGCCTGTGTGAAAGCGGGTTACGCACGGTGTGTTTTGTAATCTGCTGAGTGCCAGATAGTTGAAAAGTGCTCAAAACTCGCAAATTTCAAGGCGATTGACCATTTGCTGCATGATTCGCAAGTTTTGAGGAGGCAGTTGTCTAAATAAGCTCCATTTTTGGCGTTTTCATCGGTATTTTATTTGTTTTCGATGAAATGGGCGTTTTTTTTAAATATTTGACTTTGTCTTTTGGGGTTTCAGCGAATCTGGTGTTCATGCATGCGCGTTGCGAACAGTTAATATTAGTCAGAACCTTTGTTGTTTCATACATTTTTTGTATTTTTGTCGCCGAATATCATTAAAAGGTGAAAGATATGAAAACTAAACAGTTCAACCTACAAGAAGGAAAACAGTGGCAACTGCGGAAGTTGTTGCTGCTGGCGCTGCTGGCTATGGTTCTGCCTCAAGGGGCATGGGCTGCCGATGAGAGCGACTTGGATAAGGTCTATTTAGAAGACAAGAGCTACTATGTGGTGCGCAGCAATGACGACTGGCTGAAGTTTCAGACAATGGTGAAAAAGGCCGCCGGCGAGAAAGATGTCAATGTCATCTTGGATGCCGATATAACAGTCTCGCAGCCTGTGGGCATGAGTAACTGCCCCTACCGTGGCACCTTCCATGGCAACGGTCATAAGGTGACCCTCAATATCGACTGGGGCAATAATGACTATGCAGCCATGTTCCCCATAGTGAAGGATGTAACGGTGAGAGACCTGTATGTAGATGGTACTGTCAGAGGCGGTCAGTACTCATCCTCAATTGTGGGAACTGCCATTGGCCAGCCTACGATTACCATCGAAAGAATAAGGGTATCAGCTAATGTCTATTCCAGCAAAGAATTTGCCGGTGGCATCATTGGCTTTAGCAGTTTTGCCTCAGTCGTCATCAATGACTGTATGAGTTTTGGCGGCATCTATTTTTCTGTAAACTCCAATATTAAATATGCAGGTGCCATCATCGGAATAGGATATAGCACCAATTGGACCATGCACCGTGTCTATGAATACGTTTCTTTTGGTTCCGGAATCCATTTTATGGGGTTCTCCTTTTATGGCCATCCTGTTGTAACTTCTTATTCCGCATGGGGAACCAATAGCAATAGTACCCTTTGTCTCTCCCGCCACAACTGGTCAGAGGTGAATGCAGACTGCAGGAATATCTATTCCGCGGATGTGCCTGCCAGAATGAACGTTGAGAAGGAAGGCTCCTGGATCGATGACGGTATAGTTCACCCCGTTATGGATGTCTATCGGCCCGACGTCTCTTTCGAGACCTATGACATGGTGCCCGGCACGAAGAGCGGCGAGGAGGGCAAGCTGAAGATCCCCTTCTCGTGCGATCAGGCTGTGAAGTGGATTGATGCGAGCTATATTGACGAGAACGGTAATACGAAGAAACTGGAGCGCATCACGCTCCCCAAGAACACCTATGCTGGTTTCATCACGGTGCCTGCCACCGAGGCTCACAAGAACCTGAAGTTCGACGTGAAGCTCTACGTGGGCAGTGTCTCAGTTGCCTATAATGCCAATAACGATGCCGTGATGCACAACCCGCGCCTGTTGAGGGCCGACATGCTGGGTCTGAACACCCTGCAGCAACAGGGAAACAAGGCTAACCTTGCTGATGCCGGCGCCGTGCTGCTGAAGTGGACAACCCAATCCCCGAAACAGAAAGACGTGATAAGCAGCGACCAGTTCACCGTGCTACGCTCGTTGACTGGCAAGGTGGAGGACTTCGAGGCAATCGGTTCGGTGATACTCAGCGAGCAGGACTCCGTCTATAACTATAAGGACAGCACGCTCATCGGACAGCTGACCGCCGACATGATCGACAAGTCACTCGGCATACCGTTGGTGCGCTACTGCGTGGTGCGCGGCGCGGCCCAACAGCTGTGGGGGCTCAGCCATAATCCGGCAGCAGCCTTCGCACAGCCCCAGATGGCCACCCTGGAACTGCTGAAGCCAAAGGAGGCGAGGACGGAGTGGATCGACAAGACCGAACGTAAGACGAAGGTGATCTGGGACTATGAACCCAACGACCAGAGCCACAACTACGTGTGGGACAGCCGGGCCGAGATGCGATTAGAGGTGATGACCTATCGTCGCGACGGCTCGCCCATCGACACCGTCAGACAGGTGCTCAGCGATGACCAGATTCAGGCAGGAGCCATGGAACTGACCCTCAACCGCTCGTGCGCCCTCTACGATCTGCACCTTGTGACCGAGGCCAAAGAGTCGCCAATAGGCAAGGGACAGGGAGAAATCTTTTATGAGATCAACAGTACGCAGGCTTACACCACCTATGCTACCAAAGTCTATCAAAAAGGTAAGGGACTGATTGACAAGGCCATTCCCAATGCCATCATGACCGCCGACATCAGACTTTTTGAAGACGAGGATGCCACCCACTACCTGGGCTATAACTTCGGTACAGGTCCTGGCAAACCCTTTTCTGGCAACTTCAACGGCAACGGACATACGTTCACCATCTATTTCCCCAATGCAGTCAATCTGCCGGGGATGGCCCCGATTATGCACGCTGCCAACGGAGCCGTGATCTGTAATCTGACCACTGCGGGTAGCATGGAGCCCAAACAGCTGTATGCCAGCGGCCTCGTGGGATATGTGGACGAGGGCATGGTGTTCATAGAGAACTGCCGCACTGAGATGTCCATCGAGACACTGCTCAGAAATACCAAAGCTGCCGTAGGCGGTGTGGTGGGCTACTGTGCTGCAGGCGCCAGTCTGATGGTGAACACCACCCAGTCGGCTTACCACTTCGGTCCGAGAGATGCCAGTGTGGGTGGCGCGTCGGGATTTGTAGGAGAATGTGGCAACAATGCGTTCACCCTTATCTCGAACAGCTATGCGAATCGTTTTGCAGAATACAACGCGCTGAAAAGTAATTACGGAAAGAGCTACTCCTTCGTGGGAAGCGACGACTTGCTGAACACGGTAGTACAGGACTCCTGGTACACGTATGACTATGACGTCTATCAGGGTATGAGGAGCAGCAATTCTCCCAAGAACTGGGGATGGTCGAACGGTGCCCCTGCCGTAGAGCAGAAACAGTTTACGAAGGCCGACACCCTGCACAGGATAGGGGTCACGATGCCTGTCGGCAGGTTCTACTATGAGAATCGGGGACACATTGACCAGAACTCACTCGAAGTGCAGACATTTGACACCTCGGTACTGCTGATATGGAAAAATGTGGACGACGAACCCGTGGATTACTATGAGGTGTGGCGGCACGACTTGGCCACGCCGAAGGACAGCTTGGTGCTCGTTGCTGGCAACCTGACCGATATGCAGTATGAGGACAAGACCACCTCACCCATTCGCCAGTACGAATACTTCGTGCGCGGAGTGACCAGCTGCGAGGGCCTGAAATATGACGACACCAAGCGCGTCAGCGGCATGTGCGTACAGACCGCTACGGTGGAGGGCTACCTGCAGTTCCCCGACGGCACGGGCATTCCCGGCAAGCGTGTGAGCACATCGGTTGATGGCGTGGAAAAGGGTGTGGTGACCGACGAGAGCGGATTCTTCCGCCTGAGCGGACTGCCCTATGTCAATAACGCTGAGACCACCTACAGGTTGACTGCTTCGCTCGAAGGCTTCCAGTACAAGACCGTCACCTTCAGCACTGAGGCTGGAGGCAATGTGGTCAGCAACTTCGTGCTGGAATATGCCAACAGCGTGAAGCTGTCGGGTTATGTGCAGTACGAAGGCACCAGCATTCCCGTGGCGGGCGTGTCGTTCATGGTCGATGGCTATGAGGTGCGCACGGCTGCAGGCAAGGTGACCACTGACCACGAGGGAAAGTTTACCTTCCGCATCCTGAAGGGCGATCATGACAGCATTCAGGCCGTGAAGGACAATCACACCTTCTGGCGCGACGGCTTCTATCATGAGAACGACGACGACCCCGACACGAAGAAAGACTATAGCTTCAACACCGACAAGGCGGGACTGATGTTCTACGACACAAAGCGCGTGAAGCTCATTGGCCGTATAGCAGGCGGCAAGGATCAGGCTGCCATACCGCTGGGCAACTCGCTCTCGAGAAATAACCTGGGCGACGACCTGCAGATGGTCTTGACGCTGGAGGGCGACAACGCCTCACGACTGGTGTGGGACATTAAGGACCGGAACAAGAAGGAACGCGACGAGGTGTTTAAGCACAAGGCCCACGACACGAAATACGACTATCACACCTCGGTACACACCACGCTGAACCGCATGGTGGTCACACCCGACGTGCATACGGGCGAATACGAGGTGATGCTGCCGCCAGTGAAGTGGAAGATACAGCAAATTACGGCTAAAGGCTATCCCACGCTGTTCCAGGACGGACAGGTGGGCGACGTGATTGACCTCACCGACTCTGTCACCCTGCACAAAGATGTGGTGACGGGCTCGTGGAAGAACAACATGGGCAAAGAGATCACAAGCGTGGTGGAGGAATATCATGCCAAGTATAACCGCATCTACCACTCACCCGTAATCATTGAATATAAGCAGCTGGGCCACGACCCCTTCAGCTTCTTCGGCGACCGCTACTACTCGTTCAAGAACGTTGACGGCACCAGCGAGAAACTGTCGCTGGCCTACGGTGTGAGGAAGAAGGACTGGCCCAAAGGCAAGCGCGACTCACTGGAGACCGCCTACACCTTCGGATATCCTGTGTTCAGCATCGACAAGAAGTATGGCATCCAGATTTCGGCCTTAGAGCGCTATTACTATAACAACAACACGAAGAGCGACACCATCGACGTGATACGCCTGAGCGGTGGCGAGGTGACCATCCACAACGGCATGATCAGCTCTACCCACAAGGAAGTGGTGGAGCTCGACAGCGTGGGCGAGGCACTCTACACGCTCGAGGTAGCCCAGACACCCTACTTGCTCACGGGCAAGGATGCACTGCACACAGTGAGCATGACGCTCCTGATGGACGGAACTCACTATGAGGCTGAGCCCTTACAGGCGTACATTCTTAATGTGAAGCCCAAGAGTGAAGCCAAGGACATCATCAACTACTCTACACCACAACTGATCGACATCCTGCGCGATCCCCCTGGCGGTTCATCGAAAGCCACGCTTTCAAAAGGCTCCACATTGAAATATTCCTACACCATGGACCTGAAGTGGAGTGCCGGCTTGGGCATCAACTTCAGCGTGGGCTCAGGCGTGAACAGCTTCACCGGTGTGGTGGTGGCCCCAATGGGCGGCGGTGCCGTAGGTGGTGTGAACAATAACGGAAAGAGCAGTTTCGGAACGTCTATCGACCTGGTGTGGTCGGGCAGCGGACAGCGTGCCTTCAACTATACCATGACGGCAAAGGAAGACATCTCTACCAGTACCGACTCGAAGTTGGTGGGCGCCAATGGCGACCTCTACATGGGCGTGGTGCAGAACATCGTGCTGAAGCCCGCTACCGCCATCCGAGCCATACCCGACAGCGTGTTCCGCCTGATGGACGGCTTGCTCAAGGGGGGACGCACAGTGGAGATAGCACAGGGACGCGACGAACGCGACAGCCTCATACACTTGGTGCGCGACGAGGTGGTGACATACGGGCCGAAGATCACATCGGACTTCGTCTATTCACAGGATTATATCATCAGGCAGCTCATGCCAGCGCTCACCGAGCACATCCTCTCGCTCATGTACACCGGAACAGAGGCTGAGGCACAGGCACAGGCTGATGCCACTGGTAAACCCGTGTATCTGTCACTGGTCGCTAAGGACGATCCCGATTTCGGCTCGAAGTACAAGATGATTGTTCCTAAAGGCGCACCGGCTAATACAGAGAACGAGGTGGCACGCTACCAACAGAACCTGCTGAGGTGGGTGGAGATGATAGCACAGAACGAAAAGGAAAAGCTGGAGGCTACCGAACTTGTGAAGAACTTCGACATCGACGGTGCCAGTTCGCTGAGCTATAGTGAGAGCTTCACAAGCGACTACTCAGTGGCCAACTCGTTTGTAAGTCCCATCACCGCAGGCACTGCAGGATATTTCGAAAATGCAGGTGACGGATTTGCCGGAGCCGCAGCCATCGTGGGACCCATGGTGGCAAAGATTCTGGGCAACCTGCTCAAGGGATCGGCTGGCAAGACGACGGGTGAGACAGGACTCGATGGCGACGAAGGCGGATTGAAAATCAATGTAGAGGCCGTGGGCTTCACCTTCAATTTCTCTCTCAGTCCTGCCATGAGCCTCAACGTAACGCCGAAGGATACTGAGTCGAAGTCGTACTCACGCACGGAGAGCTTCTCCATCGGTATGTACAAGAAGAACCACCTGAACTTCGACGTCTATCGGGTGAAGACCAAGACCGATAACCTGAAGAGTTCTAACCCTCTGGATGTGTTCTACAACAACAACTTCTACGACATGGTGGACTACGACTACAGCCACATGAAGGACGAGGTAGATGTGAAAAAATTCACTTATGCCCGCAGCTTTGTCTATCGTACTCGCGCCGGTGCCACCTGTCGTCCGTGGGAGAATGAGCGCAGAACGCTGTTCCACGAAGTAGGAACACTGCTCGACGAGCGAACGAAGAAGATTGAGAATCCTGTCATCAAGATGGACAAACAGAGCCTGAGTGGCATACCCTACGGCGAGCCCGCCCGCTTCAAGCTCTATCTGTCTAACGAGAGTGAGCAGCCCGAGGCCATCTTCCCATACTTTGACCTGTACCAGAACGAGACTGCCAATCCCAACGGTGCCAAGATGGTCATCGACGGTGTGCCCCTCACGGGCAACCCCCGCACCATTGAGGTTCGTCCGGGAATGATTACGGAGAAGACCCTTGAGGTATATGCTGGAGAGAAGTTCGACTATGAGGGACTGAAGGTAGGTCTGATCTCACAGGGCGACATCGACACGTATCAGGAGGTGGCCTTCGATGTGCACTATATACAGACGGCAGGAAGCATCGCCATCACTTCGCCTGGCGACAAGTGGATCATGAACTGTGATGCACCGTTTGAGAATGGCAAGGGTTGGTATCTGCCCATCATTATCAGCGGCTTCGACAAGAACCAGCACAACTTTGACCATATTGAGTTCCAATATAAGGAAACCACACGTGGCGACGACTATTGGACGAATCTGTGCGGCTACTATGCTGACTCTACCCTCTATCGTGCAGCCAGCGGAACGAAGGCCATGATACCAGAGAATGGCAACATCGTCACCCGCTTCTTCGGCGAGGGACAGGAGATGGAGAAAGGCTACGACCTGAGAGCCGTGTTGTTCTGTAGGAACGGAAATTCGTTCCTCACATCTGAGTCGAAGGTGCTCAGCGGAGTGAAGGACACACGTCGTCCGCAGCTCTTCGGAACACCAATACCCAAATCGGGCGTGCTCGGTGCCGGTGAGAACATTGTCTTCGATTTCTCAGAGGATATTGAATACAACTACTTGCAGGCTACCACGAACTTTGAGGTGAAGGGCGAGACCAACGAAACTGCCATTCAGGAAGCACCGTCGCTGCAATTTGGCGGCAATGGCTATGCCCAGACGGAGACCCGACGCAACTTCTCCGACAAGGATGTGACCATTGAGGTGATGATCAAGCCCGACGAGGTGAATCACGCAATGCCGATCTTCTCGCATGGAAGCGACGGCAAGCAGCTGCAACTGTGGCTGACGGAGAAAAAACACTTGCGTGCGGTGGTCATCGATGCCGACACACTGGTGGCTGAAAGCAGTGTTCCGGTGAAGACAACGGGCTTTAAACGCGTGGCTCTGGTGCTTGATAACCATTATAGGCAACTGAGACTATACAGCGATAACGAGGACCTCGTCAGAGACAGTGTGACCTACACTGGCTACGGACCGCTGACCTTCGGATTTGCCATGAATCATATCACCAACGATAGTGCCTTCTATAAGGGACGCATGTTGCAAGGACGTGTGTGGAACCGCGCACTCGACCTGGCATTGTTGAGAAACTATGGCGACAGACTGCTCACGGGCTACGAGCTGGGACTCACTGACTATTATCCTATGAACGAGGGCGTCGGCGATCGTGCCGCAGACTTCGCACAGGGAGCTCACCTGAAGATGAACGGAGCTTCATGGGCACAACCAAGAGGCATGTCGCTACGGTTGGACGAGAGCGAGGCACGACCTGCTGGAGCCATGAAGGGAAGACGGTTGCAGGAGAAGTTCTTCCAGCGCGATGATGAGCAGGACTACACACTCATGTTCTGGTTCAAGACGACTGACGTCAACGGTTCACTGCTGTCCAATGGCTCAGGCCAGAAGACTGACGAGGACGCATACAACAAGTTCTTCATCGGCTTTGAGGACCAAACGTTGAAGTACCGTACCAACGGCAATGAATATGACTTGGGCGACAAGCTCTGCGATGATGCCTGGCATCACTATGCCATGACCGTGAACCGCATGCGCAACGTGGCAAGCATATACATTGATAACACACTGAAGGCCCAGTTCTCGACCGACTCGCTCGGCGGCATGACTGGCACACGCTTCTATCTTGGCAACATGGTATGGCAAGACAGCAACGACCCTGCTCTCCATGAGAAAGGAGCCCTGACAGGTTATATCGACGGACTGAGCATGTTTGAGCAGGCACTGCCCATCACCCTCATTGAACGATACACAAGGAAATCGCTCGGAGGCACAGAGAAGGGCCTGATTGTCTATCTGGACTTCGATCATCAGGAACGACAGAAGACGGGCGAGCTGTCCCTGCAGCCTTACGTGTTGAACAAGAAGGTGAAATACGACATCGACGGCAAGCCCACTGACCAGCGCGACAGCGTGTTCGTGGATGCTGTCAGCGAGATGATGAAGCGCGTGGATCGCAACATTGGTGCGCCGATGCAAGCCTTTGAGGAACTGCGCAACCTGAACTTCAGCTTCGTGGGACGCAACAATCAGTTGCTGGTGAATATCGACGAGCTGGATGCACGTATCAACAAGCAGAACATCTATGTGACCTTGGCTGATATTCCCGATAAGAACGGTAACTTCATGAAGTCGCCTGCCACCGAGTGCTTCTTCATCAACCGTAACCCGCTGGTGTGGGGCACCAAGGTACTTAAGGAGACAATACCCGCCAATAGAGAATGTTACTTCACTCTGGATGTCATCAACAATGGCGGAAAGGCACACACCTATCTTATTCAGAATCTGCCACGCTGGATGGTGGTTGACAAGATGAGCAATGTGGTAGATGCACAAGGTCATGACAAGGTGACCCTCTCCATCAGCAAGGACATGAATGTGGGAACTTACGACCAGATTATCTACCTCACCGATGAGAACGGACTGTCAGAGCCATTGGCACTGGAACTCACCATTGAAGGTGAAGATCCTTACTGGGAAGTTGACAAGAATCTGCAGCGCTATTCGATGAATGTGGTGGGACAGGTGTTTGTGGGTAACACCCTCGTTACTGATTCGCACGACAAGGTAGCTGCCTTCGATGAAAACGGTCGTTGCATGGGTGTCAATAACATCAAGTACGATCCGGCCACGGGCCGCAGCATGGTCTATATGACAGTATTCAACGACAAGACTGAGGCCACACAGTTGTTCTTCCGCCTATGGCACTATACAACGGGCAAGGTGATGCAGCTGACTGCTTCGCCCAGCATCGACTTCATTGAGCAGTCCATTGTAGGCTCGGTGACAACACCTGTGCGTATGACTGCCGATGACCTGTATATGCAGAAAATTTACCTGGAAGAGGGTTGGAACTGGCTGTCGTTCAACGTTTATAATGCAGCGTTCGACAACATTCCTAGGATTCTCAGCGGATTCCCCTGGCAGGAAGGCGATATTCTGACCGATGACACAAGCGACCTGACATTGATCTTCAAGAAAGGAAAGTGGGCCAGCAACTCTGGCAAGGACATCAGCACACTCAAGCTGTCGCAGAAAATCAGCTATCGTGTGAAGGTGAAGGAAGCCCAGCAGGTTGATATCTGGGGCACCATCTTCAAGCGTGCAGACGAACGAACCATCGCGGTGAAGCATAAATGGAACAACATTGGCTATACGCCTATGGTGAACCTGCCCGTTTCAACGGCTTTGGCCGACTACTTCGATGAGGCATCCAACGGCGATGTGGTGAAGAGCCAGCATGAGTTTGCCATGTTCGTAGAAGATGGTAAGGGCAGTGGCGAATGGTTCGGCACACTGGAATACATGATGCCGGGAGAGGGCTACATGCTCTATCGCAACAAGACGAGCGAGGCCACCTTCAAATATCCGTATTATGAGCCGGGTACTA
>JAEEGG010007740.1_pt1 | contig 24633 bp, 23 predicted proteins | sample 9134161 | NCBI WGS metagenome assembly JAEEGG01 (sample SAMN16246543, study PRJNA631951) | gut metagenome | biome: gut microbiome; feature: rumen; material: CR-attached | host: Bos | place: Iran: Karaj | collected 2018-10
GGCAATGCCACAAAAGGGATGTATTCGCGGAAATCATTCAAACGAATCCGTTTCCTGGGATGAATTTCTAGATAATTATTCATTTTGTATAAAAGGTACTGTGGATAATGTGCGGACAGTTGACCATTATGAAGTATATAGAAACGATGAAAATATTGCCACTACAACCAACACCACGGCGCAAGACAATTTAAGTGACGATGGTACATTCACTTACACCGTGACTGCCTACTGGAGTAATGGCTGCACCGCTTCGGCGCAGAAACAATACACCAAGGAGGATAGTGGTACAGAGATTGAAATAGACAATGCTATTTCTGCCTCTGGAGAAATGGGCGGATTGAATAGCAACCTTGATTTTGTAGATGAGGCTGGAGGTATCTCTTCTTATCCACGTCTAAGCGTAGCAGGCGAACTGCTTTATTATTCTCCGAGTGTTAGTACAGACAACGTGGAAACAAGTGGCACTTCGGCTACCGTACATGGCAATGTTCTGTTCAATGGCTGGTGTGACACAGTGACGGAAAAAGGATTCCAAATTTGGAGAAGTAGCGGCAGCAGAACAACACAGAAGGTCGCATTCAATCAGCCGTTTGTACATTGCGAAAATCCGTGTAACGACAACAAATTCACCTATTCCTTCACTGGTTTGACACCCAACACCACCTATTACGTGCGGGCTTATGCCATCAATAGCATGGGAAAAACATACGGGGAGGAAATAAGTTTTACGACGACCAATCTTCCCTAACGACTATTGGTCGTACAACACTGTTAAATCACACTATCTTTATCATTTATCGCTTCCAGCAAAAAGCTTACTGGGCGGAAGCCGTCGTTGCAGGAAATCATCGCCGAATGAGGATTTTTCATCCAGCCGTCGTAGAAGTTGCCGCCGCCGGCTGCCAATGTTTCCACAAAAGTGCGCATACTCTCCCACGCACTCTCACACAGACCCTCGGGCCTCTCACCGTGTTGCGACACAAACACTTGCCCTTCCTGCACATCACAAGCATGCTCAATCGGATTCTCATACTGCTGTATCAAATCCTGATGGCACACTTTGCGAATGACGGTAATCTTCACTTTGGGCATAGCTTACTTTTTTCTAACGGGGTCGCTGGTCAAGCCGATGCCGAGCTTCTTGAAGATCTTCTGGTCTATTTCGCTCAACATCACAGTGGTATGCACTTGACAATCGGCCAATTGCGGCAGACAGTCGAGCGCTTTGCGGCAGTTGTCATCGTTCAGACTGAGCATTGAGAGAGCCACCAGCACTTCATCGGTATGCAGACGCGGATTGTTGCCATGCAAATACGATACTTTCGTCTTCTGAATAGGCTCTATCATCTCCTGCGGAATCAGTTTCACATCGTGGTCAATGCCAGCCAGATACTTGGTAGCATTGAGCAGCAGGGCGGCACTAGGACCGAGCAACGCACTCGACTTGGCGGTGATGATGGTGCCGTCGGCCAGTTCGATAGCGGCAGAAGGAACACCCGACTGCTCTTTGCGCTCACGAGCGGCCACCACCGTCTTGCGGGTTTCGGGCATAACCTTAGCCTGCTTCATTAGCAAAGCAATCTTATTTACTTCATTTTCAGTCGATTTTCCCGTAACCACACCACACAGGGCCGTAAAGTACCGGCGAATAATCTCAGCGCGCGAAGCCTCACAGCAGACCTCATCATCCGAGATGCAGAATCCCGCCATATTAACGCCCATGTCGGTTGGCGACTTATACGGATTCTCGCCATAGATGCCTTCAAAAATGGCATTCAGCACAGGAAATATCTCAATATCACGATTATAGTTGACGGCCGTCTTGTTGTACGCCTCCAAATGGAAGGGGTCGATCATGTTCACATCGTTCAGGTCGGCGGTAGCGGCTTCGTATGCCAAATTCACCGGATGTTTCAAGGGAATGCTCCAGATGGGGAATGTCTCGAACTTGGCATAGCCAGCCTTTACACCACGCTTATTCTCTTGATAGAGCTGACTGAGGCAGACGGCCATCTTGCCGCTACCAGGTCCCGGAGCGGTGACCACTACCAGCGGACGCGAGGTTTCCACATACTCATTGCGGCCAAAACCATCGTCAGAATCTATCAAGTCCACATTGGTAGGATAACCCTCAATCAGATAGTGGTAATAGACAGAAATGCCCATCCGTTCCAGACGTTCGCGGTAGGCCTTGGCACTAGCCTGGCCGTTGTAATGGGTGATCACCACCGAGCCGAAGAAAAGGCCGCGATTGATGAACACTTCGCGCAAACGGAGCACATCCTCATCATAAGTTATGCCCAAATCGCCGCGCATCTTGTTGGTTTCAATATCCACCGCACTGATGACAATCACGATTTCGGCATCGTCTTTCAGTTGCATCAGCATCCGCAGTTTACTGTCGGGCTGAAATCCAGGTAGCACGCGGCTGGCATGGAAATCATCAAACAGCTTGCCGCCGAACTCCAAATACAACTTATCGCCAAAGTGAGTAATGCGTTCCTTAATATGTTCCGATTGGATTTTCAGATACATATCATTATTGAAACCTAGTTTTTTCATATCATCAATTTTTTGAACTAAGGAAAGGCAAATTTACTTTTTTTATCACTCAAAACTGGGTGATTTTTTCACTTTTTATGAACATCAAAATGTAATGGCGGCCAATGCCCTTATAAGAATCTTTGACAAACCATCGGAGTGCGCAGAAATTTATCATATCTTTGCAGAAGTAAATTAAAAACAACAACTATTTGAATATTAACTATTTAAGATAAATTTACATTATGCTCATTCTCGAAAAACCATACGTATCAGAAACATTAGTCAAGACCGCAATAGCCAAGGACCTTCCCGTATTACGAAATGCCATGTCGGAGAAGATGGTCGAAGCCGGCTATGCACTTCATCTATATAACGATGCAGAATTCATCGAGGCCTACAAGCAACGCAAACGCCTTTATACCATGTCGGAAAATGCATTAGGATGGCTCGTTAACCATCTGCCCGACAAAGAATTACTGGACAAGATAGCCTTGTTAAAAGACAAAGCCACCTTCCGACGCATTTGCAGCGATATGTATCCCGACTTCTTCTTCTGCGAGGAAGAGATTATCAAACTGGACAAGATCGACGCCAACAAACTGCAATTCCCGCTGGTGTTGAAGCCGTCAGTGGGATTTCTGAGCGCTGGCGTGCATGTGGTGCACAATGCCGACGAGTGGAATGCTGCCATCAGCGATATCCAACGCAACTTCCACAAGGTTAGCACCCAATTCCCCGAGTTTGTCATTGGCACCCAGAAGTTCCTGATTGAAGAGTACATCCGTGGCGAAGAATACGCCGTGGACACCTACTTTGACGAAAACGGCAATCCCGTTATTCTCAATATTTTCCACCATCGTTTTGCCAACGAATCCGACACTTCCGATCGACTCTACTGCTCGAGTCGCAGCTTGTACGACCAGTACGAGGAGCCTTTCATGAACTTCCTTGTGAAGCTCAACAAAGTGCTGCAACTGCACGACTTTCCGATGCACATCGAGTTCCGCTACGATGGCAAAAAGGCTATTCCTATCGAAATCAACCCCTTACGATTTGCAGGTTTCTGTCTCAACGAGCTACAGACCCACATCAGTGGCGTGCATCCCATTGTAGCCTACCTCGAAAACATCCACCTCAGCAAGGAGGAGATGTGGCAAGGCAAGGAGAAAGACACTTACAGTTTCCTCGTGTTGGAACGCCCTGCCGACGCCGCTGCCGAAGAGCACTTCAACGAAAAGAAATTCCGCGAAAGAATGATGGATGTGCTGGAACTGCGCCCGTTAGCCGACCCGACAGTGGGTGTCGCCGCCACGGCATTCATCCGCACCGATGACGCACACCGCGAAGAACTGGAGCACATTCTGCATCTGGATATGCACGAATACATGACACGATAATGTCGTAAGGGCCAATCATCCTTCGCCCTACATTACACAGGATTTCTCGAATCGATGACGATGGTCACGGGGCCATCGTTGGTGAGCGCTACCTGCATATAGGCACCAAACACGCCCTTTCCAACGGGGCGGCCACATTCCTGCGACAAGAGCTCGCAATATTTCTCGTACAGCGGCACGGCAGTTTCATGGCCGGCAGCATGGATATACGCCGGACGATTGCCCTTCTTAGTGGAGGCCAGTAATGTGAACTGCGACACTGCTAACAGCTCGCCGCCCACATCCTTTACCGACAGGTTCATCACGCCGTTGGCATCATCAAAGATACGCATGTTAGCAGTTTTAGCCGCCAGCCACACAGCATCTTTCTCTGTATCACCGACTTCCACGCCCACCAGTATCAGCAGGCCGTTGCCAATTTGTGAAACCATCTCTCCTTCAACGGTTACCGAAGCATTCTTGACGCGTTGGATGACCAATTTCATATTATTCTTTGTGTTTTAAGGTTATCACAGTAATTTCTTGTGGTGCGCCGATGCGGAACGGCACCGTACAGCCGAGGCCAGTATTGACGTACAGCGACTGGTCGCCTTGCGTGTAGAGGCCGTCACTTTCGGGGTAGATCCAGCGGGCGGGCGTCCAGCCAAAGATGCGGAATTGGGCGGCGTGCGTGTGTCCCGAAAGCGTCAGCGGGATATCCTTACCCAGCACCTCGCCACGCCAATGTGTCGGGTCGTGGGTCAGCAGAATGCGGAAGCCCGAAGTGCCCGACATAGCATCGTCCAAGCGGCCTCGTTTAATGGGACTGATACCATTGCCACTGCAGCTGTGATTCTCGCAGCCGATGACCGACAAGGTGTCGTTGCCGCGAACAATCTGCGCCGACTCGTTGAGCAGCAACTGCCAGCCCAGGCTGTCGCGCTCAAGGCTAATGAGTTGGTCCACCGACTTTTGTTTTTGGGCTGCGGAAAATTCGCGCACATAGGTTGCATAATCGTGATTGCCCAAAACCGCAAAAATGCCATCTTTAGCCTTAAGCAACTGTAACACATTTATATACGGATGCAATTCATCGGCAGTGAAGGAAACCATATCACCCGTAAAGCAGACCATATCTGGTTGCAGTGTATTGATCTTATCCTCAACACGTTGCAAATTTGCCGGATTCTGCTTGAACGAAGAGACATGGAGGTCGGAGATATGCACCAGGCGATAGCCGTCGAACGAGGCGGGCATGTCATGATGTTCAAAAGTCACCTCTTTGACCACTTGACGGTAGCGGCCCACAAAATAGCCGTAAGCGAGCAAGAGCAGACACAGCACCACGAGGGCAAGCGCCGAATAGCCGAACCAGCGGTAGGGCACAGCAACATGCGCTATTTTGCCAACCACCCACACAATCGCAAACAACAAATGCGGCACCAATGCCAGCACGAGGCAAAGGAAAACTGCAGATAGAATCAAGAACAGAACCATACGGACATTTTTGAGGTTGCAAATATAAAAAAATGTGGGGATGTCATTAGCATCCCCACAAATATATGTTTTCCGTAGGTGCGTAGTGCGCTACGCACCTACACTATTCGAACAATTACGGAAGAACTTCAAGCACTTGACCGTCTTCGTATTCTACGCCTTTATACATACCGCCGCTTGCAACGAACACATTGCCGCTTGCACAGGTGGCAAAGGTGATGTTGCCATGAGCGATATTGGTCAGAACCTCAATACCATCAAGGGCAATACCATAGTGGCGGCTCTTGCTGAATGAGCAGTTGGTCATCGTGAGACGGGAATCATTCCAAATTGACATATCAGCAGCATAGAACTCATCGCCATCGCTGCCACCGCCCGACACTTGGCAATAGCGCATTACCGAAGCCTCTTTGGTGCTCTTGTAGCGAATGCCCTTCCAATAAGCGGCCTCATCCTCCAAGCCACGGAAAATGATAGGCTCTGCAGCCGTACCTTCGGCAATGATGGACGCATCCTCTGAAACTTCAAATTCTTGATTAGCAGCAAATAAGAACACACAACCTGCCTGAATGGTAACCTTGTAAGCCCCCTCCAACCTGAGACCGTCATTAAAGAAATAAGGAATAGGCATTTTTACGATGGTTACATGATCTTGATTATCCAAAGATACGCGATTGAAGAAAATTTGATTCTTACCATTGTTGGTAAAGGTGTTGTTGGCATTCAGACTCAACAAACCAACACCATAATCAATAACCAATGGATAAGAGGTACAATTCTTAATCGTATTGTTTTCAAAAGCAAGGAATTTACTATCGTAATCCAAGCTAATACCAGAACCTAACGAACCATCGATGGTGCAGTGTTTCATCGAAACCCAAGCACTACTTAGATCAACTACACCATCCCACATATAGTCATTAGAGCCACCACGCAGAAATTCAACATACTCCCAAACATTGTCGTTACGTTTGGAACTGATAGAAACACGACCCCATGAGCCATTGTTGGGATTGTTGGTAGGTCCTACAAATTGGATGGGCTTATCGGCGGTGCCCACCATACGCAGACCAGCGTTCTCACCAACATCCATGCGGCCATTCACACCCGTAAACATAATGGTTACACCGGGTTCAATAGTCAGCAGAGCGTTGCCTTCAATGTAAACCACATCATCGATAATATAATCCACGGGCAGACCGAGGTCTTTCCAAGTGGTGTTGGCACTGATATTTTCATCAATATGGGTAGGATCGCCACCAGGGCCAGGGCCTACGCCGCCAACGGTAACAGTTACCACATAAGTTGCTTTTGTACCATCTTCAGCCGTTACAACATAAGATACTGCGTTGGTGAAGTTTTGAGCCACACCGCTACCAGGTTCTACCACTGCATCATCAGAAACCACGATGCTGGGCACGAGGCTGGTCACGTCGGTACCTTCGGGAACATCCACGGTGATGGTTTTCAACGTTTCGTTAATAACACCCTGCGCATAAGGCGTGGTGATGACGAACGACTTGATTTGCTTTTCGCTGCTTAATTTATTAAAAAAGCAGGAAGAGAACACGAACATGCCTAAAAGGCACATCATGCTGATTGACAAAAATTTTTTCATAGACATTATATTTAATGATTAAAGATGAACTCTCTCAATTGATACTGCAAATTTATAAAAAATATACAATATCAATATCTTAAAAAAAGAAAATTATTTTCTAATGAAATGCGGCATCTCTTCAGGAAGCACCAATGAAAGCTCGATGTAGCCCTTAAATTCGCCATTTTCGAACCACGGCGACTGATAAATCAACTTCTTTTGTCCCTCTTTTTCAATCGTATAGGCATTCACATTGTGATTCTCGAGCATGGCGCGTATTTTCTTCTGGGCATGCTCAGGGTGGCAGTCGAGCATAGAGTGGCCAATCAGGTTACCACCGCCATGGCGGGCGAATGTGGCAGCCGATTTATCATTCATTTCCAATAAAATACCATTTTCATCGCAAATGGTTACAGCGAAAGGTGTCTCCTTAAAATAGTCGATTTTACTCATGGTTTCGTTTTTATAATTATTCAAAAAGGTGATTATTTCAAAACCACCTGACCTAACATCTGGGCAATTTCGCTGCGGCGGGCTATCAGCTTCTGATACTTGACCACAATCTGAGAAACAACCTCATCGGGATGTTCTTCCTTCAACTCATCCTGAAGCATGTGAATATATTGGTCGAGGCGGTACAACTTGTATCTGTTGACACAGTTGGCCACTTCTTCCTGCAAGCGGCGCTGGCTGTTATTCACATCACGGATAACGATGTCGAGCGCTTTCCATCTCTCGCTATACGTAGGTGCATCCTGCATTAACAGGCGGACGAACATATTGCGCACAGCCTCGTCGGGATGAGAAATGAAATGACGGATAATCTGCTCCTGACTCAGAGCCGTCTGCGCCAATTCCGCATACTCCTCATACACAGCCCTATTCAAAGGATTCTGCAAGGTAATCTCCTCCGTTTCAAATTCATCATACACATATTGGTCGATGCGCATCACCGTGCCCTGCGTGGCATTTTCATCGGCAGTGGACTGCACATTGATTTCGTACATACCAAATTGCACCAAGAGCGCCAGCAACTTCTCTTCTGCCACCTGTAAAGTATCATCATCGTCAACCTTAGGCTGGGGGCTGACACTCTGAGGTTCAACCACATTCACTGCCTCCACATTCTGAGCCTCTTCGGGCGTGGTCGGCTTGTTGAGTTTTTTCCAAACCTGCTTGCGCAACTGCACATTGAGCATCTCTTCGGACAACTCGAACAGCTCAGCGCACTTTTTGATATAAAAGGCCTGCACAATGGGATCTGGGAGCGCTGCAATATCCTGAATGACAGACGATACCAGACTGGCACGTTTCATCGGGTCATTACCGGCATCCTCCGAGAGCACTTTGATTTTGAAGGTGATAAAATCGGTCGCATTGTCGTGCAGATAAGCTTGCAACTCCGAGTCACGGCACTTCTTGGCAAACGAGTCGGGGTCCTCGCCGTCGGGCAGCAACACCACCTTGACATTGAGGCCCTTGGTGAGCAGATTGCCAATATCTTTCAACGAAGCGTTGATACCCGCTTTATCGCCATCATTAACAAGTGTTATATTCTTGGTATAAAGCGAGATAAGCTTAATTTGCTCATCGGGAAGCGCAGTACCCGAGGCGGCCACCACATTTTCCACCCCCGCCTCGTGCATAGAGAGCACATCGGTATAGCCCTCCACCAGAAAGACATTATCCTCCTTTTTGATTGCATTCTTGGCAAAATAGAAGCCGTACAGATTCTCGCGCTTATGGTAAATGAGGTTGTCGGGCGTGTTGACATACTTCATGCCTTTGGCATCCTTTTGCAGCACGCGGCCGCCAAAACCCACAATCTTGCCCGACTTGTTATGAATGGGGAAAATCACACGATCGTGGTAGAAGTCGTAGAGTTTGCCCGACTTGTCCGACTTTCGGGCTAATCCCGCCTGCTGAAGTGCCTCACCACTGTAGCCCTGCTTCATCGCTTCGGTGGTAAATTGGTTCCACCCCGACGGATTATAGCCCAAGCGGAACTTGCGAATGGTTGTATCTTTGAAACCTCTTTCTTTGAAATACGAAAGTCCTATATCTCGCCCCTCTTCTGTATCAAACAGCTGATTTACAAAGTAATTGGCGGCATACTCATTCAAAGCGAAGAGGGAATCGCGCTCGCGCTGCTCGGCACTCTCTTCGGGAGTCTGCTTCTCATCCTCTACGATGGGAATGCCATATTTGGCGGCAATATGGCGCAGTGCTTCGGGATACGACATCTTCTCGTGCTCCATCAGAAAGCGCACCGAGTCGCCACCGGCATCACACACAAAACACTTGTAGATACCCAAACGCGGACTTACATACATGGACGGTGTCCTGTCGTTATGAAAAGGACACAGCCCCACCCAATTCTGCCCACGACGCTTCAGCTGGACAAACTCGCCGACTACCTCTTCGATTTTGGCCACGGATAAAATCTCGTCTATGGTCTGCTTGGATATCATGGTGTTAAACTTAATATTTCATCGAGGTGGACGCACGTAGTGCATCTCTACATTTTTTAATCGACTTTGAACTTCTTGAAAACCTTGTCATCCTTGATGACATCGCAGGCGTGCTTGAATGCGTCGTCTTGCTGTAACAGGATGCGGGCGGCATCGCTCCAGCTGTAGAGATAGCGTGCCAACTCGTACTTGAGGTAATCCTTGATGTACTGGGGCGAATGCTCCACATTGCGCAGTCGCTCTGACTCGTTCAACGATTTCTTCAAAAAATCGGTCAACATCGTGTTAAGCGCCTCTGTATCTTTTACATCCTCCATGCTCTTATACAACGAATCCAATTTCTTGTTTTCCTTTTTAGCAAAAAGTTCCAGACGTTTTGAGAAGTTGAAAGTCACGGTGTCCTTCACCCCTTCCTTACGGGCGTAGGTCATCAGCGCAGCATACAGGGAGTCGGACACATCAAAATTGTCTTTAAACGCCTCCACATCAGGATATTGTACCTTCATCGCATTACGATGGGTTTCCAAATATTGCATAGCAAATTCGCCAAAGATACCCTTACGCAGCAACTCCGAATAGAGGGTTGAATACTTGGTTGTATCGATGGGGATAAAGATGTCGGGCATGATGCCGCCACCACCATAGACCACCTTGCCGCGTGGTGTGGTGAACTTCAGCGAGTCGGGGAACGAGATGCTGTCGGCGGTCAGGTACTCGCCGTGTTTGTAGCGGTTGTTCAGCTCTTGCGAGTAGCTGTCGTTATCGTCGTAGGGCTTTTGGATGCAGCGCCCCGTAGGCGTATAGTAGCGCGAGATGGTCAAGCGTATCATGGAACGGTCGGGCAGATACATCGGCTTCTGTACGAGACCTTTACCAAATGTACGACGACCAATAATCAGGCCGCGGTCCCAATCCTGAATGGCACCCGACACAATTTCGCTGGCCGAAGCGGAGCCTTCATCCACGAGAACTACGAGGTTACCTTTTTCAAAATCACCCTTGTCGGTCGAGTAGAACTTCTGGCCATCATGGCGACGATTGTCGGTATAGACAATCACGCGGTCTTTCTTGATGAACTCATCGGCAATCTTGAAAGCCACATCGAGGTAGCCGCCGCTGTTGCCGCGAAGGTCAAAGATCAGGTGTTTCATACCTTGCTTTTTCAGAGCCGCCAAAGCATCGGAAAATTCTTTCGGCGAGGTAGCTGCAAAGCGTTCCAGACGGATGTAGCCCGTATTCTTGTCCACCATAAAATAGACATTGATACTGTTCATCGGTATCTTGTCGCGGGTAATGGTAAATTCGAGCAAATTCTTACTCTGGCCACGCTTCACCCACACTTTCACTTTGGTGCCTTTCTTGCCGCGCAAGTGTGTTTGCACCCATTTGTTGTTGATGCTCTTGCCGCAGGCGATGGAGGAGTCCACCTTCACAATCTTATCGCCAGGTCTCAGGCCCACTTTCTCGGAGGGGCCGCCCACAATCACTTCCAGCACATTGATAGTGTCTTTAATCAGTTGGAAAGTCACGCCAATGCCATCGAAGGCTCCCTGGAGAGGCTCGTTGGTCTGCTGCACTTCCTTCTTCGGAATATAGATAGAGTGAGGGTCCAGTTCGGTCAGGATTTCCACCACACCCTTCTCCACCAGCTTCTCAAAATTGACCGTATCGACATACATGTCGTTCACGGCACGAAGAAGGTAATTCATCTTATTGTTGTTCAGTTGGAATGTCGGATTTTGGGCTGTAGCACTAACGGCCATCAAGGTTACCAACAGCACAAGGCCTGCTTTTAGTTTGGTCATATCTGTAGTTTTTTTGTTTTTTTAGAGTTGCAAATTTATATAAAAATCAGATAGCACGGGATGCCTTCCGGCAATTTCATCAATAACATCTGCCATCTTCCAAGATGCGCTTCCGCGATGCATCGAAATCCTTGTTTACCAAACTTCTACGATCATCAAAACAAGAAGCCCTCACAGCAGCCAAATCCATAAGAGTGTGGAACAAGTCGTCGATCATGTATGGCGCATGAAGCCGCTGCTCCAGACACACATTCTCTGATTGAAGACTGGCCTGTTGTGATTCGGAAAACCAAAGAAAAAAAGGAATCTCCACATTGGCATGGGGAATTTTGCCTGAATAATCGTGTCCACAATAATCGCCCTCGTCGTAAACATTCTCGCCATGGTCGGAGAAATAGAGCGCCGAAATGCGCACTTTGGGATGTTGACGACTATAAGTGGCCACTACGGTAAAGAGACTATCAACGACAAAGTCGCTGTAATAAACCGCATTGTCGTATGCGTTCATCACCTTTCCACGCTTATTCTTAGCAACTTTAAAACGCTCAAAATCACGTGGATAACGTTTATCATACTGGGTATGACATCCCATAAGATGCAGGAAAACAACTTTGTGTTTCTCGTTTTCCGATAGGGATGTTCCTAACGGCTCAAACAATTTTTGGTCGAATGAAGCCATTTGCGTGCTTTCCATGGAAGAGCTGGCCGTCATATTTACAAACAACACAACATCCGCATTGGAAGCCAAATTAGTGACACCATTATCCCAAAGTCCTATGGGCGACTGGTTTGATAGCCAGTACGACTTGTACCGCGCAGAGTGAAGCACATCGAAAATGTGTATGCAGCTATCCATCGGACGCTGGAAGTCCATATTGTTTTCAGAGAGGAAAAGCATCACCGAGCTCAGGGTGTTGGAATTGGCGCTGATGACATTGTCAAAGACCCAAATGTCGTTGCGTGACGCCAATCTCGGGGTTGTCGGCCTGTGATATCCATATATGCTCATGTGATTTCGATTGCATGATTCTCCTATCACCACCAACACAAGAGTCGAATCGGAGGTGGTCATTTGCACATTAACATCATATAAATCTCTTTTTTTCAGATTCTTATATGCTTTTGATTCAGCATAGAAAGAGACAAGCGCCCGCTCCACATCAGGAACACAAAGCCTCAGAAACCGTCCGCTAATCATATTTTCCGCGAAAAACAGCGCAACAAAAAGCCAAAGGGCTGACCATACAATTATTTCGCTTTTCTTTCGGAAGGCGAGATATGGTATATGTTTCAGAGTCAGGACAAACAACAGCACATACGGCACAAGCAGCAGTAGAAGTGGAGTCATCTTGACAGTCATGAACTCGGTGGCCTCGCTATAATTAGTATTCATAAATACGAATATGGAAGAGGCATTCAGAGGACATTTCAATATGCACCAATGAAACAAGTTGATGAAGCCATCAACGAACACCAAAGAGGCAACAATCACATACAAAAATCTTTTTTGCAGTAAAATATATGGCAAAAGTAACAAGACTATCCACATAATCGGCAGCCAAAACATTCTAGGCTCGAAAGCATCAGCGTTGATGCACAAGCCTGCAAGAGGCACAGCCAAAACTAAGGCTAAAAGCCAGAAAATGCCCTTGAACGAAGACTTGGCATCGGTGTTTATTTTAGAGCTATCAGTATGTAACATGATTTAGTTTGCCTTTAAATTCCACTATGAGCAACCCATTACCCTCTCAACGTTCCTAACGGAATAACCTTCACACCGTCGGGGCGGGTGTAGGCCATATGACCACCCGTCAAGATGATGAGCAGGTCTGGCTCACGGAGGGGGGCTTGTGTTTCATCCTCGTTATGCTTGCGAATCAAGTGCTTGAGTTCCAACAGATGCTTGGCACCCTCTTCAACATCCCTACTTCCTAATTTACATTCAATTAATGCATAACGGCCATCTGCCAAATGCAGTACGAGATCAGCTTCCAATCCATAACGGTCACGGTAATAGGACAAATGTGTGTCGAAATCTGGGGTATAGGCCTTCAAATCACGGGCGCACATCTGCTCGAAAATGAACCCAAAGGTTTTGAGTTGGGTGTGCAATGCCTCTGGCGTAAGTCCTAATGCGGCAACTGCGATGGAGGGATCAACAAATGCCCGCTTGTAACCACTGCGAATAACCGTTTTGCTTCGGATAGCTGGGCACCAAGCCCCTATGTTATTGATTACAAACAATTTGGCAAGAGCAGAAACATAATCTTCAAAGGTGGGCATTGACAATGACACCTCCTCCGACGTTACTATGTCGGCTAATAAGGAGGTGTGTTTGGCAAGAGTCGAAATGTTCCTTGCATAGCTGCGTAGAAGCAGACGGGCAATCCGTTCGTCACGCCGCACACCATCAACCCGTGAAATGTCCTCTGTGCACACGGATTCCACATAATCGCGGGCTACCAGCAGCTTCGCCTTCTGTGAGCGGATGCTGATCGTAGCCGGCCATCCACCGCGACAGGCGGCAAAAATAAGGTCTTCCACCTCCATATCCGAAGTAATACCGTCAATATCCAATAAAGGGTCGTTAAAGAGTTGTTGTAGTGAAATCCTGCCATTGGATTCACCCGACTCCCACAAACTCATCGGGAGCATCCTCATGCGGGAGATACGTCCTGTGCCCGAGTGCAGAATCTTGCTCTTGTCCACTGCATTGGAGCCCGTCAAGATAAACTGTCCCGGCATATTGCGCTGATCCACCATCGTACGGACGGCATCCCACAACACCGGAGCATCCTGCCACTCGTCAATCAGTCGCGGTGTGTCACCATGCAATAACAACGAAGGTTTGGATGCCGCTGTAGTAAGGTACTCTTCACGCTTATCCGTATCTTGCAACCGAATTATGCTTTTGGCCATTTGCTCCGCCGTGGTGGTTTTTCCGCACCATTTCGGTCCCTCAATAAGCACCGCCCCAAAGGCTTCAAGCCGTTCAGCTAAAACTTTATCTGCTGTTCGATTTAAATAACTCATACACATCATTTTTTCGTACTGCAAAAATACAAATATTCTATAACAAACAATACTATTTTGTGTTTTTGAGGTGTTTTACTTTGTGTTTTTGAGGTGTTTTACTTTGTATTTTTGAGGTAAAACACACGCTGTACCAACTCTAACCAATTATGTTGATTTTGCCCCGAGTTTGCACACCAACTTCTTACTATTTGGGACTTTGGTCTTGGTACCTCAACAGGGAATCCATGAATTACTGTTACATTGGCTGTATAGTTAAAAAACACAAGATAAAAGCCTAAAGTACTACAAAAAGGCTGCAGAATTGAAAAGCGAAATGGCCCAAAAGATCCCTCAAAGAATATCGTCAGAAGCGGAATAATATTCTTCCCACTCTTCATCTTCGGTCTCTTCGTACTGCGATTCGTTGAGGCGCACACTCTCCTTGATGGCATCGCCATAGCCCGTTAGAGCGGAAAACGGCGCAAACTGGGCCGCCCGGTTCTTCATCGGCATGGGCGGATGATTCTTCGAGACCGGATGTGGCAGTTGGATAATATCATCGTAGTTGTCGGTCATGCTTTGTGTCCTCCTATCTGTTGGTTGCGTTCCTTGGCTGTAGCGCCTTCCTCGAAATTCAGCCCTTTCAAGATTGCATTCTTCCCATATTTCCGCTTGATGGTCAACAGCGCCTCCTGCACCTTGCGTTCCTTTGCCAGCGTGGCTCTTTCTTCTTGGCGCTGCTTCTCAGCAGCCTCGTAGTCGGTGAACAGGTCCAATTGCGACGCGGAGTGTGGTTGTAATGCCACAGATTGCTCGCTAACAACATGGTTCACAGTTATATAAATCCGTCGCACCAGCAAGTCTGGATTGACAATCTGATTGAACAGGTCAGTAATAGCATCCACCATCCTTTTGGATGACGAGGTGGGGGCTTTCAAGTTGCGGGTGCCATGCGCCGGCTTCGGAACTGGGCGTCCATAATAGTCGGTGGCAATCTCACCTTTAACCTTCGATTTGTATTTCGGATTCGTCAGATTTTCAGCATCATAGACCACCGTCAGCACCAACTGATCGGCCACTAACTGGTGTGCCACCATCTTCAGTGCCATTCCATCAGCCATCTCCCGAGCCACCACCCGCGCCTGCTTAAACTCGTAGCCGCAGGTCAGCACCTGGCCATTACTCAGGCAGTTGGTCTCTGGTTTATAAGCTTTTACCGCCTCCATCGTACAGGGCTCCCACCCCCACGCATGGTCGATGAGCAGCTCGGCGTTGACACCGAAGAGTTTATAGAGCAACTCCTCATTTTCCAGCGAGCAGCGTGCTATTTTGCCCATCGTGTCGATGCCGCACGACTCGAGGCGTCTCGCGATGCCTCGTCCCACGCGCCAGAAACTCGTCAGCGGCTTATGATTCCAGAGCTGCTGGCGATAGGTCATCTCGTCCAGTTCGGCAATGCGCACACCATCCTTGTCGGCGGGGATATGTTTTGCCACAATATCCATAGCCACTTTGCAGAGATACATGTTCGTTCCAATGCCAGCCGTGGCCGTAATGCCCGTCTCTTTCAAGACATCCCGAATCATCCTCAATGTCAACTCGTGGGCAGTGATTTTATAAGTGGGAAGATAGTTGGTGGCATCGATAAAAACCTCGTCAATAGAATAGGCATAGATATCTTCCGGTGCAATATATTTCAGATAAATCTGGTAGATTTTGGCGCTATAGTTGATGTAATGAGCCATCCGCGGCGGGGCGACGAGATAATCGACCTCCCAATCGGGGTGGGCTTTCAGTTCCTTATCCAAATAGGATTTCCCTGTGAAACGGCCTTGGGGGATTTGCTTGCGACGGGCATTGTTCACCTCCCGCACACGCTGCACCACCTCAAAAAGGCGCGCGCGGCCACCAATACCGTAGGCTTTCAGCGACGGCGACACCGCGAGGCAAATGGTCTTCTCGGTGCGACTCTCATCTGCCACCACCAAGTTGACAGCCAACGGGTCCACTCCACGCTCCACGCACTCAACGGAGGCGTAAAACGACTTGAGGTCAATGGCGATGTAGGTGCGCTGTTTCATAACTACTGCAAAGGTACAAAATTATCCACCACGACAAGCATCGGATATCACTTCTCCAACGCCAACAAAAACCTTTTGGCTTCCAATCCGCCAGCATAGCCTGTGAGCGAGCCGTCGCTGCCAATAACGCGATGGCAAGGAACAAAAATGCTGATGGCGTTAGCTCCATTGGCGTTGGCCACGGCACGCACCGACTGCGGACTGCCGATTTGCTCAGCCAGCGCGGCATACGAAACAGTGGTCCCGTATGGGATGGTGAGCAGTGCCTGCCACACCGCCTTCTGAAAATCGGTGCCAACAAACAGTAGGGGAACATCAAAGGGGTGGCGCTCCTGGCGGAAATAGCCGTCCAGTTGCTGCCGAGCCATCTCTATCACATCAGTACTGCCTTGCCGACAGGGAACTTTCAAGAAACGTTGCAGTCGATGATCCACCAACGGCCGAGGGCGTTCTGTCGCCCAGTCACACAGGCAAAGCCTATCGCCGTACGAGCCCAGCAACAGCGGGCCGCAAGGAGAATCGTATGGTTGGAGAAAGATGGTGGAGCTCATCATGGTTTTCATTGAAAGAGAGTTTGCAAAAATGCAATTTTTCTCCCATAGAAGCAGAAAAAATATATGCTTTGATTTTTTAGCGTAAAAGTGTGAATAAAAGTTAAAAAACAAGCCATTTATTTGTATTTTTGCCACATTGTAAAAAATTGTTACTCAAGAAACGCATGTCGGAGAAAGTGAGTCATAAACTGCTGGATGTCAGCGAGGCGCTGCGGTCAAAAAATCCCAATTTATACCGCTGGATGCCCAAGTTCGCCATCCGTGCCATTGAGCGGTTGATTCATCAGGATGAGATGAACCAACTGGTTGACGATAATTTCGACGACAGTTCCATCGACTTTGCCCACCACATTGTCGAGTATTTCCAAGTGGGGCTGGACATTCGTGGCGAGGAGAACATACCGCGCACAGGCCGTTACATTGTTGCCTCCAACCATCCGTTGGGCGGTCTGGACGGCATGGCAATGATCAGCACCTTAGGCAAATATCGCAGCGACATCAAATGCCCTGTGAACGACCTGCTGATGCAAGTAAAGCAGATGCACGAGGTGTTTATGCCCATCAACAAGCACGGCCGCAACAGTCTGGAGAGCATGAAGCAGCTGGAGGACGTTTTCGCCTCCGATGAGCTCATCCTCTATTTTCCGGCAGGCTTATGCTCGCGTAAGCAAAATGGCGTTATCCGCGATTTGGACTGGAAGAAGACGGTGATCACCAAAGCCCGCCAATTCCAGCGCGACATCATACCCGTGCACTTTGACGGTCGCAACTCGAACCGTTTCTACAATCTCGCCAACCTACGCAAGAAGCTGGGTATCAAGGTAAACCTTGAGTTTGTCTTCCTACCTGACGAAATGTTCCGCCAGCGCGGACAACAATTCACCATCACTTTTGGAGCCCCCATCCCCTACTCCACATTCGACCAGAGCCATACGGATGCAGAATGGGCAAGCTGGCTCAAAGAACAAGTCTATTCCCTTAAACAAGCGTAACCATAACCATACATGAAAGAAATCATTGCGCCCATCGATAGAGAGTTGATTAAGTCGGAGCTCACCCCCGACAAGCTGCTGCGGAAAACACAGGCTGGCAATAACTTTGTGTATGTCATCGATGCGCATAATGCGCCCAACACCATGCTGGAAATCGGTCGGTTGCGCGAGCAGACGTTCCGCGATGCGGGAGGCGGCACAGGCAACGAAGTGGACATTGACTGTTACGACACGGCCGAAGTGCCTTTCAAACAGATGATTGTATGGAATGAATCGGAGCAGGAGATTTTGAGCGCCTACCGCTACATTTTGGGTCGCGATGTGCCGCTGGATGAGAATGGCTACCCGCACACGCCATCCTCCAAACTATTCTGCTACTCAGACACTTTCATCAAAACTATCTGGCAAGACACTATCGAGTTGGGACGCAGTTTCGTGCAGACCAAGTACCAGGCCTCGGCAGGCCGCCGATTGGGATTCTACGCATTGGACAATGTGTGGGACGGACTTGCCACACTTACGGTTGAGTACCCAGACCTGAAGTACTATTTCGGCAAAATGACCATGTACAACAGTTACAACCGTCTGGCACGCAACATGATACTCAACTTTCTCAACAAGCATTTCAAAGGCGACCTCACCCTGGTGCATCCCTTCCACCCTGTCGAACTAGACACCAAGGCCTTCAAGTCCATCTTCAAGAATGCCACCTACGCTGAAGATTTCAAGGCGTTGAACAAGAATATCCGCGACCTGAAAGTCAGCATTCCGCCGCTCATCAAGGCTTACATGTCGCTCTCGTCCTCACTGCAATGCTTTGGAGCCGCCGCCAATCCCGAATTCGGACCGGTAGAAGAGATCGCTATTCTGGTCAAAATTGCCGATATTTACGAACAGAAAGTTGCAAGACATTTACAAAAATACAAATAGAAAATAATGATTATCAAAAAGATACAATTCCTACAAAGTGTCACCGACTGGCGCAAGTGTCCTGCTGCCACCAAGCCGGAATATGCCTTTATCGGCCGTTCCAATGTGGGAAAATCTTCCTTGGTAAACATGCTGGCCAACAACAAGTCGCTCGCCAAGACCTCATCCAAACCTGGCAAAACACAGACTATCAACCACTTTCTTGTCAACGACAACTGGTATTTGGTGGATTTGCCTGGCTATGGTTTTGCATCGGTATCGAAGAATATGCGTGAGCAATGGGCAAAATACATCGACAACTACCTCATTCACAGAGAGAACCTGCAACTGGTGTTCGTCCTCATCGACATCCGCTTAGAACCGCAGCGCATCGACATCAACTTCATCAACCACTTGGGCGAGTTGGGCATTCCCTTCTCCTTCATCTTCACCAAATCCGACAAGATAGGCCCTGTAAAGGCCCAACAGAATGTGAATTTATTCTGCAAAACCCTGTTAGAAACGTGGGAGGAGCTGCCGCCCCACTTTGTCTCTTCCGCCCTCACTGCACAAGGTAAAGAAGAGATTTTGGATTACATCGAACAAATTAACAATCAATATTATACACCGCAAGAATCATGACACGAAGATTCCTATTTCTCCTGACACTGCTTCCCTTACTCGTGGCCTGTCAAACCTCTAAAAAGGCGGCGTTGGAAGCCCAGAACAAGCCCCTGATAGAAACACGCTGGGAGGTAAGCCACATTAACGGCACGCCACTGGATGCCAAAACACCGGTCCAGCCGTTCATCGTTTTCGACACGCTCGGCAAATACCATGGCAATTTTGGATGCAATAAGTTTTTCGGAAGCTTTTATGTAAAGGAAAAGAAACACAAGCTGGAACTCACCTATACAGGTGCCACCAAGCGACTTTGCCAATATATGGAAACGGAGCGACTTTTATCGAAGACTCTGCGCTCGGAGAAACTCAGTTACAACATACAAGGCGACACGATGCGACTGTACAGCAACGATGTGGAAATCATTCGCTTTGTCGCCACGGAAAACAAGATTGAACCAGAAGAATAATCTATTGATTATGAGCAAAGAAGAGATTATCAAGAGAGCTTTAGAAGAAGATATCGGCAACGGCGACCACTCGTCGTTGGCCTGCATTCCTTATAGTGAACAAGGCGTGATGGAGCTGAAAGTGAAGGCCGACAGCGGCATCATTGCCGGCATTGACGTAGCCAAAGAAGTGGTGCGACAGGTCGATCCGTCCATTCACATGACGACCTTCAAGAAAGATGGCGACACCGTACATCGCGGCGACATCGTTTTCACACTGGAAGGGCCTGCACGCAGCATGCTGACCGCCGAGCGCACGCTACTCAACTTCATGCAGCGTATGAGCGGCATTGCCACCACCACCCACCAATATGTTGAGTGCATTAAAGGGACGAAGACACGCCTGCTCGACACACGCAAAACCACACCCAACATGCGCATCTTCGAAAAGCAAGCCGTCAAAATCGGTGGCGGCGAGAATCACCGCTTCGGTCTGTTTGACATGATCATGCTCAAAGACAACCACATAGACTTTGCCGGCGGCATCGAAAAGGCCATTGATGTGACACGCCAGTATCTTGCCGACAACCACCTAAACCTAAAGATTGAAATCGAAACTCGCTCGGTGGACGATGTGCGACGCGTGGTGAAACATGGTGGCGTACAGCGCATTATGTTCGACAACTTCACCCCTGACATGATTCGCGAGGCATTGCCGATAGTGAACGGACAATATGAGACCGAAGCGTCGGGCAACATCACACTTGAGAACCTACGGAGCTATGCCGAAACGGGAGTGGACTTCATTTCGGTCGGAGCACTGACCCACCAAATCAAAAGCTTGGATTTAAGTTTAAAAGCCAAAAAATAAGATGACAGAGAAGCCCTTCAAGCAACGATGGACGGAAATCAAGGACAAAGTGGCCACCAATCCTGCGGTGGAGAAGTTCCTCAATTTTTGCCGAACGCTGGTAATACCAGGGTTTCAGGGCATTCCATTGTGGACTGTCATGAAGTTCTTCTTTGAGTCGATGGTCAAGGGCATCCTTTTCCAGCGCGCCGCCGCCATGACCTACCGCATCTTCGTAGCGCTGATACCCATGTTGCTGGCGCTATTTTCGGTCATCTCCTTCTTGGGTGAAGACCTGAAAGTGAGTCTGTTAACATTCATCGAATCGATTGTGCCCGACATGGCATGGCCCGCCGTCGAGAAAACCATTACAGGCGTTATCATGGTCAACAACGGCCCCCTGCTCTATTTCTCCATCTTCATGGGCATCTACCTAACGCTGTTAAGTATGAACGCCATCATTAACACGCTCAATATCACTTATTTCAATATAAAAAGACAAAAACTCATCAAGCAGTTGGCAGTCAGCCTGTCGTTGGTCATCGTCTTCGGCATCGGCATCATCCTTGCGTTGGGTGTTTTCATCGGCAACCTCTATATCATCCACAATATCAACAAGCTCTTTTTCAACTCACCGACGTTTCTGCTATTCTCTGTTGCGGTGTGCAAATGGCTGTTGACGGCCATCATTGTCTATCTTTTCCTGTCAACTCTCTTTTACATTGCGCCCGCCGACAAGAAATACTTCCGATTCTTCTCGGCTGGTTCCACCTTCGCCACCATCGCCCTCATCATCCTATTGTATGCCCTGAACTTCTATTTTTCCAATTTCTCGGCTTACAACCTCATCTACGGATCCATTGGTGCCTTGTTTGTCATTCTGCTGTGGCTGTATTGGAGTTCCGCCGTTATCCTCATCGGCTTCGACCTGAATGTCAGCATCTATGTAGCACAACAGGAACAAAAAGAGAAGGAAAATCAGGATTTGGTGCTGGAAAGCAAAGTTACCGAGTAATTTCTTGCCACAAGCGGTCTTCGGGCACGGGCGCAACAACCGAAACGACGTTGCCCGTGACGGGATGTGTAAACTCTATTTTGCGGGCATGCAACGAAATGCTGCCATCGGGATTGGAACGCTTGGCTCCGTATTTCAGATCGCCTTTAATGACCGTGCCATTGGCGGCTAACTGCACCCGTATCTGATGGTGGCGGCCCGTGAAGAGCTCCACTTCCAGCAAGGTGTAGTGCTCCGAGTGGTTAAGCACGCGGTAGGATAACTCGGCGCGGCGAGCATCGGGCGTGCCTTCGCTCACCACATACGACTTGTTCTGTTTCTCGTTCTTTTTCAGATAATTGACCAACTGCTGAGACTCTATTTCGGGCGCTTTCTCCACGATGGCCCAATAGATTTTGGTGAAGTTCCGTTCTTTCACAGCCACAGTCATCCGCGACAGCGCCTTCGAGGTCTTGGCAAAAATCACAGCGCCACTCACAGGCCGATCGATGCGATGCACCAGGCCACAGAAGACATTGCCAGGCTTGTGATACTTCACTTTAATGTACTCACGCACAGCCTCTAACAACGGCTCATCGCCCGTCTTATCGCCTTGCACAATCTCGCCAGCACGCTTATTGACGATAATCAAATGATTATCCTCATACAATATGCGTTGCGCCACATCTGCTGTCCTATCCATATCATTATAAAATAGATTGGCAAAATTAGCATTTTAGCCCTTATCCGCTACCATCTCCTAACAAAAAAATTCATATCTTTGCCCATTCTTTGTCGGCACGACATCTTCAATTCAGGATTTTATCTGTTGGAATATATGAATGAGAATCTGTTTTTACTACTTTTCTTCCTCTTCACAGGCTTCTTGCTCGCCTTGGATTTGGGCGTAGTTCACAAGAAAGACCGTGAGGTAACCTTTAAGGAAGCCGCTCTGTGGACTGGCATCTACATCGGCATTGCCTTGATATTCTACGTACTTCTACTCCTGCATGCAGAATGGGTTCACGGTGTGGAAACACTTGACCAACTGCAAACACTGAATATCAAGCATGGCCACGGACTCAACTTCGACGGCAAGACTTTCGAGGAAGGCATCAAGATGTACCGCCACGCCATGTCGATGGAGTATCTTACTGGTTATCTGATAGAAAAATCCCTCTCCCTTGACAACATCTTCGTCATGCTGATGATTTTCATCGGTTTCAGTGTCGATAGGAAATACTACCATCGCGTATTGTTCTACGGCATCTTAGGTGCTATTGTCCTCCGTTTTATCTTCATCTTTGCAGCCGCCGCCTTGATACAGAAGTTCCACTGGATATTGCTGATTTTCGGTTTATTCCTTCTCTATACAGGTATCAAGATGTTTGTTGAATGGTTTAAGAAGAAGCCCGAAAAAATTGATGTGGAACACCATCCCGTTGTCAAATTCTTGTCAAAACGTCACTTGTCCACCAGCCAATTCCACGGACACGACTTCTTCGCCAAGATTGACGGACGCTGGCTCCTCACACCTCTGTTTGTGGTGCTTGTCATCATCGAGTTCTCGGATGTTATCTTCGCTTTCGACTCCATTCCCGCTATCTTCTCGGTTACCCAAGACCCCTATATTGTATTCTATTCCAACATCTTTGCCATCCTCGGACTGCGGTCGCTTTTCTTCATGCTGGAAAGTGTCATCGACAAGTTCCGCTTCATCAAAGTTGGATTGGCCGTGCTGCTCACCTTTATCGGTGCTAAAATGCTATTGCCTTGGGTAGGCATTGAAATCAGCACAGGTGTTTCGTTGATTGTCATTGTCGCCATACTTGTTGTTTGCATTGTGGCCTCAATTCTTTTCCCCGAAAAAAAGAAAACGGAAGAAGTTTCCGAATAATATAATCTTATGGACGAGCAACTTCACAAAGCCGGATTTGTCAACATCATCGGCAACCCCAATGTGGGCAAAAGCACCCTGATGAACCAGTTGGTAGGCGAACGGCTGTCGATTATCACCGCCAAAGCGCAGACCACGCGCCACCGCATCAAGGGCATTGTCAACGGCGATAATTACCAGATTGTCTATTCCGACCTGCCGGGTATCCTCACGCCTGCTTACAAGATGCAGGAGATGATGATGAAGTTCGTGAATGAGTCGCTGAAAGATGCCGATGTGGTGCTCTATCTGATTGAATGCGGCGAAACGCGCTACGACGAACAGATTATTGAAAAGCTGTCCAAGATGACTATTCCTATCATATTGGTCATCAATAAAATAGACAAAGCAACTGCAGATGCCATACAAGCCACACGCGCCCACTGGCAAGCATTGCTACCCCAAGCCGAGTGCATTGAAATTTCTGCCAAAGAGCATCTGCGCATCGCCGAGCTGGAACAACTTATTGTCAGCAAGTTACCCGCATCACCACCCTACTTTCCCAAAGACGAACTGACCGACCGGCCATTGCGTTTCTTCATCTCCGAAATCATCCGCGAGAAGATTTTACTGCTTTACAAAAAAGAGATTCCCTACAGCGTAGAGGTTTCGGTGGACAGTTTTCACGAAGAGGAAGACATTACCCGTATCGGGGCCACGCTATATGTGGAACGCGAAACGCAAAAGCCGATTATCATAGGCAGCAAAGGCAGTGCCATTAAGCGTTTGGGCATGGAATCTCGCGCTGCCATCGAGGAGTTCCTCGATAAGCATGTCTATCTTGACCTTTCGGTTAAGGTGCTCAAAGATTGGCGCAGCAGCGACACGCAGATGAAGCGGTTCGGGTACAGCTATTGAAAATTGAAAAAGTGCAAAATAAGATGCGGTGCCTTCGACAAGCTCAGGCACCGCATTATTTTTGTCATGTAAAAAATC